>ERZ650312.864-NODE-864-length-17134-cov-5.547632_pt1 | contig 17134 bp, 16 predicted proteins | sample MGYA00376248_ERZ650312 | MGnify/ENA primary metagenome ERZ650312 (study PRJEB26733, sample SAMN07839316) | wastewater metagenome | biome: urban; feature: wastewater treatment plant; material: waste water | place: USA: North Carolina | collected 2016-07-28 ... | reverse complement strand
GAGAAACGCAAAAAAATGACATGAATGTATTACATTCTACAATACTGGAGCAAAAGAACTCATTAGAGTATCGTAGTAATGACTCAACTCTTTTATTAAAAAGACTCATGTATACTGCTTATCAAAATATGATAACAGCATATCCTGATGATATGTTCTCTTATTTGGTTCACCAAACAAGGAACAATGGTCTTCAATGCAAAATTTTTCAGGAATTTGTTCGGCTTCTTGAAGCTAGCCTTCCCTATGAGATTATCAAAAATAATCGTAACTATGAAATAAAAACATTATTAGACCCAAATCTTTGTATTTTCTCTGGAGAGAATACTTACGAATCTGTCATTAGTTCAGATTTATCAATTGATAACCGTACAACGGAGCTTTATGTAGGCTCTCGAAAAGGATTTCATTGTAGGCCTTATTACATAGGAAAACTTTTAGAAGTCAAAACTGAAATTGAACAAAACGGTGGTCAGGCATCGGTATACCCATGCGACCTGAATGACACGGAAGCGATTGATGCCGTCGCCAAACAGGCGCCGCCGCGCAGTGGGATATTCCGCCCGAAAATGCGCTACGCCCACCAGGGCGGGCGCAATCCGCCGATCATAGTGATCCACGGCAATGCGCTGGAAAAGGTGTCGGATTCATATCGTCGCTATCTCGAGCATACCTTCCGGGAAGTCTTCAAGCTTCAGGGAACACCGCTACGCATCCAGTTCAACGTTTCCGAGAATCCCTTTGCCGATCGCAAACCCCCGGAAAAGAATCGGCGAAAACCGAAACCCGAAGAAAAAGAGAAACCAAAAGCGAAGAGTGGGGTCAGAAGCGCAGGTTCTGTGAAAGAACGAAACACGCGATCCGCCCCGCGCGCCAAGTCTGGGGCAAAGTGACGTTGCCGGCTTTTATGGCAAATGCACACAAAATCAATTAAGCTAACCAAACCAAATCAACAACGAAGCATGGAGTTCTAACCATGAGCAATAAAGGGCAACTTCTACAAGACCCGTTCCTTAATGTGCTGCGTCGCGAGCATGTTCCAGTTTCGATTTACCTTGTCAATGGCATTAAACTTCAGGGTCAAGTCGAGTCTTTCGATCAGTATGTGGTGTTGCTCAAGAATACCGTTACGCAGATGGTCTATAAGCACGCAATTTCAACCGTTGTGCCGTCGCGTCCGGTAAGCATTCAGCAAGATGGTGGTGACGAAGCCTGAGCACGTTCGGGCCGAGGTTCCAACTCCTGTACCGCGTTTCTTTAGCCTGTCACGACTGTCTGCCGTCGAAAATCATCTTGTTGCAGATTCAAGAGGTGCGTTTCCATGATTGAGCGTCCCGCGGCAGGCGAGCGGGCGGTTATCGTTCAACTCGATTTCGGCGTTGATGACCTTGCGGAACAGGTAGAAGAAGTGACGTTGCTCGCGGAATCGGCGGGCGCGTCGGTCTTCGCCGTCGTCCATGGGCGACGGCAGAGTCCTGATCCTGCAACTTATGCAGGCAAAGGAAAAGTTGAAGAAATTGCGGCGCAGGTTGCTGCGTACGGCGCCAACCTAGTTATCTTCAATCACGAACTGTCGCCAGGCCAGGAGCGAAATCTCGAACGCGCTCTTCAATGTCGGGTTATCGACAGGACAAGTCTGATTCTCGATATTTTCGCCCAGCGGGCGCAAACCTCTGACGGTAAGTTGCAGGTTGAACTTGCGCAACTCGATCATCTGGCGACGCGTCTTGTTCGAGGCTGGACGCACCTCGAGCGGCAAAAGGGTGGTATCGGTCTGCGCGGACCGGGTGAGACGCAGCTGGAAACCGACAGGCGCTTGCTCGGCAAGCGGGTTAAGTTGTTGAAGGAGCGCCTGCACAAGCTCGAACGCCAGCGTGGCGTGCAACGCAAGGCGCGAACCCGCGGTGACGTACTGAACGTGTCCTTGGTTGGGTACACAAACGCTGGTAAATCGACCTTGTTCAATGCGCTGACTCACGCTGGAGCGTACGCCGCAGATCAATTATTCGCGACACTCGACACCACCTCGCGCAAGCTCTGGCTTGACGGGGTCGGGAACGTGGTCATCTCCGATACAGTCGGATTTATTCGCGACTTGCCTCACGCACTGATCGCCGCCTTTCACGCGACGCTGGATGCAACCTCTCAGGCCGATCTTCTCGTGCATGTGGTCGATTCTGCAAGCCCTGCGCGTGATGAACAGGTTAACGAAGTCAACGAGGTGCTTGAGGAGATTGGCGCCAGTCAGGTACCCCAGCTCATGGTCCTCAACAAGCTGGATCTGACCGGGTTGCCGCCGACGGTCGAGAGAAATGAATATGATAGAATCGTTCGCGTTCGGGTCAGTGCAAAGTGCGGTGACGGCCTGCCGCTATTGCGGGCTGCACTGGCTGAGATAGCGCTTGAGAAATTCCGTAATTCAGGCGATCGGATGTTGGAAGAGAATCCATCAGTTTGCGCCGATTAAGTCTCGGATTCATTCCCATGATTTCTTGTTTTGGAGTACTTATGTCGCTTAACGATCCTCAATGGGGTAACCGCGGCAATGACAATGGCGGTGGGCGGCGCCCAAATCAAGGCCCTCCCGACTTGGAAGAGTTGTGGCGCGACCTGAATCGCCGTCTGTCTTCCATGTTCAACAAGCGACCCGCCGGACAAGGTGGTGGCAACGGTGGTGATCGACCGCCGGTTGACCTGAGTCCGAAAATCCTGGGTGGCGGAATCGGACTGATTCTCGCCGTGATCGTCTTGGTCTGGCTGGCGAGTGGCTTCTACATTGTCGATGCCTCACAGCGCGGCCTGGTGCTGCAGTTTGGTGAGTACAAAGAGAGTACCGAGTCCGGTCTGCGCTGGCGCTTGCCCTATCCGATCGAGTCGCACGAAATCGTCAATGTTTCAGGGGTGCGTACGATTGAGGTGGGGTATCGCGGTAGCGAGAAGAACAAGGTCCTCAAAGAGGCACTGATGCTGACTGATGATGAGAACATCATCAACATCCAGTTTGCCGTGCAGTACATCCTGAAGGACCCGGTTGACTACATCTTCAACAATCGGACGCCTGACGAGGCGGTAATGCAGTCGGCTGAGACGGCTATTCGAGAAATCGTCGGCAAGAACAAGATGGACTTCGTCCTGTACGAAGGGCGCGAGCAGATTGCTGTACAGGCGTCGGCGCTAATGCAGGAGATTCTCGATCGCTATCAGACCGGGATCCTCATCTCAAAGGTGACCATGCAGAATGCGCAGCCACCCGAGCAGGTGCAGGCCGCATTTGACGATGCCGTGAAGGCCGGCCAGGACCGGGAGCGCCAGAAGAACGAAGGCCAGGCCTACGCCAATGACGTCATCCCGAAGGCGCGAGGTACCGCGGCGCGGCTCTTGCAGGAGGCCGAAGGTTACAAGCAACGCCTGATCGCCACGGCTGAAGGTGATGCCAGTCGCTTCAAGCAGATTTATTCCGAGTACGCGAAGGCACCGGAGGTGACTCGCAGCCGTATGTACCTTGAAACCTTGCAGCAGGTTTACTCGAATACCAGCAAGGTGATGATTGACGCCAAGGGGCAGGGCAATCTGTTGTACTTGCCGCTGGACAAGCTGATGCAGGCCGCCGGTGCAGCCGTGCCGATGGGGCTTGGAAGCAGTGCTGAAGCGCCTGTTCAGGGACGGCAGTCGTCCTCGGCGATTTCTTATGAGACACCTCCCCAGGTTGTCGATAGAACGGAGACGCGTGGGCGCGAGGCGCTGCGCAGTCGTGATCGGGAGGTCAGGTAATGAAACTGGGCATGAATTTTGTCGCGGCGATTGTCATCGCCTTGTTGGCCGTCCTGGGAAGCTCGATATTCACGGTCGATCAACGGCAGCACGCGATCGTCTTCCAGTTGGGCGAGGTACGTGATGTCATCAGCAAGCCTGGCTTGTACTTCAAGTGGCCGATGATTCAGAACGTCCGATATTTCGACAAGCGGATACTGACGCTCGATACCTCGGAACCCGAACGCTACATCACCTCCGAGAAGAAGAATGTGCTCGTCGATTCATTCGTCAAATGGCGGATTGTCGATCCACGCCTTTACTACGTATCGGTCGCCGGCGACGAGGAGCGCGCGAAGACGCGTTTGTTCCAGACCGTGAATGCCGGCTTGCGTGAGGAGTTCGGCAAGCGCACGGTGCACGACGTCGTTTCCGGTGAGCGCAACAAGATCATGGAAGAGATGCGCGAGAAGGCCGATCTCGACGCGCGAAAGATCGGCGTTCAGATCATCGACGTTCGAGTAAAGCGTGTTGATCTACCAACTGAAGTCAGCGAGTCGGTGTACCGCCGCATGGAGGCAGAGCGCAAGCGCGTCGCGAATGAGCTGCGCTCGGAGGGTTCTGCTGAGGCCGAAAAGATTCGCGCCGACGCTGACCGTCAACGTGAGGTGATTGTCGCGGAAGCCTATCGCGATGCTCAGCGAACAAAGGGTGAAGGCGACGCCAAGGCCGCTTCTACCTACGCCCAGGCGTTCAACCAGAATCCGGAGTTCTTCGCTTTCTACCGTTCGCTTGAAGCTTATCGAAACAGCTTCCAGAGCAAGAACGACATTCTCGTTCTCGAACCCAACTCGGACTTCTTCAAGTACATGAATAGCGTTGGCGGCGTAAGCGACAGAACTGGCAGATGATTTCCAGTTTGCTGATTGGCTTTGCACTGATGCTGGTGCTCGAAGGCGTGTTGCCGTTTCTCGCGCCTGCAACCTGGCGTGAGACATTTCGACGACTGACCCAGCTTGGCGACGGGCAAATTCGATTTATCGGCCTGACGTCGATGTTGGCCGGAATTATCTTGTTAATGGTTTTCAGATGAACTGGCTTCTGCCCGAATACATTGCGGACGCATTGCCTCAGGAGGCAATGCAGATCGAACGACTCCGGCGAAAGGTGCTTGATCTCTTTCGCGTACATGGCTACGAATTGGTCATGCCGCCGTTGCTCGAATATCTCGAATCGCTGCTGACCGGTTCAGGCTCCGACCTCAAACTGCGCACCTTCAAACTGGTTGACCAGTTGTCAGGGCGAACGCTTGGCGTGCGGGCAGACATGACTCCACAGGTCGCGCGGATAGACGCCCATCTGCTCAACCGGCAAGGCGTGACGCGCCTCTGCTACTGCGACAGCGTGCTGCATACCTTGCCTGCGTCGCAGGCTGCGAGTCGTGAGCCGATCCAGCTTGGGGCAGAACTGTACGGTTACTCAGGAATTGAGGCCGACCTCGAGGCGATTCGGTTGCTCGCAGATGCACTGACAACCGCCGGAACGCCTGCGTCGCGCATTGACATTGGGCACGTTGGCGTATTCCGCGCGCTCGTTCAGGTCGCCGAGCTTGAGCCCGAACTCGAAGCGAGGATTCTTCAGCTGCTGCAAGTGAAGGACGTTCCCGGGTTGCGCGAGTGTTGTGCCCATATCGCTGAGCCGTATCGCTCGGCATTCTTGCGCTTGCCCGAGTTGTTTGGCGGAACGGATTTTCTCGACAAGGCCGCGGGTGAATTGCCAAGCATTCCTGCAATCAAGGCGGCGCTTGAGTCGCTGCAAGCCTTGCGAAAAGCGATGCCGGAACTTCCCCTGTCGTTCGATCTAGCCGACTTGCGCGGCTATCACTACCACAACGGGGTCGTGTTCGCGGCTTACTACCCGGGTTTCCCCAGCGCGATTGCGCGTGGCGGTCGTTACGACGGCGTCGGCAAGGACTTCGGGCGTGCTCGTCCGGCAACCGGTTTTTCGATGGATCTACGCGAAATCGCCCGTCTGGCGACCATTGCCGAGCCGAGTCGCGCGATTCTGTCATCGTATTCCGCGGCAGACCCCGCCTTGGCTACGGTCGTCAAGGAATTGCGCCAGCAGGGTGAAGTGGTCGTCGAATTGTTGCCCGGCGAAACCTTGAACGAAGGTCCTGTGTGCAATCGACAGCTTGTGAACTGCAACGGGCAGTGGGTTATTCAGGCAATTAAATAGGGTTGGAAGAACATGGCTAAGAATGTCGTCGTAGTTGGAACCCAGTGGGGCGATGAGGGCAAGGGCAAGATCGTCGATTGGCTGACTGATCATGCGCAGGGCGTCGTGCGCTTTCAGGGCGGTCACAATGCCGGCCATACGCTCGTTGTGGGCGAGAAGGTCTACAAGCTCAACCTGGTTCCGTCGGGAATCGTACGCGCCGGCGTCAATTGCTACATCGGTAACGGCGTCGTGCTCGACATCCACCACCTGCTTTCCGAGATCAAGGAACTGGAAAGCGGCGGGATCGAAGTCCGTTCGCGCCTAAAGATCAGCCCGGGTTGCCCGCTCATCCTTGGTTACCATACCGCGCTCGACCGCGCGCGCGAAGCCGCGAAGAGTGCCGACACGCGTATTGGCACCACGGGCAAGGGCATTGGACCAACCTACGAAGACAAGGTGGCGCGCCGCGCACTGCGTGTCTATGACCTGTTCTACCCCGAGCGCTTTGCCGAAAAGCTCAAGGAAAACCTCGACTACCACAACTTCGTGCTGACCAAGTACCTGGGTGCCGAGGCCGTCGACTATGAGACCGTACTGAAACAGGCGATGGCTGATGCAGAGCAGATCAAGCCGATGGTCGTCGACGTCTCCGGAGCACTGAATGCCGCCAACAAAGCGGGTCAGAACCTCCTGTTTGAAGGCGCGCAGGGCGCATTGCTCGATATCGACCACGGTACCTACCCGTTTGTCACCTCGTCGAACTGCGTCGCCGGTCAAGCGTCAGCGGGCACTGGGGTGGGCCCGGGCATGCTGCACTACGTTCTCGGCATCACCAAGGCGTACTGCACGCGCGTCGGTAGTGGCCCCTTCCCGAGCGAACTCGACATCGAAACCGAAGGCACACCGGGTTATCAAATGTCGAACAAAGGACGTGAATTCGGCACCGTGACCGGGCGCAAGCGCCGCTGCGGCTGGTTTGATGTTCCTGCGCTGAAGCGTTCGATCCAGATCAACGGCGTGACCGGCTTGTGCATCACCAAGCTGGATGTTCTTGATGGGTTGAAGGAACTGAAGATCTGTACCGGTTACAAATTCAACGGAAAGGTCATCGACCTTCTGCCGATGGGATCGGATGAAGTCGCAGGCTGCGAGCCGGTGCTCGAAACGATGGCAGGTTGGGAGAGTTCCACTGTCGGGGCGACATCGCTGGATCAATTACCGCCGGCTGCGCGTGCTTATCTCGCACGTATCGAGCTGTTGTGTGAAGTGCCTATCGACATTGTCTCGACTGGCCCGGAACGCGATGAGACGATTCTTCGCCAGCATCCGTTTGGCCGTTGAATATCAGGTCAGTTTCCGCGTCTCCGGCCTTGCCCAGGAATCCACGCGGTTAGTTCGTCTGCGAAAGGAATGCCGCCCGAAGTGATTGGGCGGCATTTTTGTCTTGGCGGGTCTGGAAATTAACCGGAAACAAGCCGGAAAACCTGGGGCTACGCGGTTACCGTATGAACCTAAAAACTGCAGTTGATCGTGGAAGAATCCGCGCATCCTTCGACAGGCTCAGGCCGAGCGGATTTTCTCCGAATCACCCAAACGGTAGAGCGACCGTTCGCCCTGAGCAGCCCGCGAAGCGGGCGTGTCGAAGGGCTCTGCCGTATCAACTGCGGTTTTTAGGATGAATCATGAATCGAAAAGATGATCCTTCGCCTCAGATCATCAACCCCGGCCAATGTTGGTGGCAGCGCGCTCGGGCGGAAAGCGTGCCATGAAGGCTTTTCGCATGAGGTGTGGCACAAGCAGGTGAAAAGGCATCCGCATGCCGTGCGATCGAACATAGAGCAACCACCGGACTAATCCGGTCCAGGTAGTCTCGCAATCTGGATGGTTGGGGCGAAAGGCTTCCTTTAGCAGAGCCTCGAGTACCGTACCGGCTAACCGATTCGGTCGAAACGCCGAAACTCCGGCTTCCATGCCGTGTGGAACGGTCAGTCCAAAGAGTCGGCGATTGTGGCTTAACGCGTGGTACAGCGGTTCTTCCAGCCCGGTTACCTTGGCGCGCGATAGCAGGGAGCGCCAGAAATCAGGTGTGGTTCCAAAGTGCTCGAGCAAGTCGTGCATATCGAGCAGGTCGCGCAAGGCATGATCAAACTCCCCCTCCTGATAAAGATGAGCGGCGCTGTGCAGGACCATGTCGGTCGGCCCAAGGACAAACAAGCCGGCGGTCTTCGTCGGTCTAATGTGTTCCATGAGCAATTTCCCGTCGATTCTGAAACGGGATGTCGGCGGAGCGATCGTGTGGTGCAGATCGATCACTGTTCCGCGGCTGACGTGCCGGAGCGGAGGAATCTCATGCATCCACTGACGGTAATAGCGCTGGTTATACGCATCACGTTCAGCGCTGATCCAGCCGGCGGAAAAAAGCGCCCGCTCCACTTCCGGCAGTTGGCTTGAATCGACCATGATGTCGATGTCCGAGAACAATCGGCCTCTTGACGGAGGAAGATCTTCGAAAAGATAAGCAGCGCCTTTCAATAACACGACGGGTGTTCGCACGTTGCGCAGCGCTTTTCTGATCTGGTCGATTTCCCAGAGAACCTCGGTTCTTTGACGCGCCACCTGGCGCAAGGCTCCGTCCATATGGAGCGCGACCTGTTCCGGTAGCGTTGCCGACCAGCCGCGATCGAAAAAAAGCCGGGCCAGGCGGGCGAGCAGACCGGCCCGGCGGGCTTGGCCCAACAGGCTTTCCCACTCCCTGGGCGTGTAGGTTGGCACGGCGTTTGCCGCCGGTCCCCAGATAGGTGAGAGAAGGTCTGGCATCAGTCGGGTTGCGCTGCGTTCAGCGCCAGAGAGTCGAAAACGGATACTGCCTCGTCAAACGCGCTGTAGGCGAATTGATAACAGTCGCTTCCTGCCACGACTTTGGCCAGAACATCGAACCCATCTTTCCCCAACAACGAGTAGTTGAATGAGTTGCGTCCGAGTTCCAGCATGCTTTCCGCTTTGGAGAATGGCGTCAGTCTGGCCGGCGAGTCCTTCACGTATTTGGGGAAAATGATCCAGCGTGGCGCGGCCGGCTCGTTCATGCGGCTTACGTCTCCGGACGAAGCTTTCATGTGGCTCACCGCGCCCTTGGTCGTGTCGTGAGTCACGCGATTGAGAACGGCGGCCGGCGCATAGGTCTTGATGATATCGATCGAGTCGTTCTTCAAGCCAACGGGTCGGGCGAGCGGGTAGAGGCTTTGATCGTGCAGCGATATCAACGCCAGTTCATCGGACAGCAGGCGCCACCCGCGATTGATCAAGGCGGCACACAGGGTGCTTTTTCCTGAGCCCGGCGGCGCCGGCATGATGGCGGCGAAACCGTTGCGCTCGATGACCGCCGAGTGCAGCAGCAGGTAAAAGTTGGCCTGGGTCGCAATACACCAGTTCATCGCCCATTCGAGCTGTGGAAACGCGTGACCGACCGGCAAGGGCTCGAACGGGTAAAGACCGTCGAATTTGAAGCGCACCTGCTTCCGCCACCACCGGTGAATCCCGGCGCCGGGTTCGAGCGCGAGGCCGAAATCGGCGAAATCATCAGGAGCGCAGATCGGGTAGTCCGCGTAAAGAAGGCTCAAGTCTTCCGCTATTGCTTCGATAGCCGACTGGATCCTGAATCTGAACGGACCGCTTTGAATGACCAAGGCGTCATGCCTGAGTCGGTGCGCAATTTCGCTCTCACCGAGGGCGGAAAGAATCATCAAGTCTCCGATTCAATCCAGCCCATTCGCAACAAGATCTCTGTCTTTTCCATAACCAGCGGGCGGAGCTGTTCGTGGTTTGCGATCTGGAAATCTTCCGCTATCTGGGCCATCAGGGCATTTTGCTCAAGCGCTCCCGACTCGAGCGCCATCAGGATGGAGGCAGTTAAAGGATCGGCAACGGCCGTTTCTCCACAACCCTCGTTGAATACGACCCACTCGTCCCCGAGATGTTGCCAGCACAGGGATGACGATTTACACAACCACAGAGTCATTCGTAACGAACTAATTTATAGGGGAAAATTAAGTCAGTTGCCTTTTGGTCAAGAGTTGTGTGTTTCCATGTACTTCTTGAAGAATTCCAGTGCCTCACTTGCCGTGTACGGACCTGTCTCAAAATAAAAACTGAGAACTTGCGCGGAGGTGTAGGGAAATTTATACCCGGGCGGCGGGCTCATCGAGTTAAGGTACGCGCAAATCCAATGCCTTTCGTCACTGTTGGCGTAATTCCGCATAACCTCAAATAGAGACGGGGAATCTCCACTTCTTGTACGGATAGTACTTCTTGTAAAGATAGCGTTCGTGAGCTGATTATAAGGGATCGGCCACGTTCGTCTTGGAACAATCTCACCGCCTGAATTTTCCTTTTGCCCCCACCATCCCGGTGAATAGCCTCCACACTGTTCCTCGCATTCACCCGGCTTAAAGGAATGGTTTGCCGACTTCATGCCGGAAATCGAGCATTGCTGCGTGGAACACGTTTGTGCCAATGCCTTGATGGGCGAAGCGGAGAGAAGTACGGCGCTTCCGGTTACGGTGCTCAGAAGCAACCGGCGTCGCGCGAGCCGGTCGTTCGCTAGGACGTCCTTCGAAGCCGCTTGGTTGCTGTCATGAACAGGCTCAGTATCGGAAGAAGGGGGGGGTGTCTTGGAGTTCATATTGTCCGACCTCGCGTAACCGCTTAAATGGCAATTTCTAAGATATCAAAGAAGACGACGAGCGTCTGTGACTTAATGCGCGTTGACGCGATTGGGTTCGATAAATATCAGCCAAGCGGGCATGAGCAATATTCGAGCCACATTTTTCTTTGATTCGCTAACGCCTTGGTTTTGCGAGAAAGAATATGACTGACGATTGTTCTGGCGGAAAGTCGTTCCAGCTGTGTAAAGCATTCCGACACTTCTTGCGACACCAGAGCGCACCGAAGTCATGAATCAGTGCGCGCCCCGAGCGTGGTGTCGCCTACGGAGTGGTCACGGATGATGGCATCGCGTTCGGGATCGAGCGTGACGGTCTCGAAATTTGGCCAGTTGCGAATCAACGTTCGGTGCTGCATTCGCTTGCTCGGCGATATGTTTGAGGACACGGTGGTGTGTCGACTATTTTTACAGCGTCCATGCGGCGAAAACCGTTTTTCTTTTAATATCAGTGCATTGTAAACATGGCACGGGTAGTGCTTATACGTAGTCGCGGTAAGGCAAAAACCTGACCATCCCACGCGAAGCATGTTACTGGAGAGCAAACATGAAACTGAATACGACGATGAAAACCCTCTGCGCTGCGGTGGCGTTCGGAGCATCGGCTGCAGCAACCGCGGCCCCGTTCTATCTCGACGTTGGCGTAAACTACGGGCCAGCGTGGGGGCAAGTCACCCCGACTAGCACGTCAATGAAAAACGAGTTTTTGTTCCTTTACGACTCAAACACAACCATCCAAGATACGGACGGGAGTGGGTCGATTAGTGCAGGTGACCTTCTGTCAACGAATGGTGGTCTTGCCGCTGGTGGTCTCGCTAGCAACCAGATTACCGGCTTTAATCCCAATCAAATCTTCGGTGCTAATAGCAACAATGGATACGGTGATGACTGGATGATCACCTTCAAAGTTGCTGGGCTAAACGGTGTGGTTACTGGGGTTACTGGTACTGGTGTCCCTCTCTTCCAATACGGCCCGGGCCTCTTGGAAATGTTTATCACGTTTGATGGCGTTAATTACAACAACTTCATGGATATTGCGCTTACCGGTGGTGGTGCAACCGGCGTAAGCACAGTCCTTCTGGGATCCGCCGACTTTACCAACGTAAATGCCGGCTATACTAACCTTTTCCACTCTGGCAACTACACATGTGGCACCTCGAGTGGATTCTTTGACATTTGGAAAAACTGCGGCGAGGGCGCAGGCGAGGCGCTTGAAATAGCCTTCAATGCGAGCTTCGACACTAACATTTTCACTTCCGACTTCACTTACGATCCAAAGACTAAAACGTTCTTTGTGTCGTCAAACCACGATGGAAGCGGAACGATGGGTATTCCTGAGCCGGCATCGCTGGCACTGATTGGCGTTGGTCTTCTTGGCTTGGGTGCGATGCGTCGCCGCAAGACAGTGTAAATTCTGCAAGTCGAAGCAAAAAGAAAAGGGGCTTGCGCCCCTTTTTTATTTTACCTGTTTCCCCGCAGTTTCCCCCGGATATACCAGAACATTGCCATCTGCAGCGGATTTCGGTTGCCGAACGGGCGCCAGGTCTTCACGAGGCGATTCTGGTAGGCGTCGAAATGCAAGCCCTTCGGTGCGAAGCGAACCCCGCCCCGGCCTAGTAGCAGTTTCAGGGCTGCAGAACACGCAACTCCGGCCGCCAACTCGATGCCCATCGCCGTCGAGGGCACCTTTTTCTTGAACAGATTGACCGATTCGCGATTGAGCAGGTAGTGGCGCTGGATCATCGAGGGCGATACGCCGACGATGAATTTCAGGATCTGGTCTTCGAAGGAATGGCCGTCAAAGGCGAAATACTCCTCGAAGCTCATGTGGCCGGGCATGAAGGCCAGCACCGACGTGCCCATGCCCATCGGCGCAGCCGTTACCGCCGGGATGCCCAGTTCGCCGCAGCGATTGAAAACCTTGCGGCGAATGTTGAGTGCGAAGATATCCAAGCTGTCGACGTAGATGTCGGCATCCTTGAGGAAATGGTCGATATTGTCTTCGGTCAGGCCGTTGGGCATCAGCTCAAGCGTGACCGTCGGGTTGATATCCCGGACCTGATTGGCCATTACCTCGATCTTGGGCCGGCCGATCGTCGATGCCATGGCGCCGGCCTGACGGTTCATGTTGGCCCAGTCGAAGGTGTCGAGGTCGGTAATCGTGAAGGCGCCGATGCCCAACCGGGCCAGTGTCAGGAGATGGCTTCCGCCCACTCCGCCGAGTCCTCCTACGGCGACCCGGCAGGATCGCAGGCGCTGCTGCTCCGCTTCCGTCACCCAGCCGATATTGCGCGAGAATGCAACGTCGTAGTCAAAGCCTGAACCCGTTGTGGTGGCTGTCATGTCTCTCGTCCTTAAATAACATCGCTTATCGAAATTACAGACGCTTTTGATCGCCAAGCATTGCTATTATCATCATCGTACAGGAACAGGAAACTACGTACCATGCGTCACTGGCCCTTGCTCAATATCGCCTTGCGCAACCTCGGTCGCAACCGCGGGCGTACGCTGGCTGCAGTGCTGACTGTCGCCAGCGGTGTTGTCGCCTATCTGCTGGCCGGCGGCTATATCAACTGGGTGTTCGAGGACATGCGCGAGGCGACGATTCACTCGCAGTTGGGTCACATCCAGATCGTCCGGCCGCAGTTCTTCGACAAGGGCATTGCCGACCCGTACCGGTTTCTCCTGCCTGCGGACGAGAAGGAGCCCGAAGCCGTTCGCAGTCTGCCGGGTTTTGTTTCCCTGGCGCCGCGCCTGACGTTCAGCGGGCTGATCAATCGGGGCGATACCACGATTACCTTCTCGGGCGAGGGCATCGATCCCGTGGGTGAAAAGCCCATCACGACGCGCATCACGCTGCTGGAAGGCAAGGACCTTCAATCCAGCAATGAGAAATCGGTGATGCTTGGCGAGGGGTTGGCGCAGAGCCTCGGCGCCAGGCCGGGTGATACCGTGGTGCTGCTTACCACCACCGCAACCGGCCGTGCCAGCGCGGTAGAGGTTACGGTGGCGGGAATCTTCGCGACGGTGACCAAGGAATATGATGACTATGCCTTGCGACTGCCTATCCAACAGGCACGCAAGCTGATGCGTGCCGACTCTGCCACTTCATGGGTGGTCGTGCTCGACCAGTGGCAAAAAACCGATCCGGCGGTTGAGCAATTGCGTGCCACTTTGCCGGCCAAGGACTTCGAAATCGTGCCGTGGCATGCGTTGTCGGATTTCTATAACAAGACCGTGGAGCTGTTCAAGAAGCAGGTGCACGTGGTCAGGGTCATTATCGGCCTGATCATCATTCTGACAATCTCGAATACCCTGACCATGACGGTGCTCGAACGGACAACCGAGATCGGCACCGGCCTTGCCATCGGTTTGCGCCGTGGCAAGATCATGCGGATGTTCATCATCGAAGGGGGGCTCATCGGTCTGGTCGGTGGCATCCTCGGCGTGATCGTCGGCTATCTGCTCGGTTCGATCATTTCCGCAATAGGTATCCCCATGCCGCCGGCCCCCGGCATGGCGCATGGTTACACGGCCGGCATTGTCATCTCCCCCCAGTTGGCGATCGATGCTTTCATTCTTTCCGTGGTGACGACCTTGCTGGCAAGTGGTTTTCCGGCATGGAAAGCGGGACGCATGAACATCGTTGATGCGTTGAGGTATGGCCAGTGAAACACCAGATCCGGTTCGCACTGCGCAACATCTTTCGTCAGAAGGCACGTTCGGCGGCGACACTGGTCGCTATCGCCATCGGTGTCGCAGGGTTGATCCTTGCCGGTGGTTTTGTGCGCGATATCTTCGTCCAGCTTGGCGAGGCCATCATCTACGCCCAAACCGGGCACCTCCAGATATCCAGGCAGGGGTATCGCGAAGGAAAGACGCGCGAACCGGAGAAGTACTTGATCGATGCGCCGGAAAAACTGAAAGCTGATTTGGGGACGACGCCCGGTGTTGACCGGGTTTTCGCGCGCCTGAACTTCACCGGGGTCATCAACAACGGCAAGCGTGACCTCGGCATTATCGGCGAGGGCATTGAACCCGAGGCGGAGGGCAAGGTCAGCACCTACCTGAACTACATTGCGGGCCGCCCGTTGAGCGGCAAGGACACTGATGGCATTGTTGTCGGCCAGGGAGCGGCAAAAACCCTCGGGCTGAAGGTTGGTGACCGGGTCAATCTCGTCATCAGTCTTGCGCAAGGGGCGGTGAACACGCTGGACTTTCAGGTAATCGGTGTGTTCCAGAGCTTTTCCAAGGAATTTGATACACGTGCTGTGCGTATTCCGCTGTCTGCTGCGCAGGAGCTGATGGATACCCAGGGGGCGCACCTGTTGGTCGCCACGCTGAAGCGAACGGACGATACCGCCCAGGTTGCCGATGCATTGGAGGCCACCTACGGTGCCAAAGGGTTCGAAATTGCGCGTTGGAACAAGATGTCCGACTTCTACGCGAAAGCGGTCGATCTCTACGATCGCCAGTTTGGCGTGTTGCGGCTGATTATCCTGCTCATGGTGCTGTTGAGCGTTGCAAACAGCGTCAACATGACGCTGTTTGAGCGCACGCGTGAGTTCGGCACCTTGCTTGCGTTGGGAGATAAACCGCGCGCAGTCTTTCAGCTGATCGTGACGGAAAGCGTATTGCTCGGTTTCCTTGGCGCAGGATTGGGGATCGCGTTGGGGGGCATTGCGGCATGGGTCATCTCGGCGATCGGTATTCCTATGCCGCCCCCGCCCAACGCCAATCTCGGGTACGTCGCGCACATCCGGCTCGTTCCGCTGGATATGGCGATGGCAGGTGGCATTGGCTTGGTGGCGACTAGTCTTGCCGCGTTGCTGCCGGCCAGGCGGGCGTCCCGGATGCCGATTGTCGATGCGTTGCGGCAAGGCGTGTAGTAGTTACGACGCCGACCTTTGAAGTTCCAACTAGCGTTTTGCCGGTTCGCGTTCCACCGACTCAAAGTGCTCGATCATCAGCTGCGGTGTCTGTACGCCGTTGTAGTCGTTGATCGCCAGCCGATAAGCGGCGCGGATGGTCGTTCCGGGTGATTCGGCGAAGTTGAACTGGATTGCGTCGAGGTGAAGGTTGTCCTTGCCGAGGCGCAGCTTGAGGTGCTTTTCCTTGAGGATGCGCTGGCTCTCGACAACGAACACGTCCTCGAAAACCGGCGCCGGGAAGCCCTGGCCCCAGACTTCGTTTTCCAGCAGGCGTACGGTATTGATCGAGACGAAGCTGGCCTCGAGCACGCCATCGGTTTCCAGCGTGCGCGTGAGGTCGGCCGCGGAGAGCAGTTCGTCGGCGACTTGTGCGAACAACTCGCGGAAACGCTCGAAGTCGGCCTCGAGAATCGTCGCGCCGGCGGCCATGGCGTGACCGCCAAAACGGCGCAGCAGGCCGGGCGCGCGTTTGGAGATGAGGTCGAGCGCATCTCTCAGGTGCAGGCCGGGGATTGAGCGGCCGGAGCCCTTGATCTCGCCGTCGGTGATCTCACTGTCCCCGCGCGCAAAGGCGAAGACCGGGCGGTGGCGTTTTTCCTTGATGCGCGAGGCGAGGATGCCGATGACGCCCTGGTGCCATTCCGGGTCGAAGAGCGCGATGGCCGCGCCGTCCGTCTCCGCGATCAGTTCAAGGTGGACGAGTGCCTGTTCCTGCATCCCGGCCTCGATTTCCTTGCGCTCGCGGTTGAGCGCGTCGAGTTCCTGCGCGATGTTGAGCGCGCGCGCTTCGTCATCGGTGATCAGCGCTTCGATGCCGAGCGACATGTCCGAGAGGCGTCCGGCGGCGTTGAGGCGCGGGCCGATCATGAAACCGAGGTCCATGCTCCCGGCCTTGGACGGATCGCGGCCGGCGGCGCGGAAGAGGGCGCGGATACCCGGCGTCAGCTTGCCTTCGCGCATGCGCTTCAAGCCCTGATTGACGAGGATGCGGTTGTTGCGGTCGAGCTTGACGACGTCGGCGACGGTGCCGAGCGCGACGAGGTCGAGCAGCGTCGCGAGGTTCGGCTCCTTGCGTTCGTCGTTGAACCAGCCGCGTTCGCGCAATTCGGAGCGCAGCGCGAGCATGACGTAGAACATGACGCCGACGCCGGCGAGATGTTTGCTCGGGAAGTCGCAGCCGGGCTGGTTCGGATTGACGATGCACTCGGCCGCTGGCAGCGCCTCGGCCGGCAAGTGGTGGTCGGTGATCAGCGTCGCGATGCCGAGCTCGTTGGCGCGCGCAACACCTTCGATGCTGGCGATGCCGTTGTCGACGGTAACCAGCAGATCCGGGCTGCGCGTGGCGGCGAGGTTGACGATTTCCGGCGACAGGCCATAGCCGTAGGCGAAGCGGTTGGGAACGAGATATTCGATTTCGGTGCCGGAATCCGCCGCCATCGCCCGCAAGGCGCGCACGCCGACGGCGCAGGCAGTGGCGCCGTCGCAGTCGTAGTCGGCGACGATCAGAATTCGGGCT
>ERZ650312.863-NODE-863-length-17144-cov-5.953362_pt1 | contig 17144 bp, 16 predicted proteins | sample MGYA00376248_ERZ650312 | MGnify/ENA primary metagenome ERZ650312 (study PRJEB26733, sample SAMN07839316) | wastewater metagenome | biome: urban; feature: wastewater treatment plant; material: waste water | place: USA: North Carolina | collected 2016-07-28 ... | reverse complement strand
TTTCGTTGCCATTTCTGCCATCTTTATGTTTGTCTTCCTCATTAACGAACACTTGGTGGCCAACTTTGCTGCCTTTATGCTCCTGGCCTTTAACCATGCCAAGGAAAATGTTGAAACCTTTACGCTCATGAATATCTTGCGCCAGTGGACAGTGGTCTTCTTTGCCAACTGGCTGGGTGGAGGGCTCTTTATCGGTATCGCCTACGCCTGGCTCAACCAGACCAAGACCAAGCATGTGGAAGGCTAATCCGCTTTTTATAAATTAACCAAGCATCGGCTGACATTTGAAGTTAGCCGATGCTTTTTTGTCTGTAGTGGGGAGGAATGCTCATTTTCGTATCAATTTCATGTTTTTCAAGATGAGGTTCTATGTATTTTTGGGTGAGTGGGGGTTATACTAGGATTACAAAATATAGAAAGGAGGTTAATATGGCCATTTCGCTGGTATTTTTGCTGACGGTGTTTGTAGCAGGTCTTTTATCTTTTTTCTCGCCCTGTATTTTTCCCCTACTGCCTGTCTATTTGGGCATATTATTGGGGCAGGATGAGAAGCGTACAGGCACCTTTTTTGGCAGAAAGATAAACTGGTATGGGCTGGTTAAGACTCTGGCTTTTATAGCAGGTCTCTCAACAGTGTTCATTACCCTTGGATATGGGGCAGGCTTTCTTGGAAAAGTTCTGTATACTGATGGCTTCCGGTATGTGATGGGGTCGCTGATTATCCTGCTTGGCATACATCAGATGGAGATCATCAATATCTCCAAGCTGCAAATGCAGAAAAGTTTTAGCTACAAAGAAAAGAAAGGACGTGGTGCCCTCTTCAATGCTTATTTTCTAGGCTTAACCTTCTCATTTGGCTGGACGCCATGTGTTGGCCCAGTGCTTAGTTCGGTCCTTGGTCTGGCAGCTTCGGGCGGTGATGGCGCCTTGGCAGGTGGTGTTTATATGATATTTTATACACTTGGCCTAGCCCTTCCCTTCTTGTTATTAGCTCTGACTTCTTCGGTGGTCATGCACAGCTTTAACAAAATCAAACCCTATATTCCTCTTATGAAGAAAATTGGTGGTGTTCTCATCGTCTTCATGGGAATATTGGTGTTAACCAATCATGTCAATGCGATTACAGCATTTTTTGAAAATTTATTTCACTCATAGAATAGATAATAAAGGAGTAACATAATGAAAAAAACAGCACTTTTAATGATGACAGCCTTGACTGGTTTGAGCCTGTTGGCAGCTTGTTCGACAAATTCTACGAATAAGGACCAGAAGATGGAGGATACCACATCTATGATGGATGATCAGAAAATGGATGATAAAAAATCCATGGATAAGGATCAGAAAATGGACGATACAAAGTCCATGGATAAGAGTTCTACCACAGAAGAAAAAATGATGGATGGTAAAAAATAAACAGTGAAGGAGAATACTCCAATGAGAAAAGCAACTGCTTTAACCATGGCGACCCTGACCAGCTTGAGCCTGTTGGCGGCTTGTTCGACTGCATCTGCAGATAAAGATAAAATGTCAGAAACAAAGACAACCATAACAGAACAAAAGATGGACAAGTCCTCTGCCACTACTGTTGCAGAAACTAGCAAGATGATGAATGAACAAAAAATGGCGACCCAAAAGATGAATCAAGGGGAAATGGCACCCGACTTTACCCTGCAAGGATTGGATGGTAAGACCTATCGGTTATCGGATTTAAAGGGCAAAAAAGTCTATCTAAAATTCTGGGCTTCCTGGTGCTCCATCTGTCTTTCTACCTTAGGAGATGCCGATCAGCTGGCATCAGAAGTTGGAGAGGATGTGCAGATCTTGTCTGTTGTATCTCCCAACCAAAATGGCGAAAAATCAGAAGCAGATTTCAAATCTTGGTATGCCGGCCTCGACTACAAACACTTGCCAGTTGCTCTTGATGCAAGTGGCAATCTCCTAAAAGCATACGGGGTGCGCTCCTATCCAACGTCAGCCTTCATTGGCAGTGATGGGGTTCTCGTCAAAACACATGTTGGTTTTATGTCCAAGGAAGATATTAAAACAAACTTGCAGAATATTAAGTAGAAAGAAGCAAAGGAATGGATAAGAAGTATCTGATTGGTTTTATGATTCTCTTTATAATGATTCTGGGTATCTTTGTCTTGGTTCGCAATAGAATGGGCGAACAAGGCTCAGCGCAGTTGGAAGATCAGGTGAAATGGGAGGCAGTTTCTAATCAGAAGGAGGTGAAACCGATGTCGGCAGAAAACCGCAAAGAAATTTATTTGGCTGGTGGTTGCTTTTGGGGTGTGGAAGAATACTTCTCCCGTGTCAAAGGGGTAGAGGATGTCACATCAGGCTATGCCAATGGAAAAGGCGACACCACCAACTATCAACTCATTGGTCAAACTGGCCATGCTGAAACAGTTCATATCGTATACGATAACAGTCAGGTATCCTTGAAAGAGCTTCTTCTTCATTACTTTAGAATCATTGACCCGACCAGTAAGAACAAGCAGGGAAACGATATAGGCAGCCAGTACCGTACGGGTGTTTATTATACGGACAAATCCGATCTAGCAACGATCAATCAGGTCTTTGACCAAGTAGCTAAAAAGTATGAAAAACCGTTGGTGGTTGAAAAAGAGGAATTGAGACACTATGTTCTGGCAGAAGAGGAGCATCAAGACTATCTCCAAAAACATCCCAATGGTTATTGCCACATCAATGTCAATGAAGCCAGCTATCCTGTGATTGATGCCAGCCGTTATCCAAAGCCTAGTCAGGAAGAAATCAAGAAAACGTTGAGCGCAGAAGAATATGCGGTCACTCAGAAAAACGACACCGAACGGGCTTTTTCAAATCGTTACTGGGATAAATTTGAAGAAGGCATCTATGTGGATGTGGTAACCGGTGAGCCGCTCTTTTCATCAAAGGACAAATTTGAGTCTGGCTGCGGTTGGCCAAGCTTTACCAAGCCCATCAGTCCAGATGTGGCTGTTTACAAAAAGGACACCAGCTTTAATATGGAACGTGTAGAAGTTCGCAGTAGAGTTGGTGATTCTCACCTAGGCCATGTCTTTACTGACGGTCCCAAGGACAAGGGAGGGCTACGCTATTGCATCAACAGTCTGGCGATCAAGTTTATCCCGAAAACCCAAATGGAAGAAATGGGCTATGGTTACTTGTTGGCCTATGTCTAAACCTGAAAACTCTGTTATAATAAGGGTATCAGAGTAGAGGAACGTCCTATGTTTTCAATTTTAATAGTCGAGGACGAATATCTTGTACGGCAAGGTATTCGTTCTTTAGTGGATTTTAAGAGGTATCAGGTTGGTCCAATCAATGAAGCAGAAAACGGGCTAATCGCCTGGCAAATGATCCAGGAAGAACAGCCAGATATCTTACTGACAGACATCAATATGCCCCAGATGAACGGCATCCAGCTGGCTGGTCTGGTGAAGGAAGCCTATCCGGATACTCACATTGTTTTTTTAACGGGCTATGATGAATTTGACTATGCCTTGTCTGCCTTAAAATTAGGTGCCGATGATTATTTGCTCAAACCTTTTTCCAAGGAGGATGTGGAAGAAATGATAGCCAAGGTAGTCAAAAACCTTTCTTTGGAGCATAAATCTCGTCATTTGAAGGAATTGGTACAAGAAAGTCAAGCATCAGAGCTAGGCAAGCGAATAGAGGCCCGTTTAGATGACTCAGAGTTTAGTTTGAAAAGTTTGGCCCAGGAACTGGGCTTTAGCCCCAACCACCTTAGCCTCTTAATCAAGAAAGAGCTAGGGATCCCTTTTCAGGATTATCTGGTGCAGGTGCGGATCAAACAAGCGAAATTATTGTTGCTGACAACGGATTTGAAAATCTATGAAATTGCGGAGCGTTGCGGCTTTGAGGATATCAATTATTTTTCCCAACGCTTCAAACACCTGGTTGGGCAAACACCTAGACAATTTCGCAAAGGGGAGGGGAATCAGTGAAAAAACAAACCTTATTTGTTCGACTGCTGACCTATATTTTCCCAGGTATTGTTATTCTTTTGGCCTTGGTTGGATTCGCCTACTATCAGATTAGTGCAACTGCTATCAAGAATTTAACAGAGAAAAAAACCAGTGAAACCATCCAACAAAGTGCCCAATTTGTGTCATCCTATGTTGAAAAATTGGAGCAGGTCAGCTCTAGCTTGGCCCAAAATAGCATTCTTTTAACCTATGCCAAGTCTCCTAGTGAGCGTCAGGTTGCAAACCTTAAATCTTTAATGGAAACCTTGCTAAATACCAACTCTGATTTGATTTCTGCTACACTGGTAACCAAGACTGGGGAAATTGTATCCACGGATCAAAGCATGACCATGCAGACCTCCAGTGATATGATGCAGGAAGCTTGGTACATGGCTGCTATCGCCCAGAAAGGGATGCCTGTATTGACACCTGCTCGGAAAAATGCGACCAATCAAGACAAATGGGTCGTCTCCGTTACGCAAGAAATCGTTGATGAACAGGGACAAAATTTAGGTGTCTTGCGTCTGGATATTGACTATGGGACCATGGCTGATTATTTAAACCAACTAAATCTGGGCAAGAATGGTTTCACCTTTATCATCAACCAGGAGCATGAATTTGTCTACCATCCCCGGAAAACAGTTTATTCCTCAAAAGCGGATATGGAAAGCATGAAGCCGTACATAGCAGTAGAACAGGGCTATGTGACAGGAAAAATTTTTGTGTCACAAGCCAGCATTAACCATAGCGAATGGACCATTATCGGGGTGGCCTCAGTCGATGAATTAGAGAGTATTCGTCAGAACATCATTCGTTCGATGTTGGGTATTGCTATCCTGGCCTTTCTCCTCTCGGCTGGCGGTCTTGCCCTCCTCCTTCGTTATTGGATGCAACCCTTACGGGATTTGCAAAACATCATCCTTCGGATTGGACAGGGAGAGAGGCACCTGAGGGCTCAAGAAAAAGGATCTATCGAATTGGTGGACCTGGCCCATCACTTTAATCTGATGTTGGATCAGATTGATCGCTTGGTTCGGTCTGTGCAGGAGAATGAACAGGCTATTCGCCAGTATGAATTGCAGGCGTTAGCAAGCCAAATCAATCCGCATTTCCTATACAATACGCTGGATACCATTGTCTGGATGGCAGAATTCAACGAGAGCAAGCGTGTCGTCGAAGTGACAAAATCTTTAGCAACCTATTTTCGTCTGGCTCTCAATAATGGTAACGAGCAAATCCAGCTAAAATCAGAAATTGAACATGTGCGCCAATACCTGTTCATTCAACAACAACGGTATGGTGATCAGTTGAACTATCGTATCGAGGAGTTAGCAAGCTATGATGATTATCTGGTGCCCAAGCTGATTTTGCAGCCCCTGGTTGAAAATGCCATCTACCATGGCATCAAGGAAGTAAGCCGTCCAGGAGAAATTCGACTACGAGTTTACGAAGATGACCATCATTTAGTCATCAGCGTGTATGACAATGGTCAAGGTTTTGATTCTATCATGAAGGAGGAAGCGAGAGATAAGTTAGTCCGTCAGGGTGGCATCGGCCTATCTAATGTAGATAAACGGTTGAAGCTCCAGTTCGGTGAGGCTTATCATATGGAATGGGAGAGTCAGCCTGATCAGTTTACAGAAATCAGACTCTATTTACCCCTCAATCTTTGATGAGAAATTGGATCGTTGGAAAGGACATGTTAGGCTAAGCTCCTCCAATCCGGTCGATAGAAAAGAGATAAAAGCAACTGTTGGGAAACGGTTGCTTTTGTGTTATACTAAGGAAAGATAAAAGGAGGAGTGACCATGAAACAAATTCTCGGAAGTACAGGTTTAGAGGTGTCGCGTATCGGCCTTGGTTGCATGCGGATGGTGGCTTTGGAATCGTCAGATGCAGTCCGGGTTATACAGACCTGCTTGGAAAATGGCATCAATTTTTTTGATCATGCCGATATTTATGGCGGCGGTCAGTCGGAAGTCCGCTTTGCTCAGGCTATGAAAGAGTTGGGCCTAGATCGGGAAAAACTGGTTATCCAGTCCAAGTGTGGCATTCGGAAGGGCTTTTTTGATTTTTCAAAAGAGCATATCTTAGATTCGGTGGATGGCATCCTATCTCGCCTGCAAATCGACTATCTGGACCTTTTGGCCCTCCATCGGCCAGATGCCTTGATGGAAGCTGAGGAGGTGGCGGAAGCCTTTCGGGTCTTGAAAGAATCTGGCAAGGTGCGTCACTTTGGCGTCAGCAACCAAAACCGCTACCAGATGGAACTTTTGCAGTCTTATCTAGATGAGCCTCTGGTGGTTAATCAGTTGCAGCTATCTCCTGCCCACACCCCTATGATCGATACTGGTTTTCATGTTAATATGAAAGATGATGCAGCTACTATGCGAGATGGCGGTATTTTGGAATATTGCCAGTTGAAACGGGTCACCCCACAGGCTTGGTCTCCATTTCTGATTAGCCTGCAGGAGGGAATTTTTGCCAACCATCCAGACTATGAGGAGCTAAATCAGACCATTCAGCACTATGCGGATGATTATGGTGTAGCAGCAGAAGCCATTGTGGTGGCTTGGATTTTACGCCATCCAGCCAAGATTCAGACCATTGTCGGTTCGATGAATCCAGAGCGGCTGACTAAGATTGTTCAGGCCTTTGATGTTCAGTTGACGCGAGAACAGTGGTACCACATTTACAGAAGCGCGGGGAATATATTGCCATGATGAAAAGAGGAATAATCTTACTCACCAGTCTTTTGACAGTTATTATCTTGGTGGCCTGTCAGCAAAAGGCAGAAAAGACCACAGATTGGCTGGAGGGAAGTTGGTATAGCACGGACTGGGATGTCACCTATCAGATTGATGAGGAAGATGACAAGTGGTCCATTAAGGATGGGGATGATGTCATTACTCAGGATGCTACTCTGTCTGTTGAGGACAATCTTTATACTCTGACAGATGAGAAAGGCATGGTTTATGAGATTCAGCAAATTAGTCAGACAGAAATCAAGTATCGCCAAATTGCACCTGATGGAGTCTTAGGAACAACCGTTCCGATTGCTTTTGAAAAAGTGGACAAATAGGGAGTAGGCAAGAACCCCAAACATTCTAAGTTCGGTTCGTCAATAAATCTTCGTACCTAGGCTCGGGTACATTGTGATCACTTTGCAATTTCAAGGCGGCTAGTTGAAAGGGGCTGGGGATAGAACCTCTCAATCTCCTAGACTATTTTGGTACAAACTCTGTTTGTTTCATTTCCGACCTCTAACAATCCCCCAGATTATTAGAGTCACTCAACCACTGCGTCGAGATATTATTGCAAATCATGAGAAAAGAGGTTGGACTTGAGTCCAGCCTCTCTTTTACGGATGATACAAGACAAGAGCAGTGACGGCCATAGCAGCACCCACCAACTGGAAGAGAAGAGCAACTAGGGCCCGGCGTTTGCAGGTCTGGAAAGTCAGAAAGTCTTCATCAGATAGACTGGCGCGCGGGTAGTTTCTGCGTTTGAGTAGGTAGAGAATGAGGCCATCTCCTCTTTGGCCAGCACCGGCAAAGAAGGCCCAGAGTTTCGGGAGGTTCATACCGCGGTAGAAGGCATCAATTTTGACCATTTGATAAATTTGGACATTCAGATAGATTCCTGCCAAGATGGCCAGGGAGATTCCTGCAATCAGAAAGAGTAACATATCAATCACCTCCTAAATTCGGTTGATTATTTGGTAGAAGAGGAAACCGCTACTGATAATCCAGGCTAGGACACAAGCCAAAATCAAGTAATGATTTCCGATAATCCAGGCATTGTAAATGAGGAAAAGGGCCAGTAAAATAACATTGCAGGCTACAGCCAATATCAACTTATGGTTGCTGGCCACTACATCTGTACTATTTGCTAAATGCTTGATCATAGCATCATCTCCTTTCACTAGGCTGTCCAGACTTACTTCGTAAAAGTCACTAAGCTGAATCAAACTCAGAATATCTGGATAGGATTTATTATTTTCCCAGTTCGAAATGGTCTGTCTGGAGACCATCAATTTGTCTGCTATTTGCTCTTGAGTGAGGTTCTGTGCTTTTCTAGCTGCCTGTAATTTTTGTCCGATATTGATAAAATCTGTCATGGTTTTTCCTCTTTTCTTACCCTTATTCTAAAAAATTTAGGGGTACTTGTCTATCAAAATTCTTGTACTTGGCCTGATTTTTTTGTCAAAATTTTTTGACAAGAGAAGCTTTGGGGCAGAAAATTGACATTTGGTCAAAAGAAAGAAAAAAACTCCGTCTAGTGGGTGGGGTTTTTGGGGGCTTTCTGCTATAATAGGAGGGAATGAATAATCTTATGATATGAAAGGAATGGGAGCCCTCTGAAAAGTTGTGACAGACTTTTGAAGGCTTGAAAGAGAATATATGAAACGTTCGATCTATGCTGGCCGTGTTCGTAGTGAGCACATTGGAAATCAACTGACCCTCAAGGGATGGGTGGGCCGCCGTCGTGATTTGGGAGGCTTGATTTTTATTGACCTTCGGGACCGCGAGGGAATGATGCAGTTGGTCATCAACCCTGAGGAAGTATCGGCTGAAGTGATGGCTAAGGCGGAGAGCCTCCGCAGTGAGTTTGTCATTGAGGTGACAGGTCTGGTGGCTGCGCGTGAGCAGGCCAATGATAAGTTGCCAACTGGTGCTGTGGAGCTCAAGGTTCAAGAATTGACCATCCTCAACACAGCCAAGACTACCCCATTTGAAATCAAGGATGGCTTAGAAGCGGCAGATGATACCCGCCTGCGTTACCGTTACTTGGACCTGCGCCGTCCAGAAATGCTGGAAAACTTCAAATTGCGGGCCAAGGTGACCCACTCAATTCGGAATTACTTGGATGAGTTGGAATTTATTGATGTGGAAACTCCCATGCTGACCAAGTCAACTCCAGAGGGGGCCCGTGATTATCTGGTGCCAAGCCGTGTTAGTCAAGGTCATTTCTATGCCCTGCCTCAAAGTCCGCAGATTACCAAGCAGCTTCTGATGAATGCTGGATTTGACCGTTATTATCAAATCGTCAAATGTTTCCGCGATGAGGATTTGCGGGGGGATCGCCAGCCTGAGTTTACCCAGGTGGATTTGGAAACCTCCTTCCTCGATGAGAAGGAAATTCAGGACATTGTCGAGGGCATGATTGCCAAGGTCATGAAAGATACCAAGGGACTGGATGTAAGCCTGCCCCTGCCCCGTATGACCTATGACCATGCTATGAACATCTATGGTTCCGACAAGCCAGATACCCGCTTTGAGATGCTTTTACAGGACTTGACAGCTATTGTAAAGGGTGTTGATTTTAAGGTCTTTTCGGAAGCCCCAGTTGTCAAGGCAATTGTAGTCAAGAACCAGGCGGACAAGTATTCTCGCAAGGACATTGACAAGTTGACAGAAGTGGCCAAACAGCATGGTGCCAAGGGCTTGGCCTGGGTCAAGATGACAGACGGTGCCCTTGCTGGACCAGTCGGTAAGTTCTTGACAGCCATCGAATCAGACTTGACAGAAAGTTTACAGCTTGACAACAATGACTTGGTTCTCTTTGTCGCAGACAGCCTTGAGGTTGCCAACAACACTCTTGGTGCCCTCCGGGTCCGTATTGCCAAAGAATTGGACATGATTGACCAAACTCAGTTTAACTTCCTCTGGATTGTGGACTGGCCTATGTTTGAATGGTCTGAAGAAGAGGGCCGTTACATGTCTGCCCACCATCCTTTCACCCTGCCAACAGAAGAGTCCGCTCATGAGTTGGAGGGAGATTTGTCCAGGGTCCGTGCTGTGGCTTATGATATCGTCCTCAATGGCTATGAATTGGGTGGCGGCAGCCTGCGGATCAACCAAAGAGAGATGCAGGAGCGTATGTTTGCAGCCCTAGGCTTCTCCGCTGAAGAAGCCCAGGACCAGTTTGGCTTCCTCTTGGAGGCTATGGATTACGGCTTCCCTCCGCATGGTGGTTTGGCCATCGGTCTGGACCGTCTGGTCATGATTTTGGCTGGAAAAGACAACATTCGTGAAGTTATTGCCTTTCCTAAGAACAATAAGGCATCTGATCCAATGACCCAGGCCCCAAGCCAGGTCGCTCCAAAACAACTGGAAGAGCTAGCATTAGCAATAGAAAGTCATGACTAAACAAGCATCCATCATCAAACGATTAAAATTTATTGTCAATCGCTGGGCAAAAAAGGTAGGACTTTTTCAGACCCTCAAGGGAATTTCCAAAGAAAAATATGCAGAGAAGTTTTCGGCTTCTCTCTTTTATGGCCTCATGTCGGCCATTGCCGTCAATTTTTTCTTTGAGCCAGGCCATGTCTACTCCAGTGGAGTGACCGGTCTTTCTCAGGTTCTATCGGCCATTAGCGGTCGCTATCTGGGCTTTACCATTCCTGTTGCAGTCGCTTTTTATGCTATCAATCTGCCCCTTCTGGTCTTGGCCTGGTACAAGATTGGTCACAAATTTACCGTTTTTACCTTTATCACTGTGACCATGAGTTCCCTCTTTATCCAGTTGATTCCCCAAGTAACCTTGACCACAGACCCCCTCATCAATGCTATTTTTGGGGGTCTGGTCATGGGAACGGGTATCGGCTATGGTCTCAAATCCAGGATTTCCAGCGGAGGAACCGATGTTATCAGCCTGACCATTCGCAAGATGACAGGCCGGAGTGTGGGCAGTATCTCCCTTCTGGTCAATGGGATTATCATGCTTTTTGCAGGCCTTCTTTTTGGCTGGCAATACGCCCTCTATTCGATGGTGACCATCTTTGTTTCCAGTCGAGTGACAGATGCCCTCTTTACCCGGCAGAAGAAGATGCAGGCCTTGATTGTGACAGCTCGACCGGAACGGGTCATCCAGATGATTCACAAAAAACTTCATCGGGGTGTGACCTGTATCAATGATGCCGAAGGCACTTATGCGCACGAGAAAAAGGCGGTTTTGTTGGCCATCATTACTCGGGAAGAATATAGTGATTTTAAGCACTTTATGGCCAAGGCAGATCCGTCAGCCTTTGTGTCAATTGCAGAGGATGTCCATGTCATGGGACGTTTTGTGGATATGGATTAAGTCGTGATGGAAAGGTAGGATACCATGTCTCTTGATTATAGCTTGCGGCTCAAGCACTTCATCCTGATTGGATTGGGTGCAGCCATCTATGCCTTTGGTTTTGTGTATTTCTATATGGCCAACCAGGTGGCAGCCAGTGGGATTGCAGGTTTGACCCTGATTCTCCACAACCTTTTTGGCATCAATCCAACCTATTCGGGCTACCTAATCAATTTCCCGCTTATCCTTTTGGGGGCCTATCTCTTTGGGAAAAGAGCCATGGTCTACACAGTCTATGGGATTGCCTCGCTCTATCTCTATGTCTGGATTTTCCAGCAGATTCCCTTCTTTGTGGATCTGAACCAGGATTACCTGGTGGTGTCTCTGGTGGCCGGTGCGGTCGGTGGACTGGGTTCGGGGCTTGTTTTTCGTTACGGTGGAACCATTGGCGGGTCGGATATCATTGCCCGCGTCATCGAAAATAAATTGGGCATCCAGCTCAACCAGGCCCTGCTGGGCTTTGATATTCTGGTCATGCTCCTCTCTTTGACCTACATTTCTATCCCCAAAATGATGTACGCCCTGATTGCCAGCTTCATTTACAGCCAGGTGGTCAATATGGTTCAAAACGGAGGTTATTCTGTGCGGGGCATGATGATTATCTCCGATCAGGCAGAGGAAATTTCCAGGCAAATTATGGGGCAGTTGGGCCGCGGAGTGACCTACCTCAAGGGTGAGGGGGCCTATTCTGGCAAGGAAAAGAAGGTCATGTATGTGGCCCTCAGTCCCCAAGATACCCGCGAAGCCAAGAGCTTGATTCATGAGATTGACCAGCTGGCCTTTGTGTCCATTTTCAATATCGATGAGGTCCAGAGTCCAGAATTTATCGCCTCCAGAAGCAAGTACCGCAAGCGGATTAGATAGGAGTTGGCATGAAAAAGATTTATTTGGTTTATATCAGCCTCAGTGGCAATACTCAGAGCTTTGTCCGTCGCTTGACCAGCTACCTCCAGTTTCAGTCAGAAATCGAGGTGGAAGAGGTTCATGTCAAAGACCTGGTTAAGCAGGATGTTCCTTTTTATGCCCTAGATGCACCCTGCGTTGCCTTTTTGCCGACCTATTTAGAAGGCGGCAATGGCGTGGACAATGGCGATACGGAAATCTTGACCAATCCCCTAGGAGATTTTATTGCTCATGCAGGCAATGACCAGCGCTGCCTGGGTGTGGTGGGCTTTGGCAATCGCAATTTCAATCACCAGTATTGCCTGACGGCCAAGCAATATTCCCAGCGCTTTGGCTTCCCAGTCCTAGATGAAGTTGAACTCCGTGGCCTCAATAATGACTTGGAGCGGGTTGGACAGAAAATCATAGCCTTAGTTGAAAAAACCTAAAAAACCACTCAGTCGAGTGGTTTTTGGCTTAATTGGGATAGATATAGGTGGTCACTCCGTCAGCAACTGGATTGAACCATCCGCGGTAATCGCCGACCGTCATCCTACCTGCATAATTGGATTCTTTAACGCGAATACGGGTTGTACTGCTGACTTCGGTAACAACCGCCACGTGGCCATAATAACCGCCTGTCCAAACAGCGACAGCCCCAACCTGTGGACTGGTTCCAGTGCGGAATCCAGCTCTTCTGGCAGAATCTACCCATTGGTTGGCATTGCCCCAGTAATTTTGAACCCAAGGAGCCGCTTCTTTTGCTCCCCAGGTACATTGGCCGATTGGATAGGTATTTGGACTGCTATAACGATGGCTATAGGATACTTCCATGCTAAAGGCCCCCAAACCTCGCCCTCCTTGGTAGGCATGAACATGGTATTTTCCAATCCCCTTGTGATTATTGAGGAGTATATTACTGGAATGAGTGCGTTCTGCTAGTTTATTGGCATCATACCACCGGATATCATCTTGGCCGTTTTCCTCCGACCAAACCGCCAGTTGAACAGCCTGGCTGTCATAGACATTGGATAGGGTGGCCTGGATGGTGCCAATTGTGGCTAGTTTTGAGTTAAAGAGTAATGGTAGTCGTGCAGAGGTCAAATCAACGGGATTAAGAGTATAGCCGATGCGGCTACCATCTGTATAGGTTACGTAAATATGGTTTTGGTACAGGCCAGAATGACTTTGGTGCTCTTGAAAATCAACCGCCACTCGGTATGTTCCATTTTGCAGGCTGGCTGTCCGCCATTTGATATTCTCTTGTTTGTCCATAGACCAGGTGGCCACCTGAATAGATTGGATGGGCTTGCTGGTAGCTATTTCCTGAATCGTTACCTGGTATTTGCCCCTTCCAGCATCGAGATTCTCAATAGCAAGGGCTGGCTTTGGGTTGGCAGGAACATTCTCTTGGGCGACAGAACTGGTGATGCCAGTGACAAAGCTTTGTCGGTTTTGTGCATCCTTGGTATAAAGATGGATGAAATAGGTTCCAGTATTGAACTGGTGGTGTTTCAGAAAGACACGCGCAGTATAGGTTCCATCTGCTTGGCGCTGGGCTGTGTACCACTTGATGTCATCTTGACCATTGGTGTTGGACCAAACGGGTAGTAAAACTTCATGGGTATCTGGCGCAATGTTCTGGATGGCAATATCCAGAACGCCTTGTTCACTGATATTGGTGGTTAGGCTTGGTTTTGGTCTGGTAATATTGATATCTAATCCCTGTAGAAAGACGGATTTGGCGTCAATGGTGATGTAGGCATGGATAGCATATTGTCCAGCCTTGAAATTTTGCAGGGAGATATCTGTCTGGTAATCTTGAGCTTGAATCCATTTTAAATCATCCTGACCATTTTCATGGGACCAAATGGCGTATTCAATTTTCAATCCTTTTTGAAGGGCTGATCGTTGATAGAAGATGGAAAGGGTGTTGCCGTTTTGTTGGGTTGTGATATTCTGGTTGAGCTGACTGGCTGTAGCGGATTCTGCCACAGCAGTGATTGGTGCGGTTTTTGAGGTAGTTGTCTCTGGTATCTTGGTCGTGTTGGATGATGTCGTTTTAGGAACCGTAGTAGATGGGGAGCTCACTGGGGTTCGGGTTGTCTCCGTGAGCTTGGTGGTCGCTTCTTCATTCTGAGCAGCTACCAGAGGACCATTGGCCAAGTGGGCCAACAAGAGTGTGGACGATAACAATAGTGTAGAATATTTCTTCATTCATAACCTCCTATTTAGACTGTTCGTAAAAGGGAGGAAGAAATTCAAAGAAAGAATAAAGACCCACCAAACGTCAGGAATGGTGGGTTGGAGAGAGATCTTAGTCAGCCTTGGTTTCAGAAGGTTTTTTTCGATCTACCAGAGTACAGATACTCTGGCCGGCAATCTGGAAGGTTTGCTGAGACTGATCCATAAGCGGTGGATAAACAAAGTGAACGTCTTGTTCTTCTCCCTTGGTAAAGGAATAATCCTGCGTGGAGAAGTTGATGATAAACTGGAGTTTTTCTGTTTCAGAGCGCACCTCATAGCGCAGAACATATTCAGAAAGCCAGTAGAAGCTACAGGTCTCCTCAATACTGTAATAGGATTTCTGGGACAAGATAGGATAGTTCTTGCGGAATTGAATTAGTTCGCTGATAAATTGAGTATGCACATGATAGCGCAGGGCCCTAGTCCAATCCAGTTGGTTGATGTCATCAGAGATATTATAGGTGTTATCAATACCGTCCTTGGTTCGGAAAAATTCCTGACCGCTTTGAATAAAGACCATACCCTGACTAATCAGTATGAGCTGTAGTCCAAAACTAGCAGCCCGCTTCTGGTCATGGTGGGACATATTCGGATTCTGTAGGCCCAGGTAATCGTAGAGGGTGGCATTATCGTGGCACTCCAAGTAGTTGAGAGACTGCTTAGGATTGATAAAGTGACCATTGATACTACCGGCCAGCAAATCCTCAATCTTTTCTTGCTGCTGGTGTTCCAATATATAGTATGGATTTACAAGGATTTTCTTAAAAGTATCTCGGTAGTCATCATTGAAGAAACTGGTGTCAGGCAGTTGGTAGGCATTGTACTGGTGGGCCAATTTTTGCTCAGGCAAGCCAGTCCCCATCTTCCAGCCCTCCCCATAAAGGAAAATATTAGGGTAAATGCTGGAGAGTTCATCGTGGATTTCCTGCAAGGTCTTGCTGTCGATAATCCCCATCAAATCAAAGCGGAAGCCATCAAAGCCATACAGTTCTACCCAATGTCTGACAGATTGCTTGATATAATTACGGACCATGCTGCGCTCACTGGCCACATCATTGCCACAGAAGGTTCCATTTGTGCGCTGATCTTGCTCATTGTAACGGTAGAAGTAGCCAGGAACAATTTTTTCAAAAGCATAGGTTTCGGCATGGTAAACATGGTTATATACCACATCCATAATCACGCTGATATCCGCATCGTGATAGGCTTGAATGGCAGCCTGCAACTCCAGGATACGGGCATAAGGGTCGTTTGGATTGGAAGAAAAAGAGCCTTCAGGGACATTGTATTGGACAGGGTCGTATCCCCAGTTGTAAATCAGCTCGGGGTGCTGCTCGTCCACACTACCGAAGTCATAGAGGGGCATGAGTTGGATATGGGTCACACCCAGATTTTTGACATAGTCTAGTCCCAAAACCTGCTTGTCAAGGATTGGCGACTCTGTCAATCCTTTGTACTGACCAGAATGTTGGAAACCAGCTTCTTTTTGCCAAGAAAAATCACGGACACTCATCTCATAGATGATGGCCTGCTCCATTGGAATCTGGTGTTTGGCCCGCTCGGGTTTATGTAGCTTGGCTGGATTAATGACAATACTATGACCGGAATTGGCCAGAGAGGAGAGGGCGTAAGGATCGTGAACTTCTATCCATTGACCGTTCATACGGTGCAGGTAATAGTAGACTTTTCCATCCCAGTCGCCTGAAACAGTCCTTTCCCAAACGCCGTGGTTGGTTTTTTCCATGGGATAAGGAATCCCATCTAGATAAAGGACGACCTGCTTGGAAATAGGAGCCCAGAGCTTGAAGAGAGTCTCAGCAGGCTGATAGGTTGCCCCTAAATCCTTGCCAGAATAGGTGAAAGTTTGTTCAAACAGTCCGCTGCGGACAATCTGACCATAGGCTAACTCAGCATGATTGCGATCCTGATCATAGATGGTATAGTCTTCATCCAAATTGAATGGATAGATGCTGGTTAGGTGGTAGGTGATAGTTTCCCCTTCTTCCGCCCGACGGCGGACAAAGAGCTCAGCAGTGGAAGTTGTTGATTCGATGGTAAAGGACATCGAATCAACATCAAAACGTTTTTCCATTACCAATCGAATGGTTGCCACATCATCAAGATAGGCTTGGAATGTTCTTAGGGCCATGGTTCAGAGGGCTCCTTTCTTACTTGAGTTTGGTAATTTTATGAGGGATGACGTGACGGTAACAAACCTGCTTGCCATCCTTGTCATCGCTAATAATTTGCAAAAGGGTACGGAAGGACTCTCGTCCCAGTTCTAGAGCATTGATATCCACGTAAGCCTCAATATCGATTTTGGGTTTCACAGAGTCAAAGGTGATGATAGGAATGGTCAGCTTGTTTTCATTGAGATAGGAGAGGGCCCCTTCGGCTACCATTGCATCGGTAGTCACGATGGCATCAATGGGCTGCTTGGTCAATTTTTTCATGACCTTATAACTGCTGTCTTCCAAGAGGAAACCAGGAGAGAACTTGACCATACTTTCATCTAGAGGTAATTGATGGGCTTTTAGGGCCTGCTTATAGCCTTCGTAGCGGTCTTGAGATACGACCAGCTCCTTGTTTCCGGCCATAAAGGTGATATGCTCGTAACCTTTGTCAATAAAGTAGGTCGTTGCTTCATAGGCAGCTCGGATATTATCATTGTCCACTAGGGAAACAAAAGGGGATGCAGCCTTACCGAGGATAAGGAAGGGAAACTCCCGCTCAATAGCCAAATCAACCAAGGGATCGCTGGGCATAGAATAGAGGAAGATAAGGCCATCTACCCGCTTGCCATAAACCATCTGATAGATAGCTTCCATCCGCTGTTTCTCGTCTTTACCAGTACTGATTTGGATGGCATAATTATGATCTGCTGCAGCCTGAGAAATC
>ERZ650312.858-NODE-858-length-17170-cov-23.441952_pt1 | contig 17170 bp, 20 predicted proteins | sample MGYA00376248_ERZ650312 | MGnify/ENA primary metagenome ERZ650312 (study PRJEB26733, sample SAMN07839316) | wastewater metagenome | biome: urban; feature: wastewater treatment plant; material: waste water | place: USA: North Carolina | collected 2016-07-28 ... | reverse complement strand
TGCTGATTTAACTAAAGACTTACTAAATGATCCAAAAGAGTGTGCAGAACATGCAATGTTGGTAGATTTAGGGCGTAATGATGTCGGTAAAATCAGTGTGCCGGGTAGTGTTAGAGTTACTAAACTGATGGATATAGAGTTATTTTCACATGTTATTCATATGGTTTCAGAAGTTGCTGGTAAAATTAATCCCACTTATCAGCCCTTAGATGTTTTGGCATCGTGCTTTCCGGCGGGAACTTTAAGTGGAGCACCGAAAGTCAGAGCGATGGAAATAATAAATAATTTAGAAGGTGTTCATCGCGGTCCGTATGGCGGAGCCGTAGGTTATTTTGATTTTTGCGGTAATATGGATATGTGTATTACGATTAGAACGATAACGATTGATGAAGATGTAGCCATTGTTCAAAGTCAGCGAGAGGATAAAAAACAATGAAATTTATTTGATATTATCAATATTGCTAATTCTATCATTTGTTGGTTTTTTAGCTAGGGTTTATTTAATAAATATATACATGATTATTCTTGCTATTAGTAGCATCAGTTTACAATTAAATAGGATTAAATAACAAATGAAAATTAACCTAATAATCCCATCATTCTACCCCGCAACTATATATGGTGGACCAATATTCTCTACTCTTCACACGTGTAAAGAGTTAGCAAAATTAGAAGGCATAAATATAAGTGTATCAACAACAAACACAAATATGCACTCTAAACTAGATGTAGAAACTAATAAAGATATAAAATTTGAAGATAACTTCTATGTAAAATACTATGATGAAACAAAAGTAGATAAGTTTTCTTTACAGCTATTTCTCAATATATGGAAAGATATAAAATCATCTGATATAGCCCATATACAAGCCATATTTAATACACCTGTTCCTATATCACTTTTTTATGCAAGGCTATTTAAAAAACCTATTATTTTATCTCCTAGAGGTTCACTTGGAGAGTGGTGTATAGGAAATGGTAGTAAGTTTAAAACTATGTGGTTAAACTATCTTTTAAAACCTTTAGTTCAAAATATCACTTGGCATGCAACAGCCGAACAAGAAAAAGATGAGATACTCTCTATTTATCCAAGTGCAAAAGTATCTATCATACCAAATGGTATAGAATATGATAAATTTCAAAAATCAAATCTGTTATCAAAAAATGAATATATAAAAAAATTTACAAATCAAAATCTTGAACCAAATAAAATAGTTGTTTCTATGGGAAGACTTCAAAAGAAAAAAGGCTTTGATATTTTGATAGATTCATTTTTTGAAACATTAAAATCTTTTCGAAATAGTATATTACTTATTGCAGGAGCAGATGAAGGTGAAGAACAAAATCTAAAAAATCAAATAAAAAATCTAAATCTTGAAAATAATGTATTTCTAATAGGTGCAATATCAGGTCAAGATAAAATAGACTTTTTAGCAAATGCTGATCTGTTTTGTCTACCTTCTCACAATGAAAACTTTGGAAATGTCTACGTAGAAAGCCTAGCAACTGGAACTCCAATAGTAGCTAGTAAGATGACTCCATGGAGTGAAGTAGAAGATTATGATTGTGGTAAATGGGTAAAAAACAGTATTGAAGAAACTTCAAAAGCTATGAATGAAGTATTAGAAAAAGATAGAGAAATCATGAGAATAAACTCTAAAAAATTAGCTTATAAGTACGATTGGAAAAATGTAGCTCAAGAATTCAAAAAATTATACGAATCAATGTTGGAGAAAAAATGAAACAAGATATATCAGTAATAATACTAACTTACAATGAAGAACAACATATAGAAAGATGTATTAAGTCTTTACTCCCATTTGCAAAAGAGATTTTTCTTGTTGATTCTTTTTCTACTGATAAGACAGTTGAAATTGCACAAAATTTAGGAGCAAAAATCTATCAAAATCCATGGCCAAACAATCATGCTATTCAATTTAACTGGGGATTAGAAAACTGCCCTGTTTCTACAAAATGGATTATGAGAATGGATGCAGATGAATATGTTCTTCCAGAACTTTCAAATGAAATAATAGAAAAATTACAAACTCTAAAAGAAGATGAAAATGGGATATTTTTAAAAAGAAGAGTTTTTTTCTTGGATAAATGGATAAAACGAGGTGGATATTATCCTATTTGGCTACTTCGTATTTGGCGAAATGGAAAAGGAATTTGTGAAGAAAGATGGATGGATGAACACATCAAAGTAACAGAGGGGAGAAGTATACATTTTGAAAATGACATAGTAGACCACAACCTCAACAACCTTTCATGGTGGACGACAAAACACAACAACTATGCGACAAGAGAAGCTGTAGATTTACTAAATAATATCTATAATTTTATGAATTATGATGAAGTAGAACCAAAATTATTTGGAAGTCAAATACAGAGAAAAAGATGGCTAAAACTAAGATATGCAAAACTTCCTTTATTTGTACGACCATTTTTATATTTTCATTTTAGATATATTTTTCAAGGTGGATTTTTGGACGGACGTGCAGGATTTATTTGGCATTTTTTACAAGGACTTTGGTATAGATTTTTAGTAGATGCAAAAATAAATGAGATATATCATAGAGCAGGAAAAGATAAGCGAAGTATCTTAGAATATATAGAAAAACAATATGGGATAAAATTTGATGAAAAAAGTAAATCTTAGTATTTATAACAACGACTGGTACAAATCAGGAAGTACCCTAAAAAAAACTATTTGGTATTTTACAAATATGTTTTTATTTAAAACTATGTTACCAATACCATCAAGTATAAAAGCAAAAATTTTAAGACTTTTTGGTGCAAAGATTGGTGTAGGAGTTGTTATAAAACCAAATGTTTCTATCAAGTATCCTTGGTTTTTAGAGATTGGGGATTATTCTTGGATTGGAGAAGATGTTTGGATAGATAATCTTGCATTTATTTCTATAGGAAAAAACTGTGTTTTATCTCAAGGGGCTTTTTTATTGACTGGAAGTCATGATTATACACTTGAAACTTTTGATTTACTCACACGTAGTATAGTTTTAGAAGATGGCTCTTGGGTTGGTGCAAAAGCTACTGTTTGCCCAGGTGTTACACTAAAAACTCATAGTGTTTTAGCAGTAGGAAGTATCGCTACAAAAGATTTAGAAGCTTATGGCATATATCAAGGAAATCCAGCTATCAAAAAAAGGGATAGAGTTATAAAATGACAGAATTTGAAAACTGGCATAAATTAAAACAAGATATACATTCATCTAAAAGTAGAATTCATTTTCGTCAAGGTGAAATTTGGTTTGTTTCTATTGGTCAAAATATCGGTTATGAAGTATTTGGGAAAGGTGAGCAGTTCTTACGTCCAGTATTAGTATTTAGAAAGATAAATAAAAGTACATTTTTATCTATTCCTCTTACATCAAAAATAAAAGAAGATAAATATCATTTTGTTATTAATTTTAAAGATAAAGAAAATAGTGCTATGTTATCTCAAATAAGAACTATAGATGCAAAAAGATTATCTTATAAAATAGGAAGTTTAGAAAAATCTGTATTTGAAAATCTTGAAAAAGCATTTGTGGAATTTTTTAAATTAACCTCTCCGTAGAGAGGAGGCTACACTCACAAAAGTGAGCAGCGAGTTAATATGTGGATTATATCAAAAGGAAAAGAAGAAGTCAATATGAGTTTAAAAGTATCAATCATAACATCAGTATGGAACAATGAAGCGACTATAGAAGACGCAATAAAATCAGTTTTATCACAAAACTATAGTGATATAGAGTATATAGTAGTAGATGGAGCATCAAAGGATGGAACAGTAAATATCATCAAAAAATATGAAGATAAAATCTCTACTTTTGTAAGTGAAAAAGACAAAGGTATTTATGATGGTCTAAACAAAGGTGTGAGTTTAGCAACTGGTGATATCATCGGGTTTTTACATAGTGATGATATATATGCAGATGAAAATATCATAACTGAAGTAGTAGAAGCTTTCAAGAAAAATAACACAGATTCTATATATGGCGATTTGGTTTATGTGGACAAACATGATACTAGTAAGATTTTTAGATATTGGAAAAGTGGAGAATACAGTTTCAAAAAGCTATGCAATGGTTGGATGCCACCTCATCCTACTTTTTTTGTAAAAAGAGAATTTTATGAAAAATATGGAAAGTTTGATTTGGGATTTGGAATAGCTGCTGATTATGACTTTATGCTTAGAATGCTTGGTAAATATAAAATCTCGACTTCATATCTTCCAAAAGTTTTATATAAGATGCGAGTTGGAGGAGCTAGTAATAGAAGTCTAAAAAATATCATTCAAAAGTCACGTGAAGATATAAAAGCTTTAAAAAACAATGGCATAGGTGGAATACACACTATCATTATGAAAAATATATCAAAGATTCCTCAGTTTTTGTTTAAAAATAAGAAAAATATATAACGACTTTTTAATATATTAAAGTATATACTACAAGTATAAACTTCAAGGAGTTAAGATGGAAGTAACAGCAAAAGATTTAAGATTTAAAATAAATATGCTTTTTGATGTACTAAATAAAGGTGAAGATATTACTATAACATATAGGGGAAAAGCAAAAGCCAAGCTTATTTCTACTCAAAAAAATATTGAAAAAAAAGATGATTCTCTTTTTGGAATATGGAAAGATAAAGAAGATAATGTAGATGATATAGTAAGAAATATGAGAAAAGGAAGAGATTTTGATATATGACAAACTTTTAGATACAGATGTTTTTATTTGGTATCTAAAGGGAAATCAAAAAGCCTATGAATTGATTCATAATATTGGGGATTTTTGTATTTCATCTGTAACTTATATGGAACTAATACAAGGCATGAGAAATAAAGAAGAATTAAAAAAACTCCAAAAAGTTCTTAGACAATGGAATGTAAAAACTATATTTATAAATGAAGAGATTTCTGCAAAAGCTTTATTTTATGTACAAGAATATTTTTTAAGTCATTCAATGCAACTAGCCGATAGCCTAATCGCTTCAACTTGTACACAATATGGTATGACACTTATCACAGCAAATGATAAGCACTATAAAGTTGTAAAAGAACTTGATGTAGAAATTTTTAGACCTTAAGTAAAAATCACACATGAAACTACTCTCTTTTATACTTATATTTTTTGGATTTTTAATCTACTCTTTTTTTAATCTTGGTAAATTTTTGGATGTTACACAAGAACCATCAAAAACTGAACTTTTGGTTTGTTTAGGTGGTGGAATATATAAAACAAGAATAGAAAAAACTTTAGAGTTATATAAAAAAGGTTTTTTAACTACAAATAATATTATATTAACTGGTTATGTAAATAATCCCCATGAAGTAAAAAAGAAAATACTTGAAGATAAAAGAATCACTTATATAAAAGAAAACACCGTAAATAACTTAAACATAATTTTTGAAAAAGATTTGAAAAATACCGTAGAAGAAGTGAGATTTGTAAAAAATTTTATGAAAGAAAACAACATAAAAAATGTTACTTTTATCTCCGACCCTGCTCACTCAAGAAGAATATCACTATTTTTTGAATATCTAACAGGGATAAATGGAGATTTTAAATATAAAGTTGTAGGAACAGAAGATAAAAACTGGGATAAAAAAAATTATTATGAAAATAAATACTCTTTAAATTATGCTCTTACAGAAGTAGCGAAACTAATCTATGGATTTATAAAATATGGAATACTTGAAAAATTAGGATTAGACAAAGATTTTGAAAATTACTTTGATGATGAACTAAAAGAAGCTAAAATAATGATTCAAAAAAATTTATACGCTAATTGATTTTTCTAAATATTACATTAAAAGGTCTAATGACATAATATACAAAATTTAAATATTTAGGGAGTTTTATCAAACTGTATTCTAACTGTGTTGGTTTTAATAATGAAATTATAAAAGCTATTTTTGAATCATTAGTTTCTAACAAATCATATTGAATTTTTGAGATATTTTTACTTCCCTCTTCTTGTAATAAAGTGTTATTAAATCTTTCTATAAAAAGATTTTCAAAAGATTTGGCAAATTGTTCTATTTTTTTATCAAATTTTGTTTTTACTAAATCACTTAGTTGTAGATCTAAAATATTCACACATAATTTTAATGTTGTAAATAATATTTTTTCATTTTTTGTTACTCTTGCTATGTAAAATAGGCTACTTGGGAACATTTGGGAAAAATGCGACAAAGAAATTTAAAGATAGCTTAAGCTTTATTTCTCAAGTACCCTTTTAGCGTACTCTCTTAGCTCACCAGTTGGTGAAATATATTTGTATAAAGTTGCTCTTGTTATTTTTAATTCTTTGCAAAGTTCAGTGACACTCGTATCTCTATTTTTCATGGCAACCTCTGCAAGTCTCACTTGAGCTTTTGTAAGATTGAATTTTCTTCCACCCATTCTACCTCTTGCCCTTGCAGCTGCAATTCCAGCTTTTGTTCTTTCACGAATCAGTTCTCTTTCAAACTCAGCTAAAGCTCCAAATATTGAAAATATCATTTTACCAGCAGGTGAAGTTGTATCAATATTAACCCCTTGACCACTTAGCACTTTAAATCCAATATTTCTTTTTGCAAGATCCTCAACTATGGATATAAGATGTTTTAGATTTCTTCCAAGTCTATCTAGCTTCCACACAACTAAAGTATCACCATCTCTTAAAGCTTTAATGCAATTATCTAATCCAGGTCTTTCATCTTTACTTCCTGAGATTTTGTCTGTATAAATATTGTTTTCATCAACTCCAGCATTTTTAAGTGCATCGATTTGTAAATCTAATACTTGTGAATTATCTGATTTTGAAACTCTGGCATATCCAATGAACATTTTTTTCTCCTCGTAAAAAAGTGTATCTCAAACGACCGTTTAATATACATTCAAAAATATCTCTCTAAAGAACCTATATAATGTAAATTAACATATAAATTATTCAAATTATATTAAATGTCATATAAAATAAGTATAAATTACAATTTTAAGGAAAGACAATGTCAGTATTACAAATTCTCACAAAAGATGAAATTAAAAACTTTGAATCAGCTCCAAAATTTGATTTGCTTGCAAAAAATCACTTTTTTAAAATGACTGATGCTCTTAACCATATGACAATGGAGATGAAAAATGATTCAAATAAAATTTTGTTCATTTTAATGTATGGGTATTTTAAAGCTACCAATAAATTTTTTGATATTCAAAGAGATGATGAAAATTATTTGTACATAGCTACTAGAAACAATTTTGATTCATTTGATTTTCGTGTTGTGACTCCAAGAACAATTCAACGATATAAACAACTTATCAAATCAAATCTCTTTATCAATGAATATACTTTAGATATTGAATCACAACTAAAACACCATGCCATTGAACTAGCGAATAATTTTACTAATCGTAAAAAAATCTTTTTTTCACTTGTAGATTACTCAAAAAAGATAAACATTGAAGTACCTAGCTATTTTGCCTTGTCAAAACTTATTGAGTTTGCACTCAATTATCAAACAAAAAGTATTCTGCTTCATCTAAAAACTTTTCAAAAAGATAAAAGACTAATGCTTCTTGATGATTTTACCAATAAAGATGAAAATTATACAAACAAATATAACATCAATAGCTTCAAAAAATTAGGACACTCTACTAAGAAAAAGGAGATGAATAATTCAGTAGTACAACTAAACACCATCAAATCCAAATTTGATATGCTCAAACCAATTATTGATGAAGTTGGTATTACAGATAAAATTGCACAGTATCACTCAAAATGGATTGAGCAAATTAAAATGTTTCAACTTACAAGAAAACAACAGTTAGAGCAACAATTTTTACTTCTTTCGTTTGTAAAATATCAATATTTTATCAGAAATGATAACCTAATCGATAGATTTATTGCTATTATGCAAAGTACTAAAAGCTCTCTTCTTCGCCATCAAAAGGATCTTCACTTTGAAAATGAACCTAAACAAAGGGCTTTAGTGCAATCTTTAGAGGATTCAAATCTTTCAATTTTAAATGATGTGAGTAGTATTGTTAACAATGAAAAGCTTAGTGACAGAGATAAAATCATTGCCCTAAGAGCACTCGTTGAAACTAAAACACAAAATTTAAAAACACTTTTAGTGGAAAAATCTCTAATTGAAACTTCAAATTTAGATCGATTTGATTTTCTTGAAAAAGGATCACAATCACTTCAAGGAAAATTATCTGGAGTAGTTAAATTAGTAGAGTTTGATGAGAAATCATCTAATAAAAATCTACTAACTGCTATCAAATATTTCAAAGAATCATCTAATATCAAACAAGATGCACCATTGAGTTTTTTAGATGATGAAGAACAGCAGGTAATATTTGATAGTGAAGGGAAAATAAGGGTCTCACTCTATAAAGCATTTTTATTTGTTCATCTTAGTGATGGGATACGATCAGGGATTTTAAATCTCAAATACTCCTATAAATACAAAAGCTTTGAAGATTATTTAATCTCTAAAGATGAGTTTATAAGCAATAAAAAAGAGCTACTCAAATATCATGAATTGGAACATCTTGAAGATTTCGATACTTTTATAAAACCAATTATCCAAAAACTTGAAATGAGCTTTGCAAACACCAATGAACGAATTGAAAAAGAGCTCAATATCTATTTTAAACCTACACCAGATTCGTTTATTCTCACTACTCCAAAATTAGAAAAAACAGATCATCAATTAGAACACACTATTGGAAAATATTTTCCACAAGCAGAGTTTATATCTGTAATTGATCTGCTCCATTCGGTGCAAATAAAAGCAGATTTTTTAGATTCATTTAAACACTATTCACTCCAAAATACACCTATTAAAAAACTTGAACCAAATCTGTTATATGCTTCAATTGTTGGATATGGTTGTAATATCACACTTTCAAAGATGGCAAAAATATCTAAAGGGATCAGTGAGAATCAACTTGATACTACCACTACATGGTACTTAAGTGAAGAAAATACCATGGAAGCAAATGATAAAATTGTTGCATTTATCGATTCACTTGATATTGCGAAATTACTACAGCATGATCCTAAGTATAATCATACATCAAGTGATGGGCAAAAGTATAATATGAAATCATCAATCGATTCAACTAATGCTGGATGGTCTCATAAATATTTTGGATTAGATCAAGGTGTTATTGTTAACACTTTTATAGATGAAAAACATCGATTGTATTACTCTGTTGTTATCAATGTAAGTGAAAGGGAAAGTGGATATGTAATTGATGGACTTATGCATAATGATGTTGTTAAAAGTGATATCCACAGCACCGATACACATGGTTTTTCAGAAGTTATATTTGGAATAACTCATTTGTTAGGATTTGCATTTGGACCAAGGATTAAAAACTTTAAAGATCAACAACTCTATGGAATCTTTTCACCAAAATACTATTTACAAAAAGGATATCAATTAGTTCCAAAACGAAAAATCAACTTTGAGATTATCAAAGAACATTGGGATGATATTTTAAGATTTATCCTTACGATAAAATCAAGAAAAACAACAGCTTCACAATTACTCAAGCGACTTACATCTTACTCAAAACACCATAAACTCTACACTGCAATTAAAGAGTTTGGAAAAATTATCAAAACCGATTTCCTCCTTACCTATATCGATGATGTGGAGCTTCGTCAAAGGATTGAAAAACAGCTCAATAAAATAGAAGCTTCAAATCGTTTTTCAAAAGCAGTATTTTTTGGAAATAATGCAGAGTTCATATTCGCTTCTCAAGAGGAGCAAAATATCGCAAATAATTGCAAACGACTTATCCAAAATTCTGTGATACTTTGGAATTACCTCTATATTGATAAAAAACTAAGAGATGCTAAATCTCAGATTCAAAAAGATGAAATCATTGATGCAATCAAAAATAGTTCCATAGTTCACTGGACTCATATCAATTTTTATGGCACATATGACTTTACAAAAGTTGATAAAAAAGTGAGTGCAATGATCAGTTAGAATAGAATATTTATGAAATTGAGCTAGAAATCGTTTTTGGAGTTGAAAGGGTATCTTTGTATGGGAAAATCAATTCTAGAGGCTCATAGAGCAAAGTATCTGATTTTAAGGTTAATTTAAAATTCTTTGTCGCATTTTTCCCAAATGTTCCCAAGTAGCCAAAATACTTCATTCCAATTTAACTGTGTATTTTCTACGAGTTTTACAATATCTACTAACCATTCTACTCTTTCCCAATTATGTTTTGTCCCATGAATAGATAAATAAAGCAATGTTAATTCATTTTTAAAAATTTTTAATTGGATATTTGAAATACTAGAATATGTAACATAATCATTTAAATTCAAACTAGTAAAATCCGTTTTATATTCATCACTAAAAAGTCTCCAATGAAACTCTATATTTACAATATTTTCTTTATAAATTGTGATATCATGAAAAATTGATTTATTTTCAAAAATCTTTTTGAATAATAGTTCATCAAATTGATAATTTTTTTCTTTCAATAAATTACACACTTTATCAATATTATTTTCATCCACCAAAATATCCAAATCACAATACTGCCTAGAAACAACATCGCCATAAGCCAACTGAGATAAAACAGGACCTTTGAAAGATATAGATTCTATGTTATTTTCTTCTAGGATTTTTACTACTTTCATAAGTTCGCTTGTCATTAGCATATTTTGTTTTACTATATCCATATAGTGCTGTTTCATACGAATAAAAATATCATCAGGTATGAGTTGTTGGAACTCTTTTAGACTTCTATAAACCAAAGGAAAAATCCCATGACTATATGCCAAAGGTATAAAACTATCCCAATCTTCTATCTTGTTTATGTATTCAGTTAATTTTTGATTGTTTTTTGTAGTTTTACAACACTCTATTATGAGTTCTATTTTTGTAGAAATATTCAGATTATTTATGATTTTTTCCTAAGACAAAATTGAATTAAGATAATAACAAAATATTATATAAAGTTAGATGAAAATTATGTTCTTTGATATATTTTTATTAAAAAGTAACCAAATATTATGATGTTTTTATTACTCTTAAGCTATAATCACGTTTATTATTAAGTAGCTACAATACCTGATAAACCAAAATACTAAATAAATAAACTTTATAAAAGGAAACATAAATAAATGGAAAACAAAAAAGTAGCCCTAATCACAGGAATTACAGGACAAGATGGAAGTTATCTTGCTGAATTTTTACTAAAAAAAGGTTATATTGTTCATGGTATAAAAAGAAGAAGTTCTTTATTTAATACTGATAGAATTGATCACTTATACCAAGATCCACATGTAGAAAATAGAGATTTGATTTTACATTATGGTGATATGACTGATAGTATGAATTTAACAAGAATCATCCAAGAAACACAACCTGATGAAATCTATAATTTAGCTGCTATGAGTCATGTTGCTGTTTCATTTGAAACTCCTGAATATGTAGCAAATGCAGATGGTACAGGAACACTAAGAATCCTTGAAGCTGTGAAACTTTTAGGACTTACTAAAAAAACAAAAATTTATCAAGCATCAACTTCTGAATTATACGGAAAAGTTCAAGAAACTCCTCAAAAAGAAACTACTCCTTTTTATCCAAGAAGCCCATATGCAGTTGCTAAAATGTATGCATATTGGATTACTGTAAATTATAGAGAAGCTTATGGAATGTTTGCTTGTAATGGTATTTTATTTAACCATGAATCACCAGTTCGAGGTGAAACATTTGTAACAAGAAAAATAACACGTGCAGCTTCTAAAATAGCTTTAGGTTTGCAAGATAAATTATACTTAGGTAACCTTGATGCAAAAAGAGACTGGGGACATGCAAAAGATTATGTGCGAATGATGTGGTTGATTTTACAAGCAGAACAAGCAGAAGATTGGGTAATTGCAACAGGACAAACTACTACTGTTAGAGATTTTGTAAAATTTGCATTTGCATACGCTGGAATAAACTTAAGATTTGAAGGTGTTGGTGTTGATGAAGTTGGTATTGTAGACTCTTTAGATATTGAAAAAGCAAAAGCTTCAAATGTAGATATTTCTCATCTAAATATTGGACAAACTGTAGTTTGTGTAGACCCTAGATATTTTAGACCAACAGAAGTTGATTTACTATTAGGTGACCCTACAAAAGCAGAGCAAAAACTAGGTTGGAATAGAGAATATAACCTGCAAGATTTAGTAAATGATATGATGAAATCAGATTTAAAATTGATGACTAAAGACGTTTATCTAAAAAATGGTGGATATAAAATCATGAGTTATTTTGAATAATGGTTATTAGTTATTAGTATATTAGGATTATTATGGAACTTGGAAAACTTGAGATTTATAAGATTTCTTTGGATTTGAGTAAAGAAATTTGGGGAGTTTATTCTTCTTTAGCTACTGATTTGAAGTTTAATATTGGAAATCAAGTTATTCGTTCTATTGATTCAATTGGAGCTAATATTGCTGAGGGGTATGGAAGATTTCATTATAAAGATAGTATGAAGTTTTATTACAATGCAAGAGGTTCCTTATGGGAATCTAAGCATTGGGTTTATTTGCTCTATCAGAGAAAACTAATATCAAAAGAATTATATAAACAAATGTTAGAAGAGTTAGAGTTACTTGGAAAAAAATTAAATGGATTTATAAATACTATGAAAGAAAAAAATGACAAATAACAAATATACAAATACACAAATGAACAAAAATAGTAAAATATATATAGCAGGACATAGAGGATTAGTTGGTTCTGCTATTGTTAAAAATCTTGAATCAAAAGGTTATACAAACCTAGTTTATAAAACTCATAAAGAGTTAGATTTGACTAATCAAAAAGCGGTAGAAGAGTTTTTTGAAATAGAAAAACCACAATATGTGATACTAGCAGCTGCAAAAGTTGGTGGTATTGTTGCAAATAACACTTATAGAGCTGATTTTATATATGAAAATTTAGCTATTCAAAATAATGTTATTCATAATGCTTATAAATATGGAGTTGAAAAACTTCTATTTTTAGGAAGTACTTGTATCTATCCTAAAAATGCTCCTCAACCAATGCCTGAGGATTCTCTTTTGACAAGTCCACTTGAATATACAAATGAACCTTACGCAATTGCAAAAATAGCAGGTATAAAAATGTGTGAAAGTTATAATATCCAGTATGGAACAAACTTTATATCTGTAATGCCTACAAATCTTTATGGACCAAATGATAACTTTGATTTAGAAAAATCTCATGTTTTACCTGCACTTATTAGAAAAATACATCTAAGTAAAGCACTTGAAAATGACGATTGGGGAACAATCTATAGTGATTTAGATAAATTACCTATTGAAGGTGTAAATGGATTGGCATTTACTGATGAAATAACAGATATTCTATCAAAATATGGAATAGAAAAAAAAGGTTCTACTGTACAAGTTGAAATTTGGGGAACAGGAAAACCAAGACGAGAGTTTTTATACTCTGAAGATATGGCAGATGCTTGCGTATTTCTTTTAGAAAATAGAAATTTTAAAGATACATATAATGAAAATCAAAAAGAGATAATCAATACTCATATAAATATAGGAACAGGAAAAGATATAAGCATCAAAGAGTTAGCAGAACTTATCAAAAAAATCATAGGTTTTAAAGGTAATTTAGTATTTAATACAGATAAACCTGATGGAACAATGGTAAAACTAACAGACCCAAGTAAACTTCACTCTTTAGGGTGGAAGCATAAAGTGGAGTTGGAAGATGGTATTAAAACTATGTATAAGTGGTATTTAAGCAGTAAATAATGTTTTTAGAAAAAGAATTATTTAGCTCAATTATAGAAAATACTCCTTTAATCTCTATAGATTTAGTAGTAAAAAATCATGAAAACAAAATACTACTTGGAAAAAGAATAAACAAACCAGCTTATAACAGTTGGTTTGTTCCGGGTGGAAGAATCTATAAAGATGAAAAAATTGAAGATGCATTCCAAAGAATCACAAAAGATGAAATAGGTAAAATCTACAAAATAGATAATGCAAAATTTAAAGGTGTATATCAACACTTTTATAATGATAATGTATTTGATGATAACTTTTCAACTCATTATATTGTGCTTGGATTTGAAATTTTAATCAATGAAGAATTATCATTAAATACAATTCAACATGATAAATATAAATGGTTTACAATAGAAGAGTTACTAAATCATAGTGAAGTTTATTCGTATGTAAAAGATTATTTTAAAAAAGAAAAAGGAATAAAAAATGACTAATATCATCCTATGTGGAGGGAGTGGAACAAGACTATGGCCAATAAGTAGAACACTTATGCCAAAACAGTTTGTTAAACTTTTTTCTAATAAGTCATTGTTTCAATTAACTGTTGAAAGAAATAGTAAACTGTGTAAATCACAATTTATTGTTTCTAATGCTGAACAATATTTTCTAGCTTTAGACCAATTAGATGAATTAGGAAAAAAGAACAATAAATATCTTCTTGAACCTATTGGAAGAAACACAGCTCCTGCTATTGCCCTTGCTTGTATGGCTTTAGATTATGATGAAATAGTTCTTGTAACTCCAAGTGACCATCTAATAAAAGATGAAAAAGAGTATGAAAAAGTTCTAAAAAAAGCAAAAGAGTTAGCAGGTGATAATAAACTTGTAACTTTTGGAATAACTCCAACATTTGCTGAAACTGGATTTGGATATATAGAAGCTTCACTTGTAAATGGTGATTCGTCCTTGGTTAATGGTATGGATGTTGTTAACTTTCATGAAAAACCAAGATTAGATGTAGCAAATGAGTATCTAGAAATAAATAACAAATATACAAATAACCAATCAATGAGTTACTATATGTGGAATTCTGGAATGTTTTGTTTTAAAGCAGGTGTTTTTTTGGATGAATTAGAAAAATATTCTGCTGAAATATATAATAAGTCTTTAGAAGCTTTCAATAACTCTTCTAAAGATGAAATCATCAGAATAAAACATGATGATATGATTAATATTCCAGAGGATAGTATAGATTACGCTGTTATGGAAAAATCAGATATCGTGAAAGTAATCCCTTCAAATATCTCTTGGAGTGATGTAGGAAGTTTTGATGCACTTTTTGAAGAGTTGCCAAAAGATAAAAATCAAAATACAAAAAATGATAAACATATAAGTATAGATTCAAAAAATAATCTAATATATGGTGAAGAAAGAATAGTAGCAACGGTAGATGTAGAAGATTTAATAATCATAGATACAGGTGATGCACTTTTAATCTCAAAAAAAGGTTCTAGCCAAAAAGTAAAAAAAGTAGTTGAAAAATTAAAAGAGACAAACTCACAACTACATAATATTCACCTAACAGGTCATAGACCATGGGGAACATATACAGTACTAGAAGAAGCTAATGGATATAAAATAAAAAGAATAGAAGTAAAACCAGGGAAAAGACTAAGTTTACAAAAACACTTTCATAGAAATGAACACTGGATAGTTGTAAGTGGAACAGCAACAGTAACAGTAGGAGATGAAACAAGATATGTAAGACCAAATGAAAGTACTTATATAAAAATGGGAGAACTTCATAGATTAGAAAATGAAGGTAAAATTCCAGTAGTTTTAATAGAAGCACAAGTGGGTGAGTACACTGGAGAAGATGATATTGTTAGAATTGATGATGATTTTAAAAGGGATTAATCAATAGTGATTAACCCTTTTTCTTCTAGCAATTTTGCGAAATTTATAAGATCTTTTTCTATTTGTATTCTATCAACTTCATAGATATTTGATAATTCTTCTACCATTTCATCTTTTGTAAGATTTTCACTTATTAAATCTATAATATTTTTTCCTACTTCATTCAAAGAAAAATACTCTTGAGTTATAGTATCTAAAAGTATAATTTCATCATCTATTTCTTGAATAAAGACTGTTTGAGGTATTTGGTATTTCATTTTTTGACCTTATTTATTGTGTTTTATTATTGCTTGGTAAACTTCTTCTAATCTATCTAAATCCCAAGGTATAGAGATATCATAAACTTTTATGCTATTTGCTATTTTTGAGAGTATTTCAAATCTTGATTTTTTATTTACTTGTAAATCAATATCTGTAGCATATCTTAGTGCTGTGAATTTTTTTATACCTTTTATTTCATTTATAAATATCTCTTCTTTTTCATCTGATTTTATAAGATTATATATCTTTGAAATTGGCTTATTTTCTTTTGAAAAGTTTTCTATAAAAATACCTAAATCTTCAACCTTTCTATAAGGTCTATGATAAGGATAAGAAGGAACTGCATATATCAACTCTTCTTTTATAAAAGTTGCTACCTTGTCATCTGAAATCATAGTATGATTTTTTTTTATAAAATAATCTGTAAGTGTAGATTTTCCACCAAAAGAGTTTGCAATAAAAAGAATAGGATTCCCTTTTATTTCCACAGCTCCTGCATGAATAAAATAGTATTTATTTTCTAAAGTAAATAAAATAGGCAAAAAAGTATGATAAAGCCAATACTTTAATAACTCTTCATTTCCATATTTATGAAATTTATAATATATTTTATTTGTGTTTAACTTTACAAAAAAAGTCATCACATCTTCTATTTGAAAGTAAATATTTTGATTTGATTGTAGATTTTCAAAAGACTTATCACTCGAGATTGAAACTATACGATATTGATTGTTGTTTAGATAAAGAATATGAGAAAAATCAGTAGAAAAAGCATCATCTTTTTCTACCTGATAAAAGTTTATATTAGAGATAATATCCTCATTGAATAATATCTCATAATCATAAACTAAATTCATTAAAACTTAATTACTTAAAAAGAGAATCAAAATTATTACTATCTTGGTTTGGAGCTTTTCCTGCTGGTGGATTTGGATTTGTAGTCTCTGATCCTGTCTTATTACCTACGAAACTTCCAGCTGCAGCTGGAACTGGATTTGTGATTTGTCCTAATGCTACTATTGTAGGAACTGCATATGCAGCTTTTTTAAGAAAACTTCTTCTTGATTCGATTTTATCTTTATTTTCCATTTTATAAACTCCGATGTTATTAATATGCAAATTATATCATAATTTTTTATAATTTTCTACTAATAAATAATTCCCAAATAATTCCATAAGATTTAAAATAGAAAGCCCAAAGTGGCTATAATGTGGT
>ERZ650312.854-NODE-854-length-17224-cov-12.831149_pt1 | contig 17224 bp, 15 predicted proteins | sample MGYA00376248_ERZ650312 | MGnify/ENA primary metagenome ERZ650312 (study PRJEB26733, sample SAMN07839316) | wastewater metagenome | biome: urban; feature: wastewater treatment plant; material: waste water | place: USA: North Carolina | collected 2016-07-28 ... | reverse complement strand
CGATCAATGCAGTTGATGTGGCTCGTAACAGTGACAATCTAGTATTTGTAGTTGCGCAAAAAGATTCGCTTACAGAAGAAATTGATCACGACAATTTATATCAATACGGTACTGTCGCGAAGATTGTGCAAGTTGTGAATCACGAAAATGATGAAAACTGTATCAAAGTGCTGATTGAAGGCTTATACCGCGCCAAACTCGAAAAAATTATTGATGAAGACGCGTATTTGACTGCTGAACACAGCTTAAGCCCAATGACTGTTGCGATGGATGAAAATACCCAAGCAACACGCTTGCAAGAATTACGTGCGTTATTTGCGCAGTATGCAGAAGCAAAATTACGCAATGCACGTGAACTGATTGCTGCTGCCAATAAAATTGATGACTTATTACAGTTATTGTTCTTTGTTGCCACACGTGTGCCACTGAATATTGATGTGAAGCAAAAATTCCTCGAACACGATGAATTTGAAGCGCACTTAACTGAATTGATGACGTATCTCTTGCAACAGTCTGAAGAACAACAGATTGAGCAAACGTTGCATGACTCAGTGAAACGCCAGATGGAAAAAAATCAGCGTGAATACTTCTTAAACGAGAAGATGAAAGTCATTCAACGCGAACTGTCCGATATGAACGGCGGTGCGGAAGATGATGTCGCTGAAATTGAAAAACGTCTGGCCGAAGCAGACTTGCCTGAGCATGTACGTAAAAAAGCAGAAGCTGAGTTCCGTAAACTTAAAGCGATGCAACCTGCATCTAGCGAAGCAGCAGTTGTACGTAACTATCTGGAAGTTATTTTAGATACGCCATGGAACAAAGCCAGTAAGGTCAGTATTAACTTGGCGAAAGCACAAGAAATTTTAGATGCCGACCATTACGGTTTAGATGAAGTTAAAGACCGTATTGTGGAATACCTTGCTGTGCAGTCACGCGTGAAAAAACTCAAAGGTCCAATTCTGTGCTTGGTTGGTCCTCCAGGTGTAGGTAAAACTTCACTAGGTGAGTCGGTTGCCAAAGCCACTGGACGTGAGTTCGTGCGTATGGCACTAGGCGGCGTACGTGATGAAGCGGAAATTCGCGGTCACCGTCGTACCTATATTGGTGCGATGCCAGGTAAAATTGTGCAGTCATTGACCAAAGTTGGGGTTAAAAACCCGCTATTCTTGCTCGATGAAATTGACAAAATGGCACAGGATTACCGTGGTGACCCTGCCTCTGCTTTGTTAGAAGTACTTGATCCATCACAAAATAACAAGTTTAACGATCACTATTTAGATCTAGACTTAGACTTGTCTGAAGTGATGTTCATTTGTACTGCTAACAGCATGAATATTCCAGAAGCTCTACTAGATCGTATGGAAGTGATTCGTCTACCGGGTTATACCGAAGATGAAAAAGTGAATATTGCAGAACGCTATCTTGTACCTAAAGCCATCAAAAATAACGGCTTGCGTGCTAAAGAATTGACGGTTCATGAAGAAGCGATTCGTGACATTGTTCAGCGCTATACGCGTGAAGCAGGTGTGCGTAGTCTGGAACGTGAAGTGTCAAAAATTGCCCGTAAAGTGGTGAAAGAAGCAGTCAGCAAAAAAGCCAAAAACCTACAGGTAGATGTGACTTCACAAAACTTGCCTGATTACCTTGGTCCGTACAAATTTGATTATGGTATGGCAGAAGAGGAAGCCGAAGTCGGTCGCGTAAATGGCTTGGCTTGGACTTCAGTGGGTGGTGAATTACTCACCATTGAAGTAGCAACCATGAAAGGCAAAGGCAATTTCATCACCACAGGTTCATTGGGTGACGTGATGCAAGAGTCGATCAAAGCCGCGATGACAGTTGTACGTACCCGTGCTGATAGCTTAGGTATTGAAGCTACTGTATTTGGCGAAACCGATGTGCACGTACACTTGCCAGAAGGTGCAACACCTAAAGATGGTCCATCTGCAGGTTTGGCATTGACCACGGCATTGGTGTCTGCGTTTACAGGTATTCCAATTCGTCCTGATATTGCCATGACTGGTGAAACCAGTTTACGTGGTCGTGCAATGCGCATTGGTGGCTTGAAAGAGAAACTTCTTGCGGCACATCGTGGTGGTATCAAACTGGTATTTATTCCAGAGGAAAATGTGCGTGACTTGTCTGAAATTCCAGACAATGTCAAAGAAGGTTTGGAAATCAAGGCTGTGAAAAGCATTGATGAAATCTTGCCTTTGGCACTGACCAGTATGCCTAAGCCTTTAACCAAGGCACCTATTGTGAAGCCAGTGGCAGCAGGCAAAGCCGCACGTCATTAAGCCAGTTACTCTGCTTTAAGCATAGAACATCTCAAAAGAGCACTTCGGTGCTCTTTTGTTGTATTTAGATTCTGGATTTAAAATAGTTGAATTATTTTTTTAAACAAATCCAATATTTTTAATTCAATTTCCTTGAAAAATAGGCAAACCGTCCACATATAAAAATTTAAGATACATCGCGCTGTATGTTTCTTGTTTGGTCTATTTAGAACGATAAATTGATCAGACGCTTTTGAATGAAGCGTGCTTCATGGTCTGGTCATCCATATCTCCAGATGGATGACCTTTTAATCGCAGTCCTAGTTCAATTCAGGGCTGCGTTTTTTATGCACTGCGATCATCCATCAAGGTGATAAAAGCTGTGTAACCAAGCCATTTACAACATGCGCCATTTTTTCAAAATTTACCGTTTTTAAAGTATCGCCTGTGGTGTGACGAAGTGCACTGCGATAACTACCTGTATCGGTAATTAAAATAGCTGGAATATCATATTTCCAATAATTTAAATGATCTGAAAAATCCATCCCCTTGACGAAAGTCGGTGCCACCACGCGTTCACATTGCAGTTGGTTTAAACGCTGCATCGCATTGCAATAGGCTGCACTCACTTCACGTGACTGAATATTGCTCAATGCCGCAATAAAATTGCCATGACTGGGGTAAATCCACTTTATACCGATTGGGTAATTTTGCACCAAATTGCTGTCGTAATAACCAATCATATCGAGCACATACACCGCACTAATTTTTTCTTTTTCAGCCTGTACAGATTTGGCATGTACAAAACTGCCCATTGACTCGGTTTTAAAAAATGGTGGTTCTGCCAAGGTATAAAATACAAATTCGACATTTTGGCTAAGTTTATTCTTTTCCTGCGCCAAAATTCGTGCTGTTTCGATTACACCCGCCACGCCAGAAGCGTTGTCATTTGCGCCCTGTTGCTGTCCATATACATCGTAATGCGCACCAAAAATCGTTTTTTTCGCAGCACCGACATTCAGTTTACACACCACATTACGGTAGCTTTGCTGATTGACCACATAATTCTGAAACTGACACGGTATTCCAAATACCCGCATCTGTTCCCGAATCCATGCCGAAACCCGATTCAGTTCATTCACATTCTTATAATGACGATACTGTTCGGAATTACCTAACCCCTGCTGCCCAATCACTTGCTGCATATAGACTTGTAAATTGTTTGGTTCTGCCGATTGCTCCGCTAGAGCAGAAAATGTAGCAGTGCTCATCAATCCCATACTCGCGCCCAATACCCATACATATAACTGCTGACTTTGAAACGTGCGCATGCTGATAATTCCAATACAAAAAGACCAATAAGATTGTTGAGTATTAAAGCAACAGCCTGTTGGCAAATTCAATTGCAAATTGTGTCGTTACACAGCGCTTGTATTGAATCATGGTTATAATGTGAGATTCTAATTGCTCGCTACATGAACTCGCCTATGAAAATTCGCATTCTGACCATTGGACAAAAAATGCCTACTTGGGTGCTGACTGGTTTTGAAGATTATTTCAAACGAATTCAGCCTTTTGTACAGACGCAAATTGTCGAACTGCCGATGGCGAAACGTGGCAAAAATGATTCTGAGGCCGATATTCTAAAATACCGCCAAATTGAAGGTGACAGTATTTTAAATGCCATGAAAACCAATGAGGTGTTAATTGCCTTAGAAGTGGGCGGCAAAGAGTTCAGTACTGAAAAACTCGCTGAAACGATGAAAGGCTGGATGCTAGAAGGTAATGATGTTGTCCTAGCGATTGGTGGACCAGATGGTCATTCTGAAGAAGTACGTAAAGTAGCAGCATGGCATTGGTCCTTATCCAAACTAACTTTGCCACACCCTTTGGTTCGCGTGATGCTGATCGAACAGCTATACCGTGCCATGAGTATCAACCATAACCATCCTTATCACCGTGCCGGTTAAATAAGAAGACTCAATTTACACGTGAAGTTATAGCAATATCACCAATTTAAGCAACGTTGCAAAGCTGCAACATAGCGTTGAACAAAAGTACATTTCGCTGCACACACTTTTTTGCGATGCTGTAGAACAGCAGGCTTTAGGGATCTAAGCATGAACTTACAGACATTACCTGGTTTATTTATCTCACATGGTTCGCCCATGTTGGCACTCAATCCTGAACAGGTCGGGCCCGCGCTTAGCCGTTTAAGTGAAAATTTGCCAACACCGCAAGCCATTGTGGTGATGTCTGCGCATTGGGAAAGTAATGCATTAGAAGTCAATACAGGCATTCGTCCTGAAACATGGCATGACTTTCGTGGTTTTCCTGAAGCTTTGTATGCTTTACGCTACCCTGCACCTGGTTTGCCTAAACTGGCAGAAGATATTTTGCAACGTTTGACTGATGCTGGCTTTGCTGCACATGCCAACAGCACACGTCCGCATGATCATGGTGTATGGATGCCTTTACTACACATGTATCCCGATGCCAATATTCCAGTGATTACCATTTCTTTGCCCATGAATATGAGCGCCGAACAGATTTATTGCATTGGGCAAAGTTTATCGCCATTGCGTGAACAGCAAATATTACTGATTGGTTCAGGCAGCATTACCCATAACTTACGTGAATTGTCCTGGAATATACCCAAAGCAGCTGTGCCTGAATGGGCATCTAGTTTCCGTAATCGTGTGGTGCAGCATTTAAGTCATCGCAATTATGATGCTGTGCTAGATTGGCAACAATTGCCGCATGTGGCACGTAACCATCCAACGTTAGAACACTTTGCACCGTTGTTTTTTGCAATGGGTACAGGCGATCGATTTAACATTGTGCATAGTAGCTTTAGTATGGGTTCACTCGGTATGGATATTTATCGTTTTGATTAAGCACTTAGCTAAACAAAAACGACCATAAGGCTATATTTTGAATATCATGGTTGATCTGAGAATGTTGAATACAGCCTTGAAAATGAGCACTCTTTCTAAAAATAAAAATTGATCATCAGCCCTCAGTAAAATAAGTACTGAAAGTTCCTTCTCTTGGCCATATATGACTCAGTATAAAGATATATGCCGTGCAAGAGAACGAGGGAATCGTAAATATCGTTTTAAGCAGATTTATAAAAGAAGTCTTTTTAACGATGAATACTTAACAATACTTATGTTACCAAACCACACCATTTGCTAAGCATCAACCAAAAAAACCGATGCATGTGCATCGGTTTTTTGAAAGTCTATTTAAGCCAAAGCTTAGAATACACCTTGCGCTAACATGGCATCGGCAACTTTTACGAAACCTGCAATATTCGCACCATCTACATAGTTTACAGTACCATCTTCTTGAGTACCGTATTTCACGCAGTTACGGTGAATTTCTTTCATAATTGCATGTAAACGCTCATCCACTTCTTCAAACGTCCAACCTAAACGAATCGCGTTTTGAGACATTTCAAGACCAGAAGTTGCTACGCCACCTGCATTTGAAGCTTTACCTGGTGCATACAAGATTTTCGCTTCAACGAATTTCTCTACAGCATCCAAAGTAGAAGGCATGTTTGCACCTTCAGCTACACAGATCACGCCATTTGCAAGTAAAATAGCAGCATCATCACCAGTTAACTCATTTTGAGTTGCACATGGCAATGCGATGTCACACTTAATACCCCAAGGACGTTGACCTTCAAGATATTCGAAACCGTGTTTAGACGCAAATTCAGAAATACGACCACGTTTTACGTTTTTAAGTTCCATCACTTCAGCAAGTAATTCTGGTGTGAAACCTTCTTTCACGTACACAGTACCATTGGAGTCAGAAAGTGAAACCACTTTCGCACCCAAGTACATTGCTTTATCTGCAGCGAATTGTGCAACGTTGCCTGAACCAGAAATCGCAACAACTTTATCTTTGAAGGAATCGCCACGAGTCTTGAGCATTTCCTCAGCGAAATATACAGTACCGTAACCTGTAGCTTCTGGACGCGCCAAAGAACCACCGAAAGACAAGCCCTTTCCTGTGAATACACATGAAGTGTCATTGCTAAGTTTTTTCATCATGCCTGCCATGTAACCTACTTCACGGCCGCCTACACCAATATCACCCGCAGGAATATCAGTGTTAGAACCTAAATGACGATATAACTCGATCATTAAAGCTTGGCAGAAACGCATAATTTCGCCTTCAGACTTACCTTTAGGGTCGAAGTCTGAACCACCTTTACCACCACCCATCGGCAATGTAGTCAAAGCATTTTTAAAGGTTTGTTCAAAACCTAAGAATTTTAAAATAGAAAGGTTCACTGATGGGTGGAAACGCATACCACCTTTAAATGGACCAATTGCTGAGTTGTACTGTACACGGAATGCACGGTTTACGTGGGTTTGACCTTGGTCATCAACCCAAGAAACGCGGAATTGAATTGCACGCTCAGGCTCAACCAAACGCTCAAGCAAACCATGTGCTGCATATTGAGGGTTCTTTTCAATAAACGGCCAAAGGCTGGTCATTACTTCTTCTACAGCTTGTAGAAACTCTGGTTGATGTGCATCACGTGTTTTAACGTAATTTAGGAACTCGTTAAGGCTGTTGTATTTCAACGCTTAATCCTCAGCAGAAAATGGATCAAAATTGGTCAAAATTTCAATCAATGATATATTTTGGCGCAAAATATTAAATATCTTTTGTTAACAATCTACAATAGTTTTTTTCAAAAAACTTTAAAACATATTTATTTTCATAAATTTAACTTATTTTTTAGCGTGTTAAGCCCATAAGTTTATGTAACAAATTAATTCATAGTTTTGAGCATTTTTGCCCAAAAAAATTGCAATTGTTGTTCTTAATTTGCGCACAAGCCTAAAAGCAAAAATCGTGCTAAAATCATCTACCTAGAGTTTTCCCCAAGATTTATCTTCCGTTTTTCTGCTGCTGAAAGTAGCATTGGTTTGTCCATGAATTCGCAAATTGCTCTGATTCAAAATATTGATGCGCTCCTTCCTCAAACTCAATGTGGCTTATGTGGTCACCGTGATGGCTGTTTACCCTATGCCAAAGCGATTGCAGAAGGCGAAGCGGCCAATAAATGCGTACCTGGTGGACAACCTGTTGCAGATGCACTGGCAAACTTACTCCAACGGCCTTTATTGACCGCAGAAGCCAGTGTTTGGCCTGTGCAGGCCGATGGACGCCCACAGCGTATGAAAGCACTTATTCGAGAAGATGAGTGCATTGGCTGTACCAAATGTATTAATGCCTGCCCTGTCGATGCTATTTTAGGCTCAGGCAAACTCATGCACAGCATTTTGACTGATTTATGTACAGGTTGTGAATTGTGTATTCCACCTTGTCCTGTCGATTGCATTGACTTGGTGGAAGATACACAACCTTTGCTTACTGAAAGCGCGCGTGTGGCAGAACAGAATGATTTACGCCAGCGTTATTACGCCCACATTCAACGCGAAGAACAACGTCGCCTGCACCGTAAAGGCCCTGTAGTACGTGCAGAAATTGATACTGAGCTGTTTGCACAATTCTCAGCACAAACCGATGCTGCTGTTCCTGTGATTGAGTTGCCAATGCAAACAAATGAACAGATTTCCACTGCCGACGCACAAACCACCATCGAACTGGCAAAATTACGCACTCAAATTAAAAAACTCGAAAAACAACTCAGTGTGCGTGAAGATGAGAAAAAACGGCTGTTGCTTGCCGATTTACAACAACAGTTAGGTGAATTAGGAGCATGAACATGCCCGAAAGAAATGCACGTCTGACCAATAAAGCGGTTAAAAAAACGGCCACCAAAAGCACAAAGCCTAAAGAAAATTCGTCTAGAAATATGACCAAAAAACAAATTCAGACTTTTTTTGAACGCTTGCGTGAACAACGCCCAAATCCAACAACCGAACTTAATTTTTCCAACCCTTTTGAATTACTGATTGCGGTGACCTTATCTGCACAATCTACCGATGTCAGCGTCAATAAAGCCACCGACAAACTGTTTCCTGTTGCTAATACTCCCGAAGCGATTTATGCCTTAGGTGTAGAAGGCTTAAAGGAATATATTAAAACCATCGGGCTGTATAATTCTAAAGCAGAAAATGTGATTAAAACCTGCAAAATTCTCATCGAAAAACATGGCAGTATTGTGCCTGATAATCGTGCCGATTTAGAAGCCCTGCCTGGCGTGGGACGTAAAACTGCCAATGTGGTGCTAAATACAGCATTTGGACAGCACACTATGGCGGTAGATACGCATATTTTCCGCTTAGGTAACCGCACAGGTTTGGCTGTGGGTAAAAATGTTTTAGAAGTAGAACAGCGTTTAATTAAAGTCATTCCTAAAGAATTTTTAATTGACTCGCATCACTGGCTGATTTTGCATGGTCGTTATTGCTGTATTGCGCGTAAACCTAAATGTGGGGAATGCGTGGTGTCTGATGTGTGTAACTGGCCAGATCGCTTTGAATTTGGTGCACACCGCCATATTAAGCTGCATGAAATTCATCACGACTCCATCCCTAAGTAAACACTTCAGTAGACTTTAGTGATCAAACTTATTGAAGACAAGATAGATCATCAACGCAATCCGGATCATCTAAAATAGTGTGGATAACTATGCAATCTATACACAAGATTATGCAGAGATGATTTATTTATCCTGAGAATCTTCAGACTGACGTTGCTGTTTGAGTTTCGGATGCAATTGATAGTGCTTGCCTGATTTTTTTTCAGCCGAATTCTGAGCTTGTGTGTTGCGCAATAACTTATAGCTCACAAAAACAAGAAAGCCTAAAACAGCAATACTTGCCAATAACATGATGATAACAGCAGCGTGTTGCAAAGCACTCTCCCGAATTGAAACATATAAAAAGAGCCCTAATATGAATCAGGACTCTTTTAAAGTCAAAACAAGCAGCCTGTTTAAACGGTTTTATTTTCATTTAAACAGACTTAATCTAAAAACTAAAACCTAGGCTTATTTTGCTTGGTCTAAAATAGCAAACAAATCTGCTTGAACTTCTTCAATTGGACGAAGACCATTCAATTTGTTGTAGCTTGGTGCATTTTCGCCAGAAGCAGCACGACTCTGATAGAAGCCAACCAATTGCTCAGTTTCTGAGTGATACGCTTTTAAACGCTTACGGATAGTTTCTTCTTGGTCATCTGGACGTTGAACCAAATCTTCTCCAGTTTCATCATCTTTACCTTCCACTTTTGGAGGATTGTAAACAAGGTGATAAATACGACCAGACGCAGGGTGCTGACGACGACCTGACAATCGCTGTACGATTTCTTCGTCAGCAACATCAATTTCAATTACGTGGTCGATATTAATGCCTTCGCTTTCCAAAGCTTCAGCTTGTGGAATAGTGCGAGGGAAACCATCAAAAATACAACCATTCACGCAATCTGGCTGCGCAATACGCTCTTTCACTAAGCCAATGATAAGTTCATCAGATACCAAACCGCCACCATCCATGACGCTTTTAGCTTGTAGACCTAATTCAGTACCTTCACGAATTGCAGCACGGAGCATATCACCGGTTGAAATTTGTGGGATATTGTAGCGCTTACAGATCAACTGAGCTTGTGTACCTTTACCTGCTCCAGGTGGTCCGAGTAAGATAATGCGCATAAAAAACATCCTCATTTTAACAATGTATTTGACACTCGTTGCATATCAGCACCATCGCCCTCTACGCAGCCAGCATCCTTTTATAAGAAAGCGACAAACAAATGTATTACACCAGCAATAAAACCAGTTACGCCACCCAAGACAATTAAAATCCACTCATCTTCCTGAAACGCAGGACGCAAGAGATTCTGAAATTCTTTTGGCGTCAGTTCACGAATACGATCTCTGAACATTTGAAAAATTTTCTGTGCACGGCTCGCATTAAAGGCAGGGTCGCATACAGGCACCATCGTAATTTCTATCGAACGATCAATCAAGTCAGTCTTGAGTTTGGCATACTCTTTTGGCCCCAAAGACAACTGTAAAGAGGTACGAACCAATGGTGTTTCCATAATTTGATTAATGTGGCGTTTGACAATACGGCGGGTTTTGTCTTTTTTACTGCCATACATCATTTCAGTCATAATGGATTTTAACGTAATCAGATCTTCTGTGACTACCTTTGCAAACACATCCGAGACTTCTTCTTGGCGTTTCATGAACGCACCCTGAATATTATAAGTCCCAATGCGTGGAATCACTGGCTTAATCCATGGAAATTTACGATTTTCAGTCAATTTAAAGAACTGCGGATATTTCACGTAATGCGGTTCGACTGGGTTGAATACCATCCAAATGGCAATCCAGTTGGTCAAAAAGCCCCAAATTGCCGCCCAAAATGGGACCGTCCAGTGCCATGGCACTAGAAACCAAACAATCATCTGGAAAATACCAAAGAACATCCCAATTAATGCACTGATATGCCAAATAAAGTTAATTTCTTTTTGACCGACTTTGAGGAACATACGCACCATTAAGCGACGGTCACCTTCCATTTGGCTAACCACCATTTCACGCATATCCACTAAGGATTCAACATTCAAGGTCAGTTCAGTCACCAATTCACGCAGCACACCTGGCAATTGTTTATGCGCCTGTGCGTAAATACGGCGTTTAATCGAATAGGGTAGGTTTTCCCAAAGCACTGCATTACGGTCTAACATGACCTCATCAATTAAGTGTTCAAGTTCAAAACCCACTTGATCACCAATAATACGCGCCATGTCTTCTGGGTCCATGGCGTTAAGAAACTCACGCAACGAGCCCAGTTTTGACAAGGTGTTATCGGTAATGATGCCTGAAATACGCCCTGCTTTACGCGGCACAATCCCCTGCCATCCCACAGGGATAGGCCCAAGGTGAAAACCCCAAAAGCTGATTGGATAGAACACCATTTTTAGCGCCATCCATACATGCGCCCAGGTCACAAAAGCAGTCACAGGAATAATACTGAGCACAGCCCAAAAATCTGGACGATTCAAAAAAGTTTGCCACAACTGATTGACGTACTCAAGCATGCATTTTTTCCATATTTAGTTCTAATTAGAAGATTCTAAAGTAGTTAAAAGTCACTATTCTGACTACAAACCCATACTGAGCGTATAGGAAAATTGTATTCTAGGCTCAGTTTCCTCAATCACTCGCCCTTGACGATCTTCCAATTTTTCACCTGCACCAATACCAACACTAAAGCAACTGGTACGTTCAGGGCTGAGCAATACATAAGCCAAATCAATTCCTGCACCTAAACGTGCTTTTTCTTCACCATCCACCCACTTAGATTCTAGATGTCCTGCGTAAGCACCAATATAATAACCATTTTTGTCTTTACCTGTGAGGTGGTATGGGTAACGAAAACCCGTTTGCCCACCGACTTCATGGTCACCATTTAAAAATGCACCCGCTTTTACATAGGCAATACCATAAGGATTGACCCATTCACCATTCAAATGCAGTAATTTTTGGGTAATACCCGCGCCTACATTCCAGGTTTTTGCGCTATCTGCGCTAATTTTTGCTTCAGGTAAAAAAGTAGTGTTCCCAGCAAAGCTAAAATTTGAAAAGGCAAGTAATGCCACTAAAGAATAGACTTTTGTCATTATTGTCACCAGTGTCCATTTGTTTTAATTTTAAAAACAGTCCTTTTTCGTGTTTTGACTCTAGCAGAATTGTCAAAATTCTTATATACAGCAAATTAGAATTTTGATGTCGCTAAAGTCAAAAATTAAGATTGCGCCCACCTTCTCGGTTAAATCGGGCAATTCAGTCAAACATGGCTACTCAAAATTGCCACTAGATGAGCTAGAATAGTCCAAACTCTTTCTTCATCACTTTAGTTAAGCCAATTTTTGTATGAAACAACACTATCCGTTAAAAAATGCTCAGCAAGAGAAGCGTATTTTTCGCAATCGCATCTTTTTTTCGGTGGGTGTTGTGGTTTTTTTCTTGCTGCTTTTGGTGGCACGTTATGCTTATTTACAAATTAGTGGCTACGATGAATTTTCAACTGCATCAGATAAAAACCGTATTCGATTACAACCACTCGCGCCTGCACGTGGTTATATTTATGACCGCAATGGTGTGTTATTGGCAGATAACTACCCTGTGTTTTCTGCCACCTTAAGCCGTGCAGATGTTGAAGATATTGACGATACCATTGCGCGACTGACACCTGTTTTACAACTGACTGAAGAAGATATTGAACGCTTTAAAAGTCGGATTAAAACTTCACGTAAAACCGAACGTGTATCGATCAAGCTAAATTTAAATGAATCAGATATTGCGCGTTTTAGTGAAGTCAAATTTCAGTTCCCTGGGGTCAATATTGAAACTCAGATGACCCGTTATTACCCACATGGTGAATTATTTGCGCATGTCATTGGTTATGTAGGACGTATTAACGACAAAGAACTGAAAGAAATTGACAAAGATGCTTATGCAGGCACTAACCTAATTGGTAAAATTGGGGTGGAAAAATCTTATGAACACTTACTACATGGCGTACCTGGCAACGAATCTGTAGAAGCCGATGCGCATGGTAATGTGCTACGCAATTTAGGACGTAAAGACCCTGTACGTGGCAATGATTTGTTTTTATCGCTGGATTATGGCTTACAAGTGGTTGCCTCAGAACAATTGGCAGAACGTCGTGGTGCAATCGTGGCACTCGACCCACGCACAGGTGAAATTTTAGCTTTGGTCTCTAGTCCTAGCTTTAACCCGAACTTATTTGTCACAGGCATTAGTCATACCGACTACTCAGCCCTACGCGATAATTTAGATCAGCCGCTCTATAACCGTGCGGTACAAGGTGTTTATCCACCTGGTTCTACCATTAAGCCGATGTTTGGTTTAGGCGGTATTCATTATGGCTATGTCGATTGGAAAACAGCCATTCAAGATTATGGATATTTTACTTTGCCGGGTGACAGCCACCGTTTCCGTGACCATAAAAAAACAGGTCACGGTATTGTCGATTTGCACAAAGCACAAATCGTGTCGTGCGATACCTACTTCTATGTATTGTCCTATCGCATGGGCATTGAAAAAATGAATGAGTGGATGCGTCAATTTGGTTTTGGTGAAAAAACTGGGGTCGATTTACCGAGTGAAAGCACAGGGCTATACCCAAACCCAGACTGGAAAATGCGTACGCGCAAAGCCAAATGGATGAAAGGTGAAACAATTTCCGTCAGTATTGGTCAGGGTGCATTTACCTCGACACCATTGCAATTAGCAATGGCTACCGCCATCACCGCTAACAAAGGCTTTAAAGTTACACCGCACGTGTTACGTGAAAGTCGTGGCGCGAAACCATTTAAAGTTCACAATGGCACCAACGGTAAAATTGATTTTAACGGCACAGAAGAAGACTGGATTAAAATGCGCGATGCCATGGTTGATGTGATTCAATCAGGTACAGGTAAAGGGATTAAAGGCGGATTGCAATATTCGATTGCAGGTAAAACGGGTACAGCACAGGTTAAAAGTATTGCACAGGGCAAACGCTATAATGAATCGTTGCTAACAGATCGTCAGCTTGACCACGGCTTGTTTGTCGGCTTTGCCCCTGCCGAAAACCCTGAAATTGCCATTGCCATCATTCTAGAAAATGGTCGTGGTGGTTCTGCCGCAACAGCCTTGGCGCGTCCAATTTTAGATTATTGGTTACTCAATAAAAATAAAAAGCCAATTCGTCCATCTGCGGCTCAAGTGAGTGGTGGCTTAATGACTGCAGGCTTAAAACCAAGTGAGTTACCAAGTGGTGAAGTCCCGTCATCTACTGCTCCAAATACCAATAGCTCCAATAATCCAAATATTGCGCCCCACAACCCTACGCCAAACCTAAATCATGCACAAACAGCTCCAAGTTCAACGACAACCCATTCACCTGCAGCTGCGCCCGCAGCAATTGTTCCAGCCAGACCAATTGAGAGCGACTAAGTCATGAAAAATCAACTACGCATTATTGGTGGAGAATGGAAACGTCGTCAGTTGGCTTTTGCTTCAATTGAGGGATTACGCCCTACGCCTGACCGAGTCCGCGAAACCTTATTTAACTGGTTAATGTGGGATGTGCAAAACGCCAAAGTGTTAGACCTCTGTTCAGGTTCGGGCGCTTTAGCTTTTGAAGCCCTGTCTCGCGGTGCGGCACACGTGGTCATGATTGAGCCAAACCGTACACAAGCACAGTTTTTACAGCAAAATTTAGAATTATTACGCGTCAATAAAAGCAAAGCACAATTAAAAGTTTCTACCGCACAACATGCTTTGGCGACACTAAAAGATCAGTTTGATTTGGTATTTTTAGACCCACCCTACAGTTTAGATTTATGGGAAGAATTGGCAGCGTTGGCTGATCCACATATTGCAGCACAAGGTCTGATTTATGTTGAAGCAGATCGTGATTTAAACCTGTTAAAATTACCGCATACATGGCAAAAAATTAAAGAGAGCAAAGCGGGCACTGTACGTGCAGGCTTGTATCAAAAGATTATTGTTTAAATTTTTTTCTTAAAAGAGATGTTGTAACTTTCTGGTTTTGACACTTTTCAACAGTTAGTAAATAATGTTATATTATAACATTACAGTTAAAGTATTTATCTTTATGAAAGTTCGTTCATCTTTAAAAAGTGCAAAATGTCGTGCTGATTGTCAAATTGTGAAACGTCGTGGCAAATTATTTGTGATTAGCAAATCCAATCCACGTTTTAAAGCAAGACAGGGCTGATCCCCTGTCTTTTTAATTTTTATGTACTATTAAACTCAAATAGCGTGCTTATTCTGAATAGTAACGTGTATCGACACTAAAGCATTCGGGAAATTTTGCTTTAACCTGTGCATAAAATGCCATGATTTCAGCCATATCTTTTTCAAAATCACCAGTTGGATGCACAATTTTTCCCACACCTGTTTTCTTTTTTGCATAGTCCATATACGCCAAAGCAATTGGAACACCTGCATTTAACGCAACATGATAAAAACCAGTTTTCCATTGCTCTTGACGCGCACGAGTGGCTTCAGGCGTCACTAACATCACTAATTTAGGATGGGTTTTAAATAAGTCCGTCATGAGCTGAACCATGCTTGGTCTTGCTTCACCTGATGCTTTCGGACGGCGGTCAATACCAATACCGCCCATCGCACGGACAAATGGCCCAAAAGGTAATTTCATGTAGCTGTCTTTAATGGTCAGCCGAACATTAACACCTAAAGCTTTAAGCCCTAAGCGTGCATATAATGCATCCCAATTACTGGTATGTGGTGCAGCAATCATCACGTATTGGTCTAATTCCAACGGACAATGATTGTCGACTTCCCAACCCATTAAATTTAAGCTTCGCTCAGCTAACTTCTCAAACACAACCACATACCCCAAGTAAAGAGTGCGAATTTTAGCAAGCATCATCAAATATAAAACTCTAAAACGATGAATAAATAAACAAATAATTTATAAATGTATAAAAATTTCCTGCACTGATCTTAATTTTCTCATTCCAAGCTAAATCGTGCTGTGTTTACACCTATTCATTACCATATTCAAGCAAGTTTAAAATAATAAATATATTAATTTACACGCAGTTTGCTTTATTTCTACGGATCATTCGATGTAATCCTTGAAGTAAAATTTAAAACTTAAAAACACCGAACTTGTTATGATTTGCTACAAATTTTCATTAAAAATGAGCCGAATTGGCTAGTCTTATACAAAGTGAAAGTTTAAGGTGGCAGCAAGACAAGTTTAAAATTCAGAACATTTATGCTGAATCGTTATGCGATTGCACTTAGTACACTTAGCTTATATTTAGCAGCTTGCGGGCCAACCGAGCAAAGTAAGGAATATCAATCTAATTTGTCTTCTGAACCCCCAGTCGCGACCAAAACTGAAACTCAAAACTCAACAATTTCATGGTCAAGACAAGCTACCGGTAACTTTAAAGCCTTATTACCTTGTGACCACTGTGAACAACATGTGATTCACTTACGCCTGAATGATGATCAAACCTTTCAACTCAATGACATTAAACGCTGGAAACAGCGACAACGCGAAAACCAAGTGACAGGAACGATTCAAGCTATTCAGGACAACAAACAGCGAGAAAAACAGACCCAACATCCATCGCAAACCTCCATTAATGAATGGTTGCTCAACACAGAAAATGGGGAAGCCTACGCGCGTATTCAGCTTACACCTCACGGTCTTAAATTCAGTTTATACAAGCAAAAAAATATAAAAAATCAGCCGAAAACTGAAAGCCAGGTTTTCTTACAACCAGTAGAAAGTATGCAAGTCAGTAATGCGCTGAAGCATGTTGATATTCAGGCAGAATACGTACAAGATGTTGAGATCAAAGAATTAAACCACCCTGTGATAGCACATGATTATTTTCTGGCAATCCACAATCAATCCGAGCATACATTACAATTACATGCCAGTGATTTAATTTTGGTCGATCGGCAGTATCAGGAATACGCTGCTGTAATCGATCCACAATTTTTAAAGCCTATTCCCGCACAACAAAAACAATGGATTAAGGTGTCTTTCCATTACCCTACTTCTGTACAAGCAGATGTGATCAAAATTAAATAAGTTTAAACTGCTGACTGTTCATAAATAAAGAAACCTCTCTTTAAAGAAGTGTCTTAAAAGTGTTTCAGCATTCTTTGATTATTTTTAATCGCCATAAAAAAACCCTGCTTATGCAGGGTTTTTTTAAACCATCAAGCAATTAAGCATTGAATTGGTTCATTGTGTTTTTCGCATCGTCACCCGCTTTAAGCGCGTTGTCACCAGCGAAGATTTCTTTGTGGTCGTCACCGATGTCAGAACCAGCCATTGCTTGGTGTTTCACACAAGCGATACCACGGCGGATTTCTTTACGTTGTACGCCAGCAACATAAGCCAACATACCTTCAGAACCGA
>ERZ650312.846-NODE-846-length-17304-cov-5.085396_pt1 | contig 17304 bp, 19 predicted proteins | sample MGYA00376248_ERZ650312 | MGnify/ENA primary metagenome ERZ650312 (study PRJEB26733, sample SAMN07839316) | wastewater metagenome | biome: urban; feature: wastewater treatment plant; material: waste water | place: USA: North Carolina | collected 2016-07-28 ... | reverse complement strand
GCGCTCTGGCGTTTCATCTCGACTGACCCCGACCATTCTGGAAGGGTTTGTGACAGCCAAAGGGCTGCTGCGCCTTTTTTCGAGCACAGGCCAAGTACCGCCTGCGCTGGTAGCTCTGGCGAAGAAGCACCATCGTTATCTGCTGACCACGGCCAACTATGAAGGCAAGCTGGTGCGGCTTGCTGTCGAACAGAGCGGCAAGGCACCTGCCGGCCTGCTGCAAAACGTTGGGTGCATTTCCGACGTGGCTGTTTCGCGCTATCTGGTGGAAACGGCACTGCTGAAACCGAACCACAACCTGCTGGTGCTGGGCACCGAAGAACGGGCCAGCAACGGTGAGCGTGAGTTGACGCTCGCGTGGGATAGTATGACCACGACTGGCGACCAGCTCCTGAAACTGCTGCTTGGCTCACCGACGGGGGCTGACGCCCCGACAGATGGCGTCACGGTGACTGTCCACGCCCCGTCAGCCTACGGCCCCAGCAGCAAGCTGGCCGTGTTGCAAGGCCGCCCACGCGACGTGCATATGATGCTGTGCAAGCATTTTGGCTTGACTGGCGGCGCGTCGTATTTCGACTATCTGCCGGATGCGCGAGACATTCGTGTTTTGGCGGTCACGTCGCGCAATAACTCTTGCGTGCTTGCCATCCCAAACCACGCGGTGCTGCCGGAACCTGAGCAGTGGGCACAGGTCTATCCGAACACTGTTGTGTTTCACAGCCCAGACCCGCTGCTGCAAGCTGACGTGTACACCGTATTCAGCTTGATTGGGAAGGCGCAGCCCCAAGAAAACGACAGTGAGCCACCAGCGTATTTGTGGGTTGATCTGGACGACGACCGGCAAGGTTGGTACACGCACAACGAGCTGGTGCAGGTGATGCTGAACAAAATCCGCCCGAACGTGGTGGTGGCCGACCATTGTCGTGAAATCACAGGGACAGAACAAGTGAAAAAGAAACCGGAACAAGTGAAAAAGAAACCGGAACAAGTGAAAAAGAAACCTGCCGCGAAGCCGCTGCGCAAAGAGCCGCTGCTCCCGCTACCGTATCCTGTCTTGGAACAACGCGCCGCTGCTGCCGCTGCCCTCATCGGGACTGACGGCAATACACCCGTGCCGGCCCAGGCACAGACCGCTCCAGCAGACAACACGGTGGGAGTTTTCTCTCAGGCAGATATGGAAGCGCGCATTGCCGAACTGGCAGATATGGAAGCGCGCATTGCCGAACTGGCCGTGCAAGTCAGCAGCACGCTGGCGGTGCCCGAAGCCAAACCTGCCGATGCGGTTGTCGTGACTGGGCAGGAAGAATCTGACGGTGCGACACCTGTTTATCACGCATCTGAAAACATCCCGGCTGCACTGGCTGCTTGGGCAGCACAGCCGGAACCTGAAGTGGAAACAGTGGTGCTGACCGAGCAGGAAGCCGCCCTGTACAATCTGCTGAAGGGTAACACCCGTGCGATGCGGCGTGCCGTCCGCGCCGGCAAGGTGGCGCGCAAGGCTGCTGTGAAAAAGGCGTTCACGACAATGCTGGATACGTTGGCGGTCGATGGGCAGGCGGACATCCCGCGCATTACTGGTCTGTCGCTGGAAAGCATGAAACTGGTGCTGGAACTCATGGCGGAGGACGCTGGCGTCGAGCTGTTCTTTCTCGGCAGCACTGTGACGGTCTAAGTTCAAGGGGCAGGCAGAAGCGCACCGCTCCTGGTCTGGGTATTGCGCGTATGTAAGTAAACGTAAGGAGAAAGTCTGATGGATTGTGCAGCAGAAATGCCGAAGTATGAGTGCCACAAAAAAGTGTGGGCGCTCAAGATCAAGAGCTTCATTCGTGACCGTGGGCAGATCACTGGCTTCACGCCGGCAGACGCTGGTTACGGCAACGTGGAGCTGTCGCAGGACTACATCGAAAAGCACAAGCCGGTGGAAGGCGGCTATTACGTGGTGTACCCGGACGGCTACAAGTCATTCTCACCGGCCAGCGCCTTTGAGGGTGGCTACCGCCGCATCAATTAGGTAAGCCAGAACGAGAAAAGCCCGGACAGTGAAAACTGTCCGGGCTTTTCTCGTTTCCGCACTACTCCGAGTTTTTGCCAACCAACTGGCGCAACAGGAACAACTCCTGCAACCACCCCGCTAACTGCTGGTGCTGGGCAGCGCACTCGCAATTAGGGCAGCGTTGCGCTACGTCTAAGGCGTGGGCAATTGCCTCGCTCAGCGTCAGCTTTCCCGCGTTCTGCGCATCCAGTTCCGGCTTTTCAGCGACTGGTTTGTCAAATACGTGTGGGGCCACCACCTTCAGGTCTTCAACAAGCTGTTGCCGGCGAATCACAGCACGCCCAGCTTCCTGCTCCTGCAAAGTACGAGGGCGCAGCCCACCGAATCCGATTCCCAACATGATGCTATCTCCTTCTCCTTCAGATGGTTTGTGCCGTTTGTGCTGGTTCTTGGCGCGGCAGCAGTTCCCAATCCAGCGCAAAGATGTCCTGCTGCGAGAATACCCAGCCTGGCAGATGGTCGCCATTTGCGCGAACCAGTGCCAGCAAAGGATCACCGCCTACACAATCCGTAATGGGCGGTGTAAATACTGTCGTCACGTATGAATGCTGACCCCAGCTCTTGCGGCGAATATCACCGCCAGCGAACAAATGACCTAACGCCGCTGCCAGATCACGCCGGCCATCTGATTGCCCGACACCGGCTGACATTACATCGTTACGTTCGATTTGCTGACCTGCTGCCGCAATAGCGGACATAGTGTTTCCTTTCAGGCAATCGCCTGTTGTTTAGTATTAATATGGTAGAGCAGCAGGTGGTCTAGCCACCTGCCGGTAGATCAGTGGTTGGGGATGAACACTGCGTCAATCGCTACCGTGAGAACAGCTACGGCAAGCAGGGCAAAATATAAGTTACGCACGTTGCGGTTCGTCTCGTTGAATGCGCACACTTCCTTCTGGTCGGCATCAGGCGCGGTGATTCGTCCGAGCATTTCGCAGCACCCAGACATTCGTTCTAGGCCTAAAATCCAAGCGTACTCCGCCGCCACGAATACCAGAAAAAAGATGGTGATTGCTGTCATGTAGACCAGTGTGATTGCAGCCATTTACTTGGCAACCTGCAACAAGTCCTTGAAGTCGGCTGGCACAACGACCGTATGAACCTTGCCGTTCTTGATACCTTCCGAGATGTTCAGCGCCAGCGCCGCAATGAACACGCACAATGCTTTGATTTTCATGGGTAATGCTCCAAGTAAAAAGGGCGGTGCTGGATGATACCAGCACCGCCCTCTTAACCGGCAGCCTACGGCCACGCGCCTTATACGTCGGTGAGCAGCCGCGCACCGGCAAACATGAACTCCTTCATGGCGAATGCCTTGCTTGGTGACGGGTGGCTGGTCGGATTAGCAGCGAACTACCAGGCGGTTTGCAGGAAGGCTTCCAGCTCGGCTGCACTTTTGGTAATGACGTTGTTCATGATGTTCCTTGGTTACAGGACCAGATCGGCCCAAGTTGAATGATACTCGTTGTGCAGCAGCCGAAACCCTGCGTTGCGTGCCGCGTGAAGCATGGCGGCTGAATGGATATTCTCCACCGTCACGATAGTGACCGGCAGCCCATGTTCCACAGCCAGCTGCTTGAATTCTTCCATGGTGCGGCGAAACAGTCCAGCACCGCGCACAATGGCACCGTCAATGCTGTAGACGCTGATGCTGTCAAGTGATAGCCAGTGCCGGTGGGCGATTGGCTTGGCGTACATCCCGAAGTAGAACTTCTTGTCATCGGTGTATACGGTCGAGTTGAAGGGGTAGTCCCACTGAACGGCCTTCACCATGGCACGGGCCATTCGGCTGGCAAGCTGACCAGCCTGCTTTTCCGTGATGGTGGTGGACGGCTCATCGTCAAGCCGCCATAAGTTTAGGGTGCTGAAGTCTGAACCCAATAGTTCTGCTTTACGGTAACGTGGGGCCAGCAGGCTAATGCAGGCTGGCTTACCAGTCAGCAGGTGCGCCACATTGGCGTCAGGCTCTGCTGTCAGCAAGGGGTATTCGTCTACCATTACCATGTCTCCTCATAGGTGGACAGCAAGGTGCTGCTCCAGTGGTGCCCATTGTGGCAGGATTCCACGCAAATGTCAAGCGCAAAAAAGCCGGTGGGTTTCCCCTACCGGCTTTGCCCGCGCAAATCTACTGACCGGCCACCACGCCAGTGCAGCCTGACTCTGACCCGACACTGCGCCAGAACTTGGGCTGGATAAACTTCAGCTCAAAATCCTCCGGCAGTTTCATGTCAGCCACCAGCACCTTGTCAACTGGGTCTTTGTTGTGGGCAAACCAGTCAACCAAAAAAGTGATTGGTGTTTCCACGTTTGTCACCTTCAGACCAAAGCAGTTACTTCTTGTAATCGGCTACTTCGCCAAACAGGCACATTTCCGTGCGGTAGTTCTTCCATTCGGCTGTTTCGTTTTCAAGAAACCACCGCGCCTTGCCTACTAGACAAGCAAGTGTGTGGCGCTCCATCATCAGTGCCATTTCGACATACAAGTGCTCATCACCAGTGACTAGCTCAGAAACAGGCGTTGTCGTTTTGAGCACCCAAGCACCAACACCTTTAATACTGATGTTTAGCCGGAATGGATCATCGCACGGTACGATTACGGCTGGCTCCCATATTGGGTGCTTGCGTAGGTCAACGCCTACTTGCAGGTTGCCCTCCTCTCTAGTGACCTTGATTGTGTGGGAGGCCGCCTTAAGCTCCTCTTGCAAGAGAAGCCATTCGCCGTTGTCTTTAATGCCGGACAATTCCTGGTCAGACCGCTGCATCATAACCTCCGCGCACCTTGCCAAAGACGCAGGTCTGTGCGCCAAACGGTTCAGTGCCATCACCCCATTCCGCCCAGCCGACGATGCTTTGTTCAGCGCCGCTGTACTGGGCTGGTGCCATGGTGATAGCCAGCACCGTACCCTTATCTGCCACGTAGTCTGCCACCGGCAAGCACAGGTCAACCAGCCACTCACCCACACCGGAAACGCTGGCGTGCAGTCGCAGCAAGTCGCTTCCGTCCACTGTTGCGTCATACGACTGTGCGCCGTCATGTACAACCACCTTCAATTGCTGCCCCGCAGGCCGGCAGACTTCCAGCCATTGAGCGGACGGCTCCAGCATTTCCACGTAGGCTGCCCATGCCTCGTTGCTGACGCCAGTTTGACGCCGGGCTTGACTTTGTTCTTCCATGCTTAGCTCCTGATATGATGCCAGCGCCCATTGTGGCACGACGGCCAGCGGCTGTAAAATCGACAAACTGCTACTCGTTTGATTCTTCCAGTTCATCCCCGCCCTGAAGGGCGGGGCTTTCCGCACACTGGGTAAACCCCTCATTGGTCGATCTACGCCAGATTAACCGCGCAGTTTCAGTCTGGCTAAAACGCAAAAAAGCCCGCTGGGTAGCGGGCTTCGTTAGTGGTCGTGCTGGCTGGTCAGTCGGCTGCCGGTGTCGGCTCAATCAGCCCCAGTTTCGTGGCCTCCTTGCGGATTAATTCCACGTAGATATTGGAGGCAGCTGCTTGCGCAGACTTCAAATCCTGTAGATCAGGGTGCTCTAGTGTGTTACCCCAAAAGTCGATGGTGTACTCATCGACTTCGGTCAGGGGATTTCGCTTGCAAGCAATGTCCACAAAACCGAACGGGGTGTCCGCCCGCACTTCAAGGTTTTGCAGCCCCGGCGCTTTATGTGCCAGTTTAGTCCAGTGCAGCGGGTGGTTCTTGCAGCGGGCTTCGTACTCCAGCATTGCTTGCTGCGCCCGCTGCATTGCGGCAGAAACAGAGTTACCAGCAGGTGTTGCCGCCACCTGCCACGGCATCTGCAAGGACGCTTGCCAATTCGTCTTTTGCGTACCTTCTTGCAAATAAACAGTCCCGAAAGACGTTTCGGCAGTGAAAATGCCTTGCGTAGCGCTGGCAATCCATTGCAGTTTGGTTTGGTGTTCCATGGTGCATTCCTTAAGTTTGTGTGGTGGGCGAGGGCTAGGTTTCCCTAGCCCCCGGTCTTGCTTAGCCCAGCATGTTGCCGGGAATGGAAGGCACAGGCTTCGGGGTGCGCGGTGCCGGGCGGCTGGCGCGGTTGGTGCGTGCCACAGCCGGTGCTTGGTTCACAGGCGCGACAATCGGCGCTTCAGCTACTGGCGGGACTACTGGTGTAGGTTGCTGGCGGGCATTCCTGCGTACATCTGCCATATTGATACCGCCCGACTCTGCCACGCTTTTTGGGGTGGCTTCGCGGTGCGCTGCTGCATCTTGTGCGGCCTTCACTGCCTTCGCGGCTTCGGCAGCAGCACGCTTTTCAGCCTTGGCAGTCTCTTTTGCCGCCTTAACCGCATCAAGGCGGGCTTGGCGTGCGGTGGCGACCGCCGTGTCGTGAGCAGCCGCTGCTTCAGCCTTCAGCTCACGGCCTGCCAGACGGGCAGCCTTGCGGGTTTCGGCAATCTCACTGGCGTTAGCCGGGATTCCGCCGAACGCGGCTTCCACCATTGCGGTCTTTTCCATCACTGCGTTCTGCATGCCCTGGCAAACTTGAATCAGAACAGTCAGGCTGTTCATCACAGCATCCACCGAATCACCAAGCATGATCTGCGCCTCACGCTTTGCCAGCACAGCGTTTGGGTCACGCTTACCGGCACTCAGGCTGTAAATCGCCAGAGCCATGGCCTTTTGTGCAGGCACCGGCACCAGTTTGAATCGCTGGTCGCCGATGTCCATCACGAACACGTCTTCCAGTTTGATGGCGTCCGGGACTTCACCAAACATGGCTGCCAGCGAAGCTGCAACATATTGCTTGATGAACTCGCTGCGGGCCAGCGGCAGGCCACCCAGCGTGGCACGAAGCATGTGCCGACCGTTAGCGCTTTCCACCAGAGTGGTGGAAACAACCAGAGCTTCAGCTTGTTCGGCAGCGGCAGCCGGGGCGGTAGCTTGTTGAACCAGACCCGCCAGAGACAGGTTAGCCGGGGCGTTTTTGGTGATTGCAGTCATGGTAGTGCTCCTTCAGTGAGGCCCGCTGTGCGGTGCCGGGATTGGTTTGTTCGTTCAGTGCTGCCAGTTTTACACGCTTCGCTTCGGCTGTCAAGCACTTTTGCTTGATTTTGCTGCCTGTCGTCGCGTTTCGTTCAGTGAGGCCAGTTTCGCACACCTGCTTTTGCCTGTCAAGAACTTTTTTGCTGCTCTTGCGGTGCTGCCGGTGCTGCTGTGTTGCTTGAATCAGTGAGGCCAGTTTCGCACAGCTTTGATTTCGCGTCAAGCGCTTTTTTGCTTGATTTGAAACACTTGCTGGCCTGACCGTCGCTGTTTCGTCGATCAGTGAGGCCATTCTGGCACGCGCCGGTTTTGCCGTCAAGAACTTTTTTGCACATTTTTCACAAAACACTGTTTTCACAGCAGTTTTCACCGAACTTGCCTCGGCTGAATCAGGCCAGCCGTGCTGCAATCAATGGTGCATTCTCTGGGTTCAGTTCACATCCCATATAATAGCAACCAAGCCGTTTTGCCACGGCTGCTGTGGTTCCGCTACCCATGAAAGGGTCAAGCACCACATCACCCAGCCCTGCGCCAGCCAGAATGCACGGCTCGATCAGCTTTTCTGGAAAGGTGGCGAAATGCGCACCTTTATACGGTTTCGTGGCAATTGTCCAAACAGAGCGTCTGTTTCTGGTTTCGCCATTATATGCTACGTACGCACGGTCTGGGCGATGGGTGCCGCTGCTTTGTCCGGGGATAGCCTGCTGACGTTTACTAGCTTCCCGCTTGAATGACGCGGCGCTGCCTGTCTGCCCACCGACCGCCTTCTCCTTGACGGATTCGTGGTCAAACCAATATTTTTCAGACTTTGACAACAAGAAAACATACTCATGCGCCTTGGTGCATCGGTCGCGGACACTCTCCGGCATTGGGTTCGGCTTGTGCCAGATGATGTCTTGGCGTAGATACCAACCGTCAGCGCGAAGCGCGAAGGCTAACATCCATGGAATCCCAATCAGGTCTTTATGCTTCAGGCCCATAGCAGATGCGTCACGGTGCGGTGCCTTGCGCTCTACACCCATGCCTCTATGCGCAGCTACATCACCTCGCCCGCTAATCCCGCCGGCAACCGTCTGCGCAGGCATGGCGCTACCGCCTCGCTGTGCCGCGTAAGTGTCGCCAATATTGACCCACAGCGTTCCGTCATCTACCAGTAATTCCCGGACGTGACGGAAAACATCCACTAGCGTAGCAATGTACTCGTCAGGTGTCTTCTCCAGACCGATCTGCCCATCACATTTGTAATCACGCAGCCCGAAATACGGTGGGGAAGTCACACAAGTGTGTACTTTCACACCTAGTTCAATCCAGTTCCGCATTATATCACGACAGTCGCCAAACTCAATCACATCAACCATAAGATTCCCAGTAAAAGTAAAAAGGGGGACGTGCGTAAGCACGTCCCCATTTTACCATTCAATGCGTGTCAAACACGCTGTTGGCGCACACAGCTTTCAGACCAGAATCACCGGGGACAAACACCACGCTGGCCCCGCGTGCGACACAGTAATCCACCTGCTGTGCTGTCGCAGCCGGTGCTGGCTCTGACCACAGCACAGCAGTGTACTTATACATGGCGGCACCAACCACCAAAACCAGCACTAGCAGTGCTACCACCCAGAGGGCCAGCAGCACTTGCCCATCTGGCGTCACAGTAACACGCATAGTTTTACCCTCAAAATGGTAAGTAAGCATATAAGTACCCCGCAAAAATCACCAATAATACCCACATCACGCGAAGCGATAGCCCCGCCCGGTCAACGCGATTTTCCATTACTGCCTCCTCAGAAAGGCACGCGGGCTGCCTTGGTCAAAACTGCGTCGGCCTTTTCCTGAATCTCCTGGTCCACCTTGCGCATCTGCGTGCAATGATGGATGTCAGCCTGCACCATGTTGAACATACCGCCCATCAGCAGGCAAGCGAAGTCACTTGCGCAGCGCTCAGCTTCCGGCACCAGTGCCAACATCGGGATGGAGTGAATGGGGAAGGTAGCCAGCAACGTGAGGGGCGAAACCTTCTTCTTATGCATGTTCGCACCAACAAAGTTGGGCATCATTTCGATATTCACGCTATTCAGCGTGCTAATGGCAGCTTTGGCGACTGGACGCGGCATTTCCGCCAGCAGCGACATGTTTCGCAGCACCATGTAGACAGTGCTCTTGTACTGACCGGCTGCATAGTGCAGCGCCATGCGTGAGCGGCGCACGTCGTCTGGCTCATTGGACGACAGCACGGTAGCCACCCGCATGTTGGCGTCAAGTGCTCCAATGCACACCTTATCCGCTTCTTCGGAATTACCCTCCTTGAGGATGCCGCGCACCACTTCAATCAGAAAGTCGTAGAGCGTGGGTTTGGTCGTATTCGCTACGATGAAGCACAACTCGACCGTATCCTCATCTTGGAGCACCGCCACCATTCGGAGCGCCTTGCACACGGCAAGAAACTCAGGCACTGACGTTTGCATGGCAGACACGCCAGCGTGTTCAAAGAACGTGCCGATTGACATCTTGTAGGTAGCAAAGCCACCGCCAAACACCGACAGCAGCACAGTGGCGTCTTCCGGGACAGAGTAGACAGCTTTGGTGATGGTGCTGGCCGCCACCCGCGCCACGTTGTTTGTGTCAGTCTCATCCAGATCAATCTGATCTGTCGTGATCTCGACACCCATCATCGGCAGCCAATGCCAGAGAATCTTTGGATTCTCAGCAAACAAGCCGCTCAGTTTGGAAACCGCGTCAAGGCGGGCAAAGTTGCCGTCGTTGAAATCCGCGTCAGAGGCAGTAGAGTCCGCACGGTTCAATGCTTTAATAGTGGTCAGTGCGACTTCTTTAACTTGGTCGATGGGGTAATCTTGAGCGTGCATGGTATTAGCTTTCTTTGGTGATTATGATTGGCGGCACGCACCGGATAATCAGGTGCTTGCCGAATTGACTGCAATTACAGGCCATTTGTGGCACAAAGCTGGCAGGGTCGATTCTGCCAGCGAAAAAGGAAAAACCTGCGTCAGCAAAGGAGCGCACCGTCAACTGCGCAGTCAGGTTATTGGCGAATTCGGCACACCACACTTGACTGCTGACATGGCTGTGCAAACCGAGCGCGACAACGACGCTTTCACCCAACAGCAACGGCACCCGCACGTCGGCTGTCACACCGCGAACCAGTGTCGCCACGTCTGCTGGCTGGGTGATCTGCGCGGACAGGCCGGCCACCGCCTGCTGGAACTGCGCTGCCTCTTGCACGGCGTTGCGCAGCGCCACCAGCAGACCCTGTGCTTCCCGTTCAGTCAGTGGGATCATCGAGAATATCCGCGATTTCAACCACCACGAAATACGTGTCGGACAGCAGCGCACGCGCCACCTTGAATGCGTGCGCTGGCTTCGGCAACACCAGTGCGCTGCGCAGGGCTGCTGTGTAACCCACACCACGCACGACGTGAACGTGGGACTTGCCGACGTTGATTGACGCCGGCTTGTCTTTGCCAGTGCCAGCCACGCGATGGTTACGAGGCAGATTACTCCAGTCAGGCAGAATGCTGTCCACCTCATCCGAGCGCAAAGCCCAGACTGCTGCCGGATAATCAGCCGTCGCGTCGCGTCTTACGTTGACTGTGTAGTTGGCCCGATGTAGCATCCCACGCGGGCCGGCCACGACATAGCCCAGCTGGCTGACGTTCTTGTGCATGCGAGCCTGCCCCAGCCACCCAATCCAATAGTCACGGGTCTGGTCGGTCTTGGCGAAGTTCAGTGCCTCATCCAAAGAGGCAAACGTCAGCGCCCGGCGCACACCAGGATGCACTGGGCACTTGGAAAAGTTATGGCGCTGTCCATAACCGCCAACATACTGAGCGTCGGTCAGGAATCCTGCCGGTGTTCCAATCACGTACATTTATTACCTTTCTTGCCAGCGCACGGGACGGTACTACTGTATAACACATCGTCCCGAAATGGTTGCTCGCGGGCATCGGCTGTCTTGCCGCTGAACCGCGAAATGGACGGCACCCGTTCGATACGGACAAACCCCATGCCAGAGTTGTCAGCACCACGCGGTCTGCCGTAGTAGATGACCTGTTCTTTACCGATACTGCGTTCCAGCTCACCAATTGTGGCAAAGCGCCGCGCCGTCAAAATGACTGCACCAGACGGTGGCGTCGCGTTCAGATATACCTTGAACGTACGAGTACGTTGCTGTGAGCCATGATTGAACAGCAGATAACCCTCGACTGCCACGCTCTTGGCTGCGTCGTTCAGATGGCGCACCAGTCGCAGGATGCGCGGCAATGACCACGGGCGGGTAGCACAGTCGTCTACACGCTTGGCTGATTCGTAGTCGCCCGACGTTAGGCCACTGCCGATCAGCGCTTGCCACTGTTTGGTCGTGGAATAGCGCGGGTTGGCTAGGAACCACACATCGGTCGGGCGCAGGCCGTTAATAGTTTGTACTTGCATATTCATGTCTCCATCACTAGGCAAAAACCGTATTAAAGCACAAGCCCGCCAGCCTGACAATCCTGCACAGCAGTGATGGGCCATTTGCTTTTCGGCACAGCTTGACCACGCGAATCAAGCACTTCAGCGTCAGCAGGGAGGCGGCGACTGCACGCCCACGTATCCAGACGAAACCTTCGGCTGCCACTCGCGTGGGCCGGGACAAAGGGGTCAGCGGTGCGCACTCGCACGCCGTCAATGACTTCAATAAACACAACTTCCTCACTCAATAAAAAGAAACGGCAGAGCCGAAGCCCTGCCGTGGTTACTATAGCACGCGGCCTACTGTTTGGCTACGTGCTGCTTCAAAAGGTCAATCACCATTGCTACTAGCTTATCAGGCTGTGCCACGTCAATGTTCATATCACGGGTTTTGCCAGTAACCTTATCTGTAAACATGCGACTGTCTTGTTCGATAATATCAAGGTATGCAGCAGCATAATTGAGCATAGGCTTGGCTACCTGCGCCGCCACGTCTGGTAGGTCAGCTTCTCCAGCCAACCGAACAAGCTCAAAGTTCTTGATCTCAGCGTCTGTTAGCGGGCGCTTTGTCACCAGAATGCCGTGACGGGCGCTTTCGTAAAACGGCTGGCCTTTGTCAGGCCGTGGTTCCACAGAGAACTCCAATCCTGCTGGAACCGTACCGATGCCTGCCGGCCTATTGAACAGACTGTAGCGGAATGTTGTGTTTGCAGGGGTCGTAGGTTCTGTCGAGGCAGTAGGTGCCGGCACAGCATTCCGCTTTTCGGTATTATGCACGAATGCCAGCAAAGAGACATAGTGTTTCACCAGATCAACACCAGACAATGACCAGAGAGGCTTGTCGAAAAGTGCAAACATCTGGCGCTCCAGATTGTAGTCCTTGGGCGCTGATACTGCAATTCCATTCTCTGTGCGTGAGTTGTTCTTGCGGCCCAGCGCCACCAGTTGCTTGCACGCAAACTGCAACGCTGCATTCTCGGAAGCCGGCCAGTCGCAGCTTGGCATCTTGTCGAGGCGGCCATGCTTGATGCCCTCAATTGTGGGGCAGCGCGCCTGGTTGCGGTAATACTCGTAGAGTTGGCCAAGCACCAGCTTGGCGCTGACTAGCGGCAGCATGTCCGGGGCATTACTGTAGCGTAGGCCAGTACCACGTAGATCATCTGGGTACAGAACGCCGTCTCTGTCAACACCGATTGACGCAAACAGCGGGAACTTACCACCACACTCCACAATGTACATGCCAAAGTGCATCAGCATTTCCAGCGATACCTCACTGCGGGGCAAGCCTGCTGCCGCCATTGCGCTGGCGGTGTCTTTGACCCAAGCACCAGTATCTAGGCGTGGCGTGATGGTGTCGTTGACTTCCGTCAGCACTGGAGTGTCATCAGCTTGCGCCTTATCCCCGAGAAGAATGTTGTGGCCTTCGTAGGGCAGCAGCTTGAACTGCGCGTAGCCAACTGTGGTCGGCACTGAGCAGAGAAGGTACGTTTCGCTGGCACCTGCCATCTGGCCTTGTAGCGGAATGTCATCGAGATTGTAGTTTTTCAGGTGCTTGGATAGCTCGTCGCCTGCATCGCACAGGACAGCATAGCCAGCGTGCGCCGGCATGTTCTTCATCGCGCCGGTTTCTGCCCATTGTAGCAGTTTGTAGTTTCGCGGTGTATAAGAAGAAAAGCTCTTGGGTGGTGCGTATAGTGTGCCACTTGCAGTTTCGCGGTTGAACGCACGGAACCCTAGCACTCTGGACAGCACGCGCAAGTAGCGACCATCGGTGGTCTGGAACACTGCCCAGCAATCACCTGACAGAGAGCCCCGAGCAAGCGAACCTTCGGATAGCACGCCAGAGAGCAGGTCGGATTCTTCAAGCGAATCGGGGGAGTACACGCCGGCCAGCACCGGCATTGATGGGATTTCCACGGTGTCGCTGATCCACGGCTGCGACTTCATCAGCATGGTTTCTGCACCTGCAACCAGATAACCTTCCTCGTTTTGCATGTCACGGAAAACGCTGAACACCTTATCCGCTTCAGCTTTAGTTGGGATGGATGGCTGCTGCATTTCCTCTACAAGCAGCTCCGCGTTCTCTTTAGTGTCAGCGAGAGTGGAATCCCCACGCATTTCAGAAATAAGGCGCTTCCATCCGCTATCTGGCTGGCCGTTTGTTGTCCAAAAACAGAATGCGCCGTCAGCCTGCACACGCACTAGACCGCACACCCAATCAGAGGGGCGCTTGTCGTCGCCAGCGTAGCTGAACTGCATCTCAAACACCTGCACTGCGCCGTCACTGGTTAGCGTGAAAGAGTTGGACATGTCAGGGTGTTCCAGCAGGCTACCGACGTTCTTGGTTTCGATCAAGCAGCCCCAATTGTCTGCGGCTGCCCGCTTGCTGAACAAAGCAAGAGTGCTGGCCGCTGACGTGGTTCCTGCACCGACAGAACCTTGCTTGGCGTATCCAAGCACCTCACGCGCCATTTCGCTGACGATAGGTGCCCCATCCTCGCCCGACAGCAGATAGTTTGCTGCAATCGGTGTTGGCATGTCGCCAATCAGACTGGCACCTTTCACGGTGCCGAGCAAGTCACGCACGCGCTGCGTGACAGCCTCAGCCGAACCATCCACCAGCACGTACACTTCATCCACGTTGCCGCTTGGTAGGTTATCCGCTATCACTTGCGCAGTCAAGGATGCATCGGTGTACGATACGGTGAGCGTTGCTGACCTGTCAGAACTGTCGTAATCCCCACGGTCATTTTTGACGTCAAAAGACAGCTTGGCCTGATTTGGGCCAGAAACCCGAAAGCCGAGGCCGTATAGCTCAGCCAACATGGAAGGCCAGACGACGCGCCGGGCCGCTTCTGCGTCAACTGGTTCTGCACCGGATTTTGGTGTACTGGCAACTTTGGGTGCGGACACGGCAGCCAGGAATTGCGGCCAGCTATACCGGCGCAAATCCAGCTCATCCTGCATCTGCTTCAGATCAATGTTGTTGACGTCCGCGCCAGCGCCAAATAGATTGACGGCCAGCACAGCCCACTGTTCATTAGACAGGTGGGTGTAGAACGCAAAATACTTTTCGTTCAAATACTTCGTGCCCCAAGTGAACAGCAGCAGGTCAGATACGAGTGTTGGGCTGGACAGCTCAAACTTGTGGAGTAAATGGGTATCCTTACGCATCAGCTTGAAGCTGTCGTCTTTCGCAGACATCTGCAATGGCCCAGTGGAGCGCTTAATGATGATTGGCAGTGAGCGGTACAAGTCGGTCAGACTGAACCGTTCCATGTCACCAGCCAACGCACCAGAATACTTGCGTACTGCCGTGTCAAACAGGTCGCTGATAATGGAGTCAAGCACAGCCCAATGCTGCTTGATTAGGGATTTACCTCGCATACCAACGCTATTACCACCCAACGCCAGCAGCCCGTGCGTGTCCCGGCGAACGTGAATTGTCACGTAATCCAAGTCTTCCATGCGGCGCTTGAATGCTGGCGTCACGTCACCAGAGTACATGGTATCAAGATAAGCATTGAACTGCTCACCACTTAACGTGACCTCATACTTGTCCACTTCCACAGTGGCTTTGCCGGCCAGCGCGCCCAGCTTCGGATTGACAGCACGCGCCGGATTACCCAACGCATACATCGCGCCATCTAGCGAGGCTTCCGCAACCTGTGCTTGCTGCTTTTCACGCTCGGCTGCGCGCTTGGCTTCTTCTTCCGCGTAAGCCTGGGCTGCCCGGCGTGAATCCAGCGCACCTTTCAGCATGGTTCCGTCAGCGTCGGTCAGATACTTCCACAGCAGCTGGACGGGAACTGTCGCCGCAATAGTTGTCAGCAGCTGATTGCGGGCAGCAAAGTCCGCCTTCTCCACGTCAATCTTGGTTGACATCAGATCGCACAGAAAATCCACCTGCTCTTGCGTGCAAAACAGCACGACCGAATCATTAGCCTTCAACAAGCTAATGTCAGTTACGTTCTGGCTGCGCCCGTCAACGTGGATTTCGATTCGCGTCCTGTCGCCAATCGCAATGTCCTTGGCAAATAGCAGGCGCTGATTCTGCTCTGGAACTTCGCGGTACATCTTGAGGCTGTCACGGAGCACCGCGACCGATAGCTGCACAGTATTGATTTGTTCAGGGTCAGGAGAGAATGAGGGGCGTAGCGCCTTCAGCGCAGTGCGCACCACCTTGGCAATGGCCTCTGCGCTGGCCGGCGTCACGCGCTCGGATTCCCAGCGGCGTGGGTCTTCCATCTCAATGTACGCGCCAGCGCCATTGCCGACCAGAATAACCCGACCAGCGGGCTTCTGAAACTGCCAGACTGGCGAACCATTCAGAAATACGTAAGCGCCATCAGGTGCTTGCAGCGGCTGCACGTCATCGCTCTGTGCCGAGATAATAGTCGGCTGGACACCAGCGTCCAGATTGCCAGCGATGCGCAGCGTGGTTTCTGTGCTCACATCACGCAAGAATTGTGTATGGGTGTTGAATACCGCTGCCCGTAAAATGACGCCCCACTCATCGAGTGACCGCGTTTCGGTGGCGGATTTGCCGGCCTGTTCCAGATACTTGGTAATCAGCTCAAAGTCATCCTTGCTGACCGCAAAGTACACCCTTGCGTTCGACGACAGGTACGTGTCACGCATGTTAGTTGCGTAGAAACCACCTGTCGGCACGCCATCAACCAGCATTGCGCACTTTTGCATGGCCCCGTCGTCGCCAGAATAGACGACCGCGTGCTTTTCATTCATTACCACCAAGCTGCCAGAGTCAGGCCAATTGGTCACTAGCTGGGCCAGCGGAACCTTGACTTCGCCACGCCCACGCGGCAGTGGTGTACTCAGCGGCAACAGCATCATGGAAGCAGCCGCTGGGCTCATTGGCAAATCGCCAAGATCAGGTGATGTGCCGGCCAGCTGCTTTTCGTACACGCAACCAAACAACGCATCCAGCATGGGCAGCTTCGTGCTGGAGCAAGCCAGCTTCAGAACATCACCGTAAAAGTACGTATCCAGCTCAGGGGATTGCAGGAGGTCAACTGCCAAGTCCCGATAGTTGGTCAAATCATACGACCGATTGTCGCCGGCTGGGTGATCTTGCGCTAGTAGCTTCTCACGCAGCAGATCGGTTGACACTTCAGTGTACATGCCGTGCGTCAGAGGAATCAGCAGCGAGGGTGTCATGTTTGCGTACACCAGCACTTCTTCGTCACCAATCATGATTGGCGGGTCAAACTGCTTCGTGTGCTCGATAGGGCGCACGTCATACCCTAGCTCATTGCCAGTCACAGTCCACAAGACAACATCACGCTGGCTGATGCCAAGCAGATCAATGTGGGCCTGACACGCGATCAGGCGGTACGTTGCGTCCAGAGTTTTCTGACGGCGCAATTGCGTCATTTCCCGGTGCAACTGCGGCAGCGACATACTGAGCAGCTGCTTGTCGTAATCTTCCATATTTTCCATAGCTCACCATCGCATTGCCGCTGCCACGCGGCTGTAGTTTGGGTTATCTGGCAATTCCTGCCCACTGGCGCGCAAACGCAATAGTTGGTTGCGCACGCGCCAAATCTCGGATAGCGTTTCACACGCATCGCTGATTGACTGTACTTTTGACGCCTTGCACACAGACGGCCACGACAGCTTGGGCCAATCGGCACGTTCCCACGCGGACGGCTTCGAGCACTTGATGGCACCAGTTTTCAGGATTTCGATTGCGGGCAGGACGCCCGTAACGTGAAAAAGCACGTCGTTGCGCGACGTGCTGATGTTGCTAGTTG
>ERZ650312.835-NODE-835-length-17426-cov-3.991365_pt1 | contig 17426 bp, 15 predicted proteins | sample MGYA00376248_ERZ650312 | MGnify/ENA primary metagenome ERZ650312 (study PRJEB26733, sample SAMN07839316) | wastewater metagenome | biome: urban; feature: wastewater treatment plant; material: waste water | place: USA: North Carolina | collected 2016-07-28 ... | reverse complement strand
GTTCGAATCCGGTTGGGAGTGCCAAAATACACATCCACGCATTGAGTTCAGACCATGCGTGGATTTTGTATTATCTACTCTTTTAAGCAAAGCCTTATTTTCCGCAGCAGCACGCATTACCGATTTAGGCTTTTATTCAAACGGCTTTTCCTTTAAAATTGGCCGACATTCACTTCGGAATTAAACTCATGTGGTCAAAACTCTCATTCGCTATTTTTAAACTGATTGGTTGGAAAACCTATTACGAACCCTTACCTGGGCCACACGGCATCATCGTGGTCTATCCACATACTTCCAATTGGGACTTTCCGTTGGGTGTGCTCTGGAAATCGGCTTATAAAGTACGACCACGCTGGGTTGCGAAGGAGTCTTTATTTAAGCCTCCTGTATTCGGCTGGTTTATGCGCAAACTCGGTGGGATTGGCATCAAGCGCGAAGGCAATTTGGACGTGGCGCAAAATTTGAAAAAGACCATGCTGGCCGAGGATAACTGCTGGCTGGTTATTGCGATTGAAGGTACACGCTCTTACAAACCCTACATTCATTTGGGCTATTACTACATCGCCAAAGCAGCCAATGTACCGATCGGCTTGGCCAAATTCAATTACGAAACCAAAACCATTGGCGTGTCCGACTATCGCTATGTCAAAGACACCATCGAAGAAGAGATCGAACAGTTGAAACTGGACTTCGCCGGACATCGCGCCCGCTACCCCGAAAATGCTGGTGCATTGGCGGTACGTGAGAAAAAAAGCGCGGGCAAACCATCGGCTTCTTGATGCCTATGGCTTCCTAATCTCAAATATACTCATAGGCAAGGCATACAAAAAGGCTGGTTCACACCAGCCTTTTCTTGTATCACAACATTCGATTATTTCTTGATGTTGTAGAACGTGCTTTTGCCCGGATAGCTCACGGTTTCACCCAAAGCTTCCTCGATGCGCAGCAATTGATTGTATTTGGCAATGCGATCAGAACGCGACAACGAGCCAGTTTTGATTTGACCTGCATTCAAGCCAACCGCGATATCGGCGATGGTTGAATCTTCGGTTTCGCCTGAGCGGTGTGAAATCACGGCAGTATAGCCCGCACGCTTGGCCATCTCGATCGCAGCAAAGGTTTCGGTCAAAGTACCAATTTGATTGATCTTGATCAGAATTGAGTTGCCAATGCCTTTTTCGATGCCTTCTTTCAAAATCTTGGTGTTGGTTACGAACAAATCGTCGCCGACCAATTGGATTTTCTTGCCAAGGATTTCGGTCAAGTACTTCCAGCCGTCCCAGTCAGATTCATCCAAACCGTCTTCGATGGTAACGATCGGGAATTTGTCCACCAAATTGGCCAAGTAATCCGCCATTTCTTTGCTGGTCAAGCTCAAACCTTCGCCCGTCAACTCATATTTACCATCTTTATAGAATTCGGATGCCGCACAGTCCAAACCGATCAAGATGTCGTCACCCATGGTGTAACCGGCCGCACTGATCGCTTCGCCAATCGTTGCCAAGCATTCTTCGTTGGATTTGAAGTCTGGTGCGAAACCGCCTTCATCACCCACCGCAGTGTTCATATGTTTATCGTGCAGAATTTTTTTCAAGCTGTGGAAAATTTCCGCACCGGCGCGCAAGGCCTCACGGAAAGAGTCAAAACCGACTGGCAAAATCATGAATTCTTGGAAGTTCAGGTTGTTATCCGCGTGTTCGCCGCCGTTGATGATGTTCATCATCGGCACAGGCATTTGCATCGCGCCCGAACCGCCAAAATAACGATACAACGGCAAACCGGCCTCTTGCGCAGATGCGCGCGCCACAGCCATAGACACCGCCAGCAAAGCATTCGCGCCCAGATTGGATTTATTGTCCGTGCCATCGAGTTCGAGCAAGGTGCGGTCAATCAGCGCTTGTTCGGATGATTCCATGCCGACCAAAGCATCAGCGATCACAGTATTGATGTTGTTTACGGCTTTCAACACGCCTTTACCCAAATAACGGCTTTTATCACCATCACGCAACTCAATTGCTTCGCGTGAGCCGGTAGACGCACCCGATGGTACCGCAGCGCGTGCGCTCGCACCTGATTCCAACAAAATCTCACATTCAACAGTCGGATTACCACGCGAATCCAGAATCTCGCGACCTACGATATCAATAATTGCACTCATTGCTTTCTCCTCAAATAAACCGAAAAATCAGGCACTTTTTCAATGCCCACCCAAACCCATCAATGCTATGTAATCGTTTACTCTATTGTACTCCGTTCACGCTTACATTTAAACCATTAAAAATTATCTTCCAAAAACATACCGCCCGACTTAACCGCGCTGTCCAACGCTTTCAACGTGGTCAACAACTCTTTCATGCGATTGAGCGGTACGGCATTCGGCCCATCCGACCACGCTTCGCTTGGGTTCGGATGCGTTTCCATGAAAATACCGGAAATTCCGGTTGCGACGGCGGCACGCGCCAAAACCGGTACGAATTCACGTTGACCGCCGCTGGTTGAGCCTTGACCACCCGGCAATTGCACCGAATGCGTCGCATCAAACACCACCGGCGTATCGTTTCGCTCAGCGCCGTGGCGCATGATCGCCAAACCGCGCATATCAGAGATCAGATTGTTGTACCCAAAGCTCACACCACGCTCGCACGCGAGGAAATGATGCGTTGGCAAACCTTTTTCTGCTGCCGCGCTGCGGGCTTTTTCAATCACATTTTTCATGTCGGCGGGCGCTAAAAATTGCCCTTTTTTGATATTCACCGGCTTGCCCGATTGCGCCACCGCGCGAATAAAGTCGGTCTGACGGCACAAAAAAGCCGGTGTTTGCAACACGTCCACGACGTCAGCCACCGGCTTGATTTGCTCAATTTCATGCACATCGGTCAAAATCGGCACGCCAATTTGACGACGCACTTCATCCAAAATCCGCAGCCCTTCATCCATGCCTAAGCCACGCTTGGTATTACCCGAAGAGCGATTTGCTTTGTCAAAAGACCCCTTGTAAATCAAGGGAATTGATAATTCATCGCACATCGCTTTGAGTTGTCCGGCTACGTCCAGCGACATCTCCAGCCCTTCAATCGAGCAGGTTCCGGCAATCAAAAACAAAGGTTGATTCAAACCGATGTCAAAACCGCATAATTTCATATTGATTCCCTTTTCATTTATTTAGGCTTGCTATTGGGTGACGGGCTTTTAGCTTCACATTTGCCTTCATTTTTACGACCACTTTTGCGCCACATCCACAGCAAATGTCCAAACCCGGCCAAAGTCACAATCGTGGTAACGATCAGTACCACAATCAATGCCGTTGGCGCGGTTTGGAGCAGTTCCCACATATATTAAGTTCAGCTTATTAGCGCTGATGCGCCAACGCCGCGCTCACAAATGCGCTGAACAGCGGGTGACCGTCGCGCGGCGTCGAAGTGAATTCGGGGTGAAACTGAACGCCGATGAACCACGGATGCATAGACTCAGGTAACTCCATCATTTCCGGCAGATGCTCGGTCGGTGTGCGTGCGGAGATACTCATACCCGCCCGCTCCAATTGATCGGTGTATTGCGTATTGACTTCGTAGCGATGACGATGACGCTCGGTCACGGTCGCGCCATAAATATCAGCGGCCTTGGTATCGGCCTTGACCGGACATGATTGCGCGCCCAAGCGCATCGTACCGCCCAAATCGGAATCCACATCGCGCTTTTGCAACTGACCATCTTTGCCCATCCACTCGGTAATCAATGCTACCACCGGCTGCGGTGTATCGTGGTCAAACTCGGTGCTGTTGGCCTGCTCCAATCCCGCCATGTGGCGTGCAAATTCAATCACCGCCAACTGCATGCCCAAGCAAATGCCCAAATACGGCACTTTATTCTCACGCGCATAGCGAATCGCGGCGATTTTACCCTCGGTTCCGCGTTTACCAAAGCCACCCGGTACCAAAATGGCGTCCAAATGAGACAATTTCGCAGCCACTTCATCCATATGCGCGTCATCGAATTCTTCCGAATCAATGTATTCGATATCCACTTGCGTTTGATTGTGAATACTCGCGTGGCGCAACGCCTCAATCAATGATTTGTACGACTCGGTCAAATCCATGTATTTGCCGACCATACCGATGCGCACATGATTCTGCGGATTTTCCAACGCGAACACCAATTTGTCCCACATCGCCACATCGGCTTTTGGTACATCCAGACGCAGTTCGTCGCAAATGATTTGATCCAAACCTTGTTCAAACAGCAGGCGCGGTACTTTATAAATCGTATCTACGTCGTATACCGAAACCACGGCCTCAACGGGAATATTGGAAAACAGGGAGATTTTGGCCTTTTCATCATCCGGAATCGGACGATCCGCGCGGCACAGCAAAGCGTGTGGCATGATGCCGATTTCACGCAATTTTTGCACGGAATGCTGGGTTGGCTTAGTTTTTAATTCGCCCGCACCGGCAATCCACGGCACCAAAGTCAAATGCACAAACGCCGAATTGCCACGCCCCAGACGCAGGCTCATCTGACGCACGGCCTCCAAAAACGGGAGTGATTCAATGTCACCCACTGTGCCGCCGATTTCGACAATCGCCACGTCGGTTTGGCCGTTGTTTGATGCTGCCGCACCCCGTTCGATGAAGGCTTGAATTTCATTGGTAATATGAGGAATTACTTGAACAGTCTTTCCTAAGTACTCGCCACGACGCTCTTTTTTCAAAACAGATTCGTAAATCTGACCGGTCGTGAAGTTGTTTGATTTGCGCATTTTCGCGCTGATGAAACGCTCGTAGTGACCCAAATCCAGATCGGTTTCCGCACCGTCTTCGGTCACAAAAACCTCACCATGCTGAATCGGACTCATGGTACCCGGATCGACGTTGATGTACGGATCGAGTTTGAGCATCGTCACTTTCAGTCCGCGTGACTCCAACAAAGTTGCCAACGATGCCGCGGCAATCCCCTTACCCAAAGACGATACCACGCCACCCGTTACAAACACATATTTTGTCATTTTTAATTACCTCATTGGAAAGCGTAATTATACATTTCCTATGTGACTTTATCCACACGCATTCAACAAAAAGCCGCATCAAAATAAATAAGGGACAAATCGACTTGTCCCTTATTTGATAACTCATTCATAGCGCATTACACATGCACCAAGGTGCCTTCGTCTTCACCTTTGATGACACGCATCAAACCGCCCTCTTTGAAAATCGAGAACACTTTGATCGGCATTTTTTGGTCGCGGCACAGCGCAAACGCTGTCGCATCCATTACGCCCAGATTTTTGCTGATCGCTTCGTCAAATGTGATGTCGCTGTAACGGGTTGCGTTTGGGTCTTTTTTCGGGTCTGCGGTATAAATACCGTCCACTTTGGTCGCTTTCAGCACCACTTCCGCGCCGATTTCCACACCGCGCAGCGCTGCCGCCGTATCGGTGGTGAAAAATGGGTTGCCCGTACCGGCTGCGAAAATCACGATTTTGCCTTCGCTCAAGTGACGCATCGCACGCGGACGGATGTATGGCTCGACCACTTGATCAATACGCAAAGCCGATTGCACACGCGCTTCCAAACCCGCGTGTTTCATCGCATCCTGCAAAGCCAGTGCATTCATGATCGTGGCCAACATACCCATGTAGTCTGCCGTCGCGCGATCCATACCCGCCGCACCACCGGCCATACCACGGAAAATATTGCCGCCGCCAATCACCACCGCCATTTCTACACCAGTTTCGACCACTTCCTTGATCTCGGCAACCATGCGTTCAATTGTCGCGCGATTAATGCCAAACGCATCGTCGCCCATCAGCGCTTCGCCGGACAGTTTGAGTAATACACGTTTATAACCAGCCATTTAATTCTCCTTATTGTTGGGTCATGTTGAGATTGCTGGGCAAGATTGAGTCGAAACCGCTGAAATTAGAAATCAAATCAATTTAAAATCAATGACTTCCAGCAAATTTTTGAAAAATATCGCGCCGTCATTAACGGCACGCAAACGGCGAGATTGTACCAAAATTCAATTTACTTAGTGTCAAAATCGCATCGCATACTGACCCAGACCATAAAAAATCCCCCGCCATTACTGGTGCGGGGGATTGTTCGGATTCACATGAGTGTCACCTTATTTAACGCGCATATCGCCGGTTTCGACGAAACGCTGATGCCAAGACAAAGCCTCGTTCAGCATATGCGGTGTATGCAAACCACCGGCTTTCTCAGCGCGATCATAGTAGTCTTGCAACATCGGACGGTAGTCTGGATGTGCGCAGTTCTCGATGATCAGCTTCGCGCGCTGACGCGGTGATTTGCCACGCAAATCAGCCAAACCTTGCTCAGTCACCAACACCATCACATCATGCTCAGTGTGGTCGTGGTGCGACACCATCGGCACGATACAGGAAATCGCGCCGTCTTTGGCTACCGATGGCGTGACGAAGAACGACAAAAACGCATTGCGCGCAAAGTCGCCCGAACCGCCGATACCGTTCATCATGCTGGTTCCCATGATGTGCGTGGAGTTCACATTGCCGTAAATATCACATTCGATCATGGCGTTCATACCGATCACGCCCAAACGACGGGATACTTCAGGATGGTTGGTCACCTCTTGCGGACGCAAGATAATTTTTGAGCGCAGAGTTTCGATGTTGGCATTAAAACGATCCAGCGCATCCGGGCTGAAGGACAATGCAGTCGCAGAAGCCGATACCATTTTGCCCGACAGGATCAAGTCCAGCATACCGTCTTGCAATACTTCGGTATAGCCCATCAAGCCGTCAAACGGACCGTCTTGCAAACCCGCCAATACGGCATTCGCAACGTTACCCACGCCCGATTGCAATGGCAATAGGTTTTTAGGCAAACGCCCCATTTTCACTTCGTGTGAGAAAAAGTCGATGATTTGCGCAGCGATACGTTGTGAATTCTCATCCGGATCGGCAAATTTGCTGTTGCGATCAGGCGAATCGGTCAACACGATGGCGACGATTTTGTCCAAATCGCATTCCAAATACGGTGAACCGACGCGGTCGGCAGCCGACACGATCGGAATCGGTTTGCGATTTGGCGGCACGCCGATGTCTGGGTGAATATCGTGCATACCTTCCAGTAACGCATTTTGACGGCTATTGACCTCCAAAATGATTTTTTTCGCGGACTTGAGCCATTGATTATTGGTGCCGATCGCCAGTGAAGGAATCAAGCGACCATCCGGCAAAATGCCGGTCACTTCAACCAATGCCACATCCATATCGCCGAAAAAGCCGTAACGAACCTGCTGTTCCAAATGCGACAAATGCACGTCCTGGTAATTGGTCGCGCCCGCATTGATTTGCTTACGCAAAGTCGGATCAGATTGGAACGGAGTACGGAATTTAATCCCTTTGGCACGCGCCAATACGCCATCACAGTCATCCGCCGTTGACGCGCCGGTCAACATACCAATGCCGAATTCTTCGCCACGCGCGTGCGCTTCTTCCATGCGTTTGGCCAATGCAGCCGGTACCGCTTTGGGATAGCCCGCGCCGGTAAAGCCGCTCAAGCCCAGCGTAGCGCCGTGCTCAATCAATTGCGCCGCCTGCGCGGCGGACATGCGGCGGGAGAGAAAATCGGCGTTGCGCACGCGCGCTTGCAGGGACATGGTGGCTTACCTCGATGCACGAAACCCGCAATCGTAAATCGGGCGACAGAGCGAATCAGGGAAAACCCGCAAATCCCGTGCCCCTCTCAGGCACGTCAGCGCCGTGTCAAGGGAAATTGTTTGCAGCCCTGTGCAAAAGCACTCACGGTGCCCTTCTGTGGTTCACCAACACAATGCCTGCGGCCACCAACGCCAGCGCGCCCAGCAGGCCGGGGGTGATGGGCTCGCCCAGCCAGCCCGCGCCAAACAGCAAGGCGAAGACGGGCGTCAGGAACACAAACGCGGAAATCTTCGTTGCCGGGTAGTGGGCCAGCATCCACACCCAGGCCAGGTAGCTGGCAAAAGCGCCCACCAGCCCCTGGATGAGCAGCGACATCCAGGCAAAGGCGCTGAGTTGCCCGAGCGCAGGCCAGGACTCGCCCAGCGCGAGCGACACGCCCGGCAACAGCAGGCTGCTGACGCTCACCTGGAACAGCAGTTGCTGCTCCGGCGCCATGTGGCCAACCCGGGTGCTGCGGATCACCACCGTGGTCAGCGCCCAAAACAGGCTGCCGCCCAGGGCCAGCAGATCGCCCCACCAGCCGTGGGGCAGGGCGGCTTGGGCGCGGCCTGCCAGGCTATCGGTGAGTGCCCACGCCACACCCACAAAAGCGCAGGCCAGACCCGCCCACTGCAACGCACGCAAACCCTCGCCAGGCACAAAGCGTGGTAGCAGCAAGGCCACCCAGAAGGGCGCAGCGTACAAAAACACCGTCAGCCGCGAGGCCGAGGTGTACTGCAGCCCGAGGTACAGGCAAATGAATTCAGCCGTGAACAGCAGACCTACCAGCAGCCCTGCACCCCAGGCCTGGGGCCGCGCCAGCACCGCGATGCCGCGCCCAAAGCACCAGGCCAGCAGCGCCAGCGTAGCGATGCCAAAACGCACGGCGGCCTGAAACACCGGGGGCAGCTCGGCCATGGTGGCTTTGGTCAGCACCTGCTGAAAGCCCCAAAACAGGCAACAGGCCAGCAGCAGGCCCATGGCCAGGGTATCAAGGTGGTCTTTACGGGCGTGGGGCATGGGCGCGATTATGGGCAGCTGGTGTGGCACACCTGCGCAAGCCCCCAAGCATGGGCCGCGAACTCACAGCCAGAGAGCCCACCCCGTCACGAAACTTTGCGCGGAGCCAGCAAGGCGTTGAGCAAGATGGCGCCGAACGTGGCGGTGCCAATGCCGCCCAGGGCGAAATCGCCAAACTTCAGCGTGAACTCGCCGGTGCCCAAAATGAGCGTAATCGCTGCCACCAGCAGGTTGTGGTTTTGCGAAAAATCCACCTTGTTATCGACCCAAATTTTGGCCCCAGCAATGGCGATCAGGCCAAACACCACGATCGACACGCCGCCCATCACTGGCAGCGGAATGGCCTGGATGAGCGCGCCAAACTTGGGCGAAAACCCCAGCAGCACGGCCATCAGCGCCGCCACCAGAAACACGGCGGTGGAGTAGATGCGCGTGGCCGCCATCACGCCAATGTTCTCGGCGTAGGTGGTGACGCCCGTGCCGCCGGCTGCGCCGCTGACCATGGTGGCCAGGCCGTCGCCCATGAATGCGCGGCCCATGTAGGGGTCGAGGTTGCGGCCCGTCATGGCCGTCACGGCCTTGAGGTGGCCCAGGTTTTCGGCCACCAAAATAATCACCACGGGCACGATCAGCACCATTGCCGGGGCGCTGAAAGCGGGCGCGTGAAATTGCGGCAGGCCCAGCCAGGGCGCAGCCGCCATGCCTGCGGTGGCAATGGGCTTGCCCAGCCCCAGTCCGTTGGTGAGTACCGCGTAGGCCACGCTGGCCACGAGCAGGCCCACCAAAATCAGCAGGCGCTGCACCATGCCGCGCGTGAACACGGCCACCAGCGCCACGCACACAAAGGTGAGGGCCTGCATCCAGCTCTCGAAATTGTTCGCCGCCATGTTTTTGATGGGAATGCTGGCCAGGTTCAGGCCAATCACCGCCACCACCGAGCCTGTGACCACCGGCGGCATGAAGCGCTCAATCCAGCCCACGCCCACCCAATGCACCACCAGCCCCACGGCGGCATACACCGCACCGCAGGCGATGATGCCGCCCAAGGCCACATCGATCTGTGGGTTGGGCCCCTGGCCCGCGTAGCCCGTGGCCGCAATCACCACCCCAATGAAGGCAAACGACGAGCCCAGGTAACTGGGCACGCGCCCACCGGTGATGGCAAAAAACAGCAGCGTGCCCAGGCCGCTCATGAACACTGCCAAGTTGGGATCAAAGCCCATCAAGATGGGGGCCAGCACGGTCGAGCCAAACATGGCGATGACGTGCTGCAGCCCCATCAAACCCGTTTGCGCCCAAGGCAGACGCTCGTCTGGGGCAATCACCCCGCCGCCTTGCAGCGCCTGCGCCGGGCGCTCTTGCCAGTGGAACCAAGCCATGGGGAATCTTTCTTCTTTCAGGACAGGGGAGGAAACGCGTCAGGAGCGGGCCAGGTTCAACCCAGGCGCGGCCAGGCGGGACGGCGCCCGGTGAGTTGGCTGACGATGGCGGCCTGCAGCGGTGGCAGGCGGCGTGAACCGGCCAGCACCGCCTGGCGCAGTAAGCGCGGCAGGGGCCGGGTGTCGGTAAACAGGCGCACGATGGCGTTGGTGCCCTGAAACAGCGGCCACGCGTGGCGGTGGTGGGCACTGGCGTAGGGCTGTAGCACGCTGGCCGCACCTAAATCTTGGCCACGGGCATAAGCGGTTTGCAGCAGGTGGGTCAGGCTGTGAACGCCCGACAGCCCCAGGTTGTAGCCATGCGCGGTCACGGGGTGCATACCCACCGCCGCATCGCCCAGCAGCGCGCAGCGCGGGCCACTGAAGCGGTGTGCGTACACCGCCACCAAGGGGTAGGCGTGGCGCTCGCCCACCAGCGTCATGGCACCCAGGCGGTGGCCAAACTGCGCCGCTACCTGGGCGGTGAATTCTTCGGCGGGCAGCTCCAGCAGGGCACGGGCCTGCTCGGCATCGGCAGTGACGACGGCCGAGCACTGTGGCTGGCCATCGAGCCAGTCGCTGGGCAGCGGCAAGATGGCCAAGGTGCGCTCGTAGCCAAAGCACTCGTGCGCGGTGTCGTCGTGCGGCAGTTCGTGGCGCATACGGCAGACGATGACGGTGCGACCAAAGTCGGTAATGGCAGCCCCCATGCCGAGCTGGCGCCGGGTGCTGGAGAAGCGGCTATCGGCCGCCACCACCAGCGGCGCGCACAGGCGCTGGGGGGGTAAATCGGGGGCGCTGGCGTCTTGAAACTCCACCTCGGCATGGGTCGGCAAAGTGCGCACGTTGAGCACCCGGGCCTGGGTGATGATTTGCACGCCCGGCTCGGTGGCGGCAATCTCAAAGGCCGTGCGGCGCAGCGCGTGGTTCGGGACGATCCAGCCCAGATGCTCTACACCGGTACCACCTGCGTGCAATTGCAGCGTGCCGCGCTGACCCAGCGGGCCGTCGTGGACTTCGGCGCGGCGCAGCAAGCCTATCTCGTGGGCTGCCAGGCGCTGCCAGCTGCCCAGGCGCTGCAACAGCCCGACGCTGGGGTGGGTGAGGGCAATTTCTCGGCCATCGGGTGCAGGATCGGCCAGCTGCTCGGCGCTTTGCAGCTCCAGCACCGTGGCGCGCAGGCCCGCTTGCGCCAAGGCGCTGGCGAAAGAAAGTCCGACCGGGCCGCCGCCGACGATGAGCACGTCCGTGGCCATGGCGGGATCGTGATGGGGAATGGGCAAGGTCTGTGTGGGCATGGCAGCAATGGTAACCGTGGGGCCTCACCCTCGCGCACATGGGGATGGGCAGTGAACTACACTCGCCGGGTGACACGCGCACCGCGCGCACGTACGCACATCCACTTCCGCCCACCCCCCACACGCACCCGTTTTTGCCATGGCCGCAGACCCTTCGGGCCAAGCCCGTGCCAGCTTCGAACTCAAGAGCACGCAACTGTCCGTGGTGGCAGTCGCGCTCAGGTCTTGTAATGCCGCACAACTGCAGGCGGATTTGGCCGAGCGTCTGGGCAGCGACCCGGATTTTTTCAACAACGACCCCGTGCTGATCGACCTCGCGGCCGTGCGTGAAGAGCCCGACCCCATTGACTTTGCTGCCCTCATAGCGCAGCTGCGCAGCTACCGCACGCAGCCTGTGGCCGTGCGCGGCGGCAGCGCCGAGCAAATGGCGGCAGCGCAAGCCCTGGGCCTGATCGCTGCGCCCGCGCCACCACGCGGGCCGGCTGCGCCACCGCGTGAAATCGAGGTGGTGCGCGAAGTGGAAGTGGTGCGCGAGGTCGAAGTGCCCGTCGAAGTACACGTGAGCCTGCCCACCATGGTGGTGGACAAGCCACTGCGCTCAGGCCAGCAGGTCTATGCCCGAGGGGCTGATCTGGTGGTGCTGGCCATGGTCAGCTTTGGTGCCGAGGTGATTGCCGATGGCGACATCCACGTCTATGCGCCGCTGCGTGGGCGGGCCATGGCGGGCGCACGCGGCAACACACAGGCGCGCATCTTCAGCACCTGCATGGAGCCGCAACTGCTCTCGATTGCCGGGATGTACCGCACCACCGACACCGAATTGCCCGACAACGTACGTGGCAAACCCGCGCAAGTGCGCCTGGACGGGGAAAAGCTGCTCATTGAGCCGCTGTGATTTTTTGACGCTGACACATCAGCAAAGCCATCCAAGAAGAGAAAGTGCAGACCATGGCCAAAATCGTCGTTGTTACCTCCGGCAAGGGGGGCGTGGGCAAGACCACCACCAGCGCCGCCTTCGCCTCCGGCCTGGCCCTGGCGGGACACAAAACCGCCGTGATCGACTTTGACGTCGGCCTGCGCAACCTTGACCTCATCATGGGGTGCGAGCGCCGCGTGGTGTATGACCTGATCAACGTCATCCACGGCGAGGCCAACCTGCACCAGGCGCTGATCAAAGACAAGCAGTGCGAGAACCTGTTCATCCTCGCCGCCAGCCAGACGCGCGACAAAGACGCCCTGGTGCTCGAAGGCGTGGAAAAGGTGCTCAAAGAGCTTGCCGCCATGGACTTTGCCTACATCGTGTGCGACTCACCCGCAGGCATTGAAAGCGGCGCCCTCATGGCCATGCACTTTGCCGACGAGGCGCTGGTCATCACCAACCCGGAAGTCTCCTCGGTGCGCGACTCCGACCGCATCCTGGGCATGTTGGCCAGCAAAACCAAGCGTGCCATCGACGGTGGCGAGCCCGTGCGCGAGCGCCTGCTCATCACGCGCTACAACCCCAGCCGCGTCCAGGAAGGGCAAATGCTCAGCCTGGAAGACGTGCAAGACATCTTGCGCATTCCGCTGATTGGCGTCATTCCCGAGTCCGAGGCGGTGTTGCAGGCCTCCAACCAAGGCTTGCCCGCCATCCACCTGCACGGCACCGACGCCGCCGAAGCCTATAAAGACGTGGTGGCACGCTTTTTGGGCGAGGAGCGCCCGCTGCGCTTTACCGAAGTGGCCAAGCCCGGCTTCTTCAAGCGCATTTTTGGTGGGAGGTAAACCAGCATGTCTTTGTTGTCCATGCTCATCGGGGAGAAGAAAAAATCCGCCACCGTGGCCAAAGAGCGCCTGCAAATCATTTTGGCGCACGAGCGCAGCAGCAGCCGCCCCACCACGCCCGACTACCTGCCCGCGCTGCAGCGCGAGCTGATGGCGGTGATCTCGAAATACGTCAAGATCGACTCCAGCGACCTCAAAGTGAACTTTGAGCGCCAGGACAACCTGGAAGTGCTGGAAGTGAAGATCGAACTGCCGGAAACCGCTCCCGCACCACTGCGCTAAAGCGCCCTCAGCCCAGCGCCGACTCGGCCACGCGCCCCAGCGGGTGCTCGGTGTAGAACATACCGCCGTGGTAGAGCAGCGGGCTGCTGTGCGGCTGGTGCACGCATTGCAGCACCTCGCCCACGAAAATGGTGTGATCGCCCTCCACGTACTGGCTGCGGTTGCGGCACTCAAACACCGCCGCCGCCCCGGCCAGCAGCGGCGCACCCGAGCGCCCTGGCTGATGCGCCACGCCCGCCCAGCGGTCGATACCCCGCGTGGCAAAGCGCTCGGCCAAGGCGCGCTGCTCCACCGTCAGCACATGGATGGCGTAGTGCGAGGCCTGGCGCATGATGCCCAGGGCCGTGCTGGTGTGGCCCAGGCTCCACAGCACCAGCGCCGGTTCGAGCGATACCGCGTTGAACGAGCTGATCGTCAGCCCCACAGGCTGGCCCTGCGCACCGCGTGCAGTGACGATAGCGACCCCCGTGGCAAACATACCCAGCGCGGCGCGAAATTGGGCGGAAGAAAATTCGGTGGGCAAACCACCAGCAGCAGGAAGCGACACAGGCAAAGTGGGCGCCAGGCAGGCACCAAGACAACAGGGGTCGGCTATTATCGCCCCCCACTCCCGCCCCTTGTGCCCATGCTTGTTTTCAAGCAAAAAACGGCTCTAAGCCAAGCTAGGCAAGCGCAAGCAGCTATCAAAATAGTTGCAAACTTTCGACCCTGACTGTCGCCCCTTCACCAGACGCTGGCCCTGCGCCGGCCTTGCGGCTCTCCCCATGTTGTCTTTTTCTTTTTCCCGGTTCCTTGCGTGCGCCGCTGCGCTGCTGTGGGGGCTGTGCGCCAGCGCGTTGCACGCCGCCCCGGCCAGCCCTGCGGTGGTGGGCACGGCCACTTGTGTGCAGTGGCTGCAGCGGCTGCCCGGCATCACCGCAGCGCAATGCCGCAGCGCGGCGCTGCGCCCCAGCCTGGGCCGTTCGGTACAAGGGCGCCCGCTGCTGGTGCGTGACGTGCTGCCTGCCAGCGGCGCGCCAGCCACCACCCTGCGCGTACTGGTGGTAGGGGCCATGCATGGTGATGAACTGACCTCGGCCGCGCTGGCACTGCAGTGGATTGGCCTGGCCGAGCAGGCGCGCCGCCCGGTGCACTGGCGCTTTTTACCCATCCTCAACCCCGACGGCCTGCTGGCGCCGCGCCCCACCCGGGTGAACGCCCGTGGGGTGGACTTGAACCGCAACTTTGCCACCCCCCACTGGGAACGCGACGCCCCGCTGTACTGGGAAAAGCGCACCGGCAAAGACCCACGGCGCTGGCCCGGCCCGCAGCCGCTGTCCGAACCCGAAACCCAGTTTTTGCTGCGGCAAATGGACAGCTTTGCGCCCAATCTGGTGGTCAGCATCCACGCGCCCTATGGCGTGCTCGATTTCGACGGCCCCCACGAGCCGCCGCAGCGCCTGGGGCGGCTGCGCCTGGACCGCGTGGGCGTCTTCCCCGGCTCGCTGGGCCACTACGGCGGCGTGCAGCAAGGCATGCCCGTGGTCACCATCGAGCTGGAACACGCCCTCGATATGCCCAGCGCCACCGAAGTGCGCTCCATGTGGAGCGATTTGCTGCGCTGGATGGACCAGCACCTGCAGCCGCGCAACGATTTACAAAAACCGCCCCATCGCTGACCATGGGGGATCGCCCTGCGAACCCACGAGCCACCCATGAACGCTACGCCTGCTGTCCCGCCCCCTCCTGCTGTTGGCGCTGCTGCCGGTGCGGGCGCTGCCGCCATTGCCCGCCCGGCCAACCTGCAGGCGCTGTGGGCGCTGCTGCACAACCCGGGCGGCGAGCCCCCTGACCCACTCGACACCGCCGCCCGAGCGCCCATTCGCCATCTGGGGCAACTGCTGGTCAGCCACGGACTGGTCAGTCCCGAGCAGGTGCGCACGGCGCTGCAGCAACAGCAAAACACCAGCAGCCCCCGCCGCCAGCTTGGCCAGCTGCTGGTGGAAGCAGGGGCGCTGAGTGCCGAGCAACTGCGCGCAGAAATCGCTGCCTGGCTGGGCCAGCACATCGTCGATCCCAGCCTGCTGACGCCTGACCCGGCCGCGCTGGCACTGGTGCCACGGGCCAACGCCGAGCAACTACAGGCCCTGCCGATGGGGCTGCAAGGCGACGCCATTGCCGTGCTGCTGGACGATCCGGCCAACCGCCAGGCGCTGGACCAGCTGCGCTTCATGACCCAGCGGCGCGTGCTGGCCCTGCAGGCCGCGCCCGGCACACTGGGCCCGGCGATTGCACGGGCCTACCGCGTGCTGGGCGGCAATGGCGCGCCCAAAGCCTCAGCGCACGACCTGGCGGTGAACCTGGGCCACAGCAACGACGCCCCCGCCACCGAGCGCAACGACATCGTCAGCGAGTCCGACAACACCCTGGTGCGCCTGGTGCACTCCATCATCGAAGAGGCCATTGCCCAGGGCGCCTCCGATATCCACATCGAAACCGAGCCCGCCCCGCGCCATGTGCGCGTGCGCCTGCGCATTGACGGCAACCTGCGCCCCTACCTGGACTTGCAGGCGCGCTTTCGCTTTGCCCTGGTGGCGCGCATCAAAATCATGGCGACGCTGGACATCTCCGAGCACCGCAAACCGCAAGACGGCAAGATCGACTTCTCGCGCTTCGGTGGCCCCAAAGTGGAGCTGCGCGTGGCCACCATTCCCACCCACCAGGGGCTCGAAGACGTGGTGCTGCGCGTGCTCGCCAGCCAAAAGCCGCTGCCGCTGGACGGCATTGGCCTGAGCCGCGACAACCTGGCGCAGCTGCGCGCCGCCGTACGCCACAGCTACGGCCTGATCCTGGTGTGCGGCCCCACCGGCAGCGGCAAGACCACCACGCTGCACTCGGTGCTGCGCGAAATCAACACCGACGAGCGCAAAATCTGGACGGCAGAAAACCCCATCGAAATCACCCAGGAAGGGCTGCGCCAGGTCGAAGTCAACCCCCGCATTGGCTGGACGTTTGCCGCTGCCATGCGCGCCTTTTTGCGCGCCGACCCCGACGTGGTGATGATTGGCGAGATGCGCGATGCGGAAACCGCGGGCATCGCCATCGAAGCCTCGCTCACCGGCCACCTGGTGCTCTCTACGCTGCACACCAACTCGGCGCCCGAGAGCGTGGCGCGGCTGCTGGAGATCGGCATGGAGCCCTTCACGTTTTCCGATGCGCTCATCGCCATCTTGGCGCAGCGCCTGGTGCGCCGCCTGTGCCTGCACTGCCGCGCGCCCGAGCCCGTCACCGCCGAAGCGCTGGGCCACCTGGCCGAGCTGTACCTGCAAAGCAGCCATGGCGCGGTGGACAGCCACAGCAAAGACGCGCGCACCACCCTCATCAGCCAGTGGCTGGCACAACTGCAAGCGCACAGCCAAGGCCAGGCGCCGCGCCTGTGGCGCCGCGTGGGCTGCGCGCACTGCGAGCACAGCGGCTACAAGGGGCGCATGGGCATCTACGAACTCATGCCCAGCAGCGACGCCATCCGCGCCCACATCCGCCAGCGCGCCCCGGCCCTGGAGATACGCACCAGCGCGCTGCGCGCCGGCATGAAAACGCTGCGCCAAGACGGCATTGAGAAAGTGCTGCAGGGCCTGACCGACATTGCCGAAGTGCTGGCCGCGGCCAACCTGTGAACCTGCAACAATCGCGCCCCATGCTGCACTACCACACCCTCCCCGTTACCGCGTTTGCGCAAAATTGCTCCCTCGTCTGGTGCGACCAGACGCACCAGGCCGCCGTCATCGACCCCGGTGGCGATCTGCCCCGCATCCAGGCCGAGGCCCAGCGCCGGGGGCTGACGCTGGCCGCCATCTGGCTCACCCACGCCCACATCGACCATGCAGGTGGCACGGGTGAGCTGGCACAGCAGCTGCAACTGCCCATCATCGGCCCACACCCGGGCGACCAGTTCTGGATTGACGGCCTGCCCCAGCAAAGCAGCAT
>ERZ650312.834-NODE-834-length-17441-cov-10.750144_pt1 | contig 17441 bp, 16 predicted proteins | sample MGYA00376248_ERZ650312 | MGnify/ENA primary metagenome ERZ650312 (study PRJEB26733, sample SAMN07839316) | wastewater metagenome | biome: urban; feature: wastewater treatment plant; material: waste water | place: USA: North Carolina | collected 2016-07-28 ... | reverse complement strand
GGCAATCGCCCATATTTGGCGTTGAAGTTCGGCACGTTGTTGTAAACTTGTCATTTGTTAATTCCTGCTTTTAATTCGTCATAATTCGTTTATGGGTTACGCAATGTTCACTGTCGTCGAACATCATTCGTTAAACCCTGGAGCTAAATTCAAATTTCCGACCCCGTAGAGTGTCGGAGTATTCTTTAACCAAAGTTGGTATTCAGTGCCTTGAAGGCTGTGTGCTTTGGAACAATCCACATGCCATTGGCGAAGCAAATACCCAGCGGTTGCCGCCCTAATCTCAACCTTTAGAACGCCACCCGTCATGCCATAGTCCAGCTCTATCGCTTCGCTGTGCTCAATACGTGGGTGCGGCACTAACTCTAGCTCTACAAAGCGATTCCATTGCCGATCTTGGGTTTCGAGCTCTGTTTCTGACAAAGTGGAATCTTCAAGCACAACCGCTGCTTTAATGCGGGTCAGTACAAAGTCACGGAACTCACCATGCTTGCGGTCAAAACCACGAACGTGCCAACGCAGGCCATTGTCCACCAGCGTATGCGGCACAATTTCACGCGTTGTTTCACCGCTCGATAACGACACATAGGTGATACTCAAGGCTTTGCCTTTGTGTATGGCCTCGGTGACTTTCGCCACTATCGATAAACTCGGCTTGTTAAGGTGATAAGGCGCTTCACAAGCAAGGGGTGGTTTTACCTTTCCAGTGAAGCCATCTCCGTACCCTTGGCTAATGGTTGCCAGAGTTCTCACAACGTCGTACTCGAACAATGGGGCAAAAGCTTCACCACGCTTATGCAATTTGAGCTTTTGGTCATACTCAATGTTGCCTGGTGCAAGCTCTCGGTACATTGTGAAGTCTTTCGTTGCTTGTGCAGCGGCTATGCTGAAGCGATCGACTAAATCCGCCCGTACCGCTTCGCCCTTAAACAATAAGGTGAAATCGATGTGGGCAATGCGATCCCTGGTTGCTTGTGGCAACTGCGCTATCTGCGAAAGCCTATCTGGCTTCGCCACTACCGTTTGTTTCAGACCATCATTTGTCATGCGTCTTGTTTATCCAATTCAACCAGTTTCTTAAAACTCTGTTTATAAAGTACCGTCATACATCGCGTAATCACATTGAAAGGCATGGTGTAAAGCTGCTCTTTATCCGCAATGACTAATCAATCTCTACTGGTTGAAGCTGGACAGATGGTCATAAAACACTGAATAGGCTTCAACCTAATTAATTTTATTAGGTATCATCCTATCACAAATTATTTTGTAGGGAAGACTAAGCGGCAACTTTTTGATCTGGATTGCAATTGCCGCTCAGGTATGGGCGTGAAGACATTGTTTTATGCCATTGCTGATAGCCGCTATCAATACGCTACCCGAACCAGTGGCACCACGATGTTACCGCGATGAGCTCCCCCTTTGTCCGACTCTGTAGACATCAGGGCTCGTTGCTCACTCTCCCGAATGCGCCTGGCAACTTCTGCCTGGGCTGGTAGCAATGGCAGCATCCCTTCAGCAATCGCGTCTGGGGCAGACTCTTGGCCACAGGACATCAAATGCTTCCATGGATCTTTAAGAAAGCGCTCGAACGTGATGCCAAATTCAATGATGCGGGCAGAGACGAAGATTTCGCCCCAGTATTCAATGTAGGTGTCTTGGTACATGGAAAGATTCCTCTTGTTGGTTAAACCATGAGTTCACTTTCCATTTTCCAGAGGTTTTCAAATATGCAAGGCTTACCTTATAGAGAGCTACAAAGCTTTAAATCGATTGCGGGCATCTTTGTAGTCATAGTGGGCATGTTCTGAGCCACGATGATACAAATCATCCAGGTAAGTTTGTTCCTGCGGCAACTCGTCTTCGCTGATTTCGCGCCACCAATGTTTGTTGGCACCTTTAACACCGTCATGCCAGCGGTAACCACGCTCTTTTAAATAGTCCTTTACGTCAAACGGCGCACCAAACGCACGAACTAACACAGTTCGCCTGTCTGCTTCAGACAACAAGTTTGCAACGGACTCGGGCAACAAATGAAACAACCAGGCCATCGCCAAACAATCGGTTGCAGCTCGGTGTCCTTCATAGAACCAACCTAAGCGAAGCAGCAGGTACTCAAGCTTTCGACTTTCAAAACCCAGCGCCTTCCAATCTATGCCACTGGCTGAACAGGCCCAAGATAGATGGCCTAATGCAGCAAACCGCTTTTCAAAGAAAGGACGATCAAACTGTGCATTGTGTGCAACCACCAGCGGATCATCGGATAACCAACTCGCAACCAGTGCATCATCAATGCGCTGGCCTTGCACCATATCATCGGTGATACCGGTTAACTCGGTAATCAGCTCGGGGATTGGCTTGCCGGGATCTTCATACAAGCTGATCACATCAACAATCGACACAATCCGCTGAGCAGAGGGGCTGTAAAGCACCTTAACCATACCAAGCTCAATAATGGACTCGTCATCGGCAGACAGTCCGGTTGTCTCTGTATCGAGCAGCACCATTGGCTGTTCATCACCGACTATAGGTGAAAGTTCAAGTGGCCAGGACTGCGGCTCACGCGTTAATGGAATACGCTCCAGCAATCTAAAATCTTCTGGTCTTTCTGGGATATCCGCGAGGCGCTCTAGCGGAAATGGCGCAGGGGCTCTTGTCATTGATGGTTCCTCTTCAATTCTATTGTTCGCTTTAGGTGATTTCACTGTGCCACAGGTTTTTCTAAATGCACCTTGGATACCTAAGCGTTTTTTTAATCTTTCTACTGGGTGAACCCATGTATGAAGGCTTTGGCTAAGCCTTTCAGAAAGCCTTAGCTAAACCCTTTAGGTAACCCTTACCGATACCCTTTACGTATGGCTTAGCCAACCCCTTTTCAAACGGTTGCAAAAGGCTTGAACTGAGTTCGACTGAGCATTTTAATGATGCTCCTGACTTCGCTTTAAGCCAGTAAATTCAATACGAAGCAGAATTTTACTAACTGTTTTTAAACCCTTTGCAAAGGGTTCAACAAGCCTTGTCTGACGGTTACTTGACCCATGCGTTAACCAGTAGCAGTAACAGGATCAGTAACAGAAACAAGAGCAGTAGGCAGAAGCAGTATTGTCCAAGCCTTGCAGGCTTTGACGAGGGCGAGCAATCACCACATCAAACTTTTCACCACAAAAAAGAAATCACCCATGACACAACGTCTTACTCGAACAACTACAGTTTTACCTACAATTTTACTTGTAGAAATCAGCATAGCATTAGATACTGTATAAACAAACAGTATCAATTGTGATTTTTCGAGGTTCGTCATGAGTGTCTCGCTGATAGGCCGTAGCGGCGCACTTGCCTTCATCAAAGCCAAGCGCCTTCGTATTCCATTGTTCATGGAACGTGTTTCTGCTGGTTTTCCCTCACCAGCGCAGGATTATGTTGAGCAAACGCTCGACCTCAACGAGCTGTGCATCAAGCGACCGGCTGCAACGTTCTTTGTGCGTGTTGAAGGTGATTCAATGATTGATGCCGGGATTCACCCAGATGATATTCTGGTGGTTGATCGCTCTGTCCAAGCAGAACACGGTGACATTGTCATCGCTGGTATCCATGGTGAACTCACGGTAAAGGAGCTTCAACTAAGGCCGTGCGTCAAGCTGCTCCCAAGAAACCGAGCATATGAACCTATCCATATTCCTGAAGGGACAGAGTTAGAGATATTTGGTGTGGTCACCAATGTGGTGCGAAACATGCGCCGCAAGTCGTGACGATCCCATGCCTGTATTTGCCTTGGTGGACTGCAACAACTTTTACGCCAGTTGTGAGAAGCTGTTTCGTCCTGATTTAAAAGATACGCCGGTTGTGGTGCTGTCCAACAATGACGGCTGCGTGGTTGCACGGTCGCGTGAAGCTAAGTTACTCGGTATAAAAATGGGCGTACCCGTCTTTCAGATCAAATCTGAAATGCAGCGCCATGGCATTTTGGCATTCTCGTCCAATTACGCGCTGTACGCAGATTTGAGCAGTCGAGTGATGCGCACTTTGGAAGAGATGGCACCACGAGTAGAGGTTTACTCCATTGACGAAGCGTTTTTGGACTTAACCGGTATTGAGTCTGCCCTATCCCTTGTCGAGTTCGGACAACAAGTGCGAGAGCGCATAGGCCACTGGATTGGGATCACCGTCTGTGTAGGCATTGCACCGACTAAAACACTCGCCAAGCTGGCTAACCATGCCGCCAAGAAATATCCCGCCACTCAGGGGGTTGTAGACCTGACCAATCCAGATCGGCAACGTCGATTGCTCGCATTAGTCCCGGTTGATGATGTTTGGGGCGTTGGTAAACGGCTTTCTAAGCGTTTAAATGCGTTGGGTATCACCACAGCCTTAGACCTAGCCAATGCCTCTCCTAGAGCCATCAGAGACCAGTTTTCAGTGGTTTTAGAGAGAACCGTCAGAGAGCTCAATGGTGAGTCGTGCATTGAACTTGAAGAGATCCCGCCAATTAAGAAACAAATCGTCTGTAGCCGTTCATTTGGCGTAAAAGTGACGCACTTTGAATTGTTACGTGAAGCCATATGCGAATACGCAACCCGCGCCACTGAGAAGCTTCGCAAAGAACAGCAGCAAGCCAAAGTGATGACCGTGTTCATACGTACCAGCCCCTTTAAGGACAACGAGCCGCAGTACAGCAACTCCGCATCGGGCGAGTTGTTGATACCCAGTTGTGATACGAGGGATTTTATCGAGCTGGCCAATCACTTACTCAAGCGGATTTGGAAGGATGGTTTTCGTTATGCCAAAGCGGGCGTCATGCTGTCTGACTTTTACGATCCTGGCATGTTTCAACCAGGACTATTCGATGACGTATCGACCCGCTCTAATAGCCAGCAGTTAATGTCTGTATTGGACACCATTAACCAAAGCGGTGCCGGAAAGGTTTTCTTTGCTGGACAAGGTACGAAGAAAGACTGGTCGATGAAGCGAGAGCATTTGTCTCCCGCTTATACAACACGCTGGGACCAGTTGCCACGAGTGAAGTAGCGCAGTTGACTCAATAGGCATTCACTCTGCGACGCAGCATGTTGAGCTTATCAACCTGGCGTCGAATATCACTGAATAATTCTTCTTTCTCCATGGCCAGAGAAAGCTAACCATCTTAGAACCTATTTCTTATGCTGGGTCCAATGCAGTTTAGAACTGTGTATTGAATGAATAGGACGCCGACTTCAAGCGCAAGACATTGACTATTCATAAAAGAAAAAATGATCAAAAACTCGATTTTACTACTGAAAAGGGTTCTGGACTGAGAGATCTCCATGTGAGCTTTTGAACACGGATACCCAGAAAAAGCTGAAGTCCTACACAATGTGACGATTCAAGATTTGTCTCAGGCTTAAGCCCCTGTTGGCATAACGTACCACCTCTGTGTAATGGGGGATTGAATTAAGTATTTTCACTTAACCACTGACAAAGCCTCACGAAAATGCGTTCACAAAACCTACACTAAAATCTAATTTAGTGCTATTATGTTCAAAATTCAGCACCTATGTTCACATAAAGGCCTAAAAATGAAGTATGCGAGAGAATTATCAAAAATTATTGAAGGTGGAGTGCTTGGAAAGATCAATCAGGTAAAAGCTTATACAGAATTTCTTGCAGACAAATTAGAAAGTGATGGAGAGCATAAGATTGCCAAACGATTAAGAACTTCCATGTCCGATAGTCTTCTGGCTTCTGGCTATAACTTAGCATCGGCACAGCCAGCAAGGCAGTTGAGAGCACCAGTTGATAAAGATAGCCATATGGCGTTAGCTGATATTACCTATCCAGGGTCTAATCATTCTGGCATGGCAGTTCTTGATGCAACAACTAAAGCTCAAGTTGATGAATTTATTTCCTTTGTTTTAAAAGCAGAAAAATTAGCTGATGCAGGCCTAAGTAGTGCCCCATCGCTATTGTTGTATGGTCCTCCTGGTTGCGGTAAAACACTACTTGCTCACAATGTAGCCGCACAACTTGAACTACCGTTGTTCACTGCTCGTTGCGATTCTTTGGTATCGTCGCTTCTTGGCTCAACATCTAAGAATATAAGATCACTTTTTGACTTTGCATCGCAGCAGCCATGCGTTTTGTTTTTAGATGAGTTTGATGCTTTAGCTAAAGCAAGAGACGATCAACATGAGTTGGGAGAGTTAAAACGTGTGGTAGTCAGTCTGCTTCAAAACATCGATGCACTTCCTAAAGATACAATAATCATTGCCGCAACAAATCACGAACAATTGTTGGATCCTGCTGTTTGGAGACGCTTCGAGCTTCGAATTAAACTAAATGCTCCAGATTCTGTTACAAGAGAACAGATTTACCGTAATGAGTTAGCAGAGTTTTCTCCATCTAAGTTACAGAAAACAGTTGAGCATTCTGTTGGACTATCGGGAGCAATTATTGCTCAAATATGCGTTGCAGCAAAAAGAAAAGCGATTTTGAATGATGAAAATCAGACTACTGAGCAAGAGTTGTTGTATCGGATTGCAATGGTTCGATACTCAAATGTAATTGAGTCTGAGAAAGAAGCCACGGACAAACTAGTAGAGTTGAAAAATCTAAACTCAGAACTTTTTACAGTGCGACTGCTTTCAAAAATATTTGGAATGTCTACAGGAAAAATATCAAACTTGCTAAATAGGGATGAAAATGAGCAATAAAAATAACCCAATACAAGCTGTAAAAATTACGCAACGCGATTTCAGGGAAACGCCACCTCCCAAAAGCGGACCAAAGCCACTTCGCGAAGTTACCAAAGAGCTGGTTGATAAACTGCAATCGGATATAGATAAGTCTACTTTAGAACTAAAACAGCATTTTCAATCGCATCCGAATGTACCTGCTGTTCTAAAAGTCAGGTTGTTAGAGAATGCACTGGCTAAGTCACACAGACCAGACAATGTATTTAAAGATAATACTTGCCCTATCATTGGAAGCGCTGATTTTGGAATTTTGCTCGTTAGCGCTAATGAGGAGGGGTTAGGCCAACTCAGACAGAGAGTTCAATCTAGGGCAAAAACAGTTCAACCAGATATCGCAGCAATTGAAGAGATTAGCGTATTTTCAAGTGAAGATAGGCTTCAAGTTAGAAGTTTAGATGACGATGATTTTGGTGTTCAGAAATACAAAATTCATCTATTTGATCACTTAAAAGACAGCCAGAATGCTGTTGTTAAGAACTACTTTGATGAATCAACTGCAAACGAATCTCTGGATATCATGTTTAGAGAATTCTCACCCCATACCAGATTCCACACGGTAAAAGCCAGAAGCAGACTATCTATTCAAAAATTGGCAAACAACGTCGCTGTGCGCTCTATCGAAGAAATGCCCACCTACACTCCTACTGACTATAAATTAGCGACAAGCCCAGTTGGTCCGATTGACAATTTATTGCTACCCGACCCAACAACAGGCGTTGATTATCCGGTGGTAGCTGTTGTTGACTCGGGTATTTGCCGGAAATCAATACAGATTAATAAGTGGGTCGTAGGTCGAAAGTCTTTTGTACCTGAAGACCTGCTTGATACATCTCATGGCACAATGGTAGGAGGGTTAATTGCCTCTCCAAGCTCTCTAAATTATCAAGGTAGCGGTTTCCCTAACACGCAAGCAAAACTAGTAGATATTACCGTATTTGATACTTCAGGAAGCGCTTCCGAAGACGATCTGATGGATATGATCTCAGAAGCAGTTGAAGAGTTTCCCGAAATCAAAATTTGGAATTTATCAATAGGTCGGTCAGAGCCAACTCCACTTAATGCGTTTTCGGACTTTGGATGCTTCCTTGATGACCTCAGTGAGAAGCATGGTATTTTGTTTGTTGTTGCTTCAGGAAATCATAATTCGTTTACTTCGAGCAAACCTGAAGAAGAAAAGCTCCGTGAAAGTCGAGTATCTTCACCAGGAGATTCATTAAGAGCATTAACTGTTGGATCAATGGCTCATAAGGAAAACCCTCTGTCCGCTTCTGAAACAGGCCAATGTTCACCATTTTCGAGAATCGGCCCAGGACCTGCATTTACTCCAAAACCAGAAGTGATCCATTATGGAGGAAACTGCACTCCCAGCGGAAGTTTTGCACAAATAGGAGTCTTATCATGTGGGCCAGACAACCAAATGTTCGAATCTGTTGGGACTAGTTTTGCTACCCCTATAGTTTCTTCTATCGCAGCAAACGCTTGGAAATCAATAGACGGTACAATTGTCGCTACACCGGAAAAGGTAAAAGCGCTCGTAATTCATTCTGCTGTACTTGACTGCAATGGTTACGAGTATGCTACAGGGTTTGGAAAGCCTGGAGATATCGATAACTTACTCTATTGCACAGATGATCAAATCACACTGATGTTTGAAGTCGATGTGCGGCATGGATTAGTTGAATTTGAGCGAAGCCCAATACCATTGCCAACTTCAGTTCAAGACGCTGGAATGTTTAAGGGAGAAGTAGCCATGACACTGGTTTATTCGCCTCCTTTTGATAGATCTTTTGGTTCAGAATACAGTCGTGTAAACATTAGCGTCTCAATGGGGGAAACAAAAGATGTTCTGGACGAAAAAACAGGGGAGCTAAAAACTATATTTAAGGGAAAAGTACCGCCTTTGCCTTCTGAGAAAAAAGACTTATATGAAATTAACCAGCTAAAGAACTCCTTTAAGTGGTCACCTACAAAAGCTCACAAGAAAAGATATCCTCAAGGTACTGGAGTTGCTGCATGGAAGCTCAAGATGGAATCGACCATCAGGGCAGAAGAACAAAATCCGGCGACGCCCCAAAAAACAGTTTTACTTGTTACAATAAAATCAATCAAAGAAGGAACAAATCTTTACAGTGATGCTGTGAGATTGCTAAAGACTAATGGCTGGATACTAAACCCAGTTGCAGTAAATGTACCAATTACTATCCAGCAATAGTTATGAGGCATAATAATTGTGGGTCGTAATCTTAATTAGTTCACAACTATTACGAAGATTACGATCTCAATATGCATTAACCCTTCGACGCAGCATGTTGAGCTTATCAACCTGGCGTCGAATATCACTGAAGAATTCTTCTTTCTCCATGGCCAGCGCTAACTCCCATTCTTTGGCTAGACCTTGGCAGTCCAAAAATGAGTATCTCAGCTTCGTCTTTGAAATACTCAGTCCTTTACTAAAGACTACGCGCTTGCCTCGTTGACCGTGAAAGCTGTTGATGTACCACTCTATGCCAAAGCCATACTTAAAGTCTCTGATACGGACACCAAGCAGCCCCCAGTCTTTAAAGGGCGCATTCTCGCGAACCTTGTAATGGGTAACCCAAAAGTCATCAACTTCAGCTCGTGCCAGTGCTTTTAGCCTGTCCGTTTCTTGCTGAAGTAAATCTGATACCTCTGCTTTCCATTGTTCATTGACGATTTCTACCAAACCAATTTCCCCATCCAATTAACCCCAAAAGCCAAAACCACTATCCGTTTGGCTTTTGGATCGAAACGCCAAACGTAAAACTGCCGTAACAATCACTGTTTGGCGTCTCGATATAAATCAACTCGCGCAATCCCATACCTGACAAGGGATACAGGCCGATTTCACTTAAAAACGCCTAAAAAGACGTATCACCATGAAGATACAAACCGTTTGGCAAGTTCAGGCCAAAATGCAAACGACGTTTGGCGTCTCGATTTTTTTAGCTCAGGCATCCGCCGCCAAACAGAGCCTATTCTCATACTTTTGCGAAAATGCAATAGGCAGATAGATGAAAGGATTTGTCACCTTTCTGCCCACCGCCAGTGCACCGAATCCTGATAATGACATTTGAGTGAACCGCCAGAGCACTTGGACATACCCAAGCGTGACCAGTGCGGTTGATTGAAAACCGTTAGAGCACTTTGAGTGCACAGGAGATAAGTATGTTTGTACTAGGCGTAGATATCGGTTACTCAAACCTGAAGCTGGCAATTGGCCAATCAGGCAGTGAACCGAAAACCATTATTCTGCCTGCGGGTGCCGGTCCTGCGGATCGTATGCCAGAGCGTATCGGTGGGGGCGATGATGACACTTGTTTGTATGTCTCTGTCGATAATGAGCGTTGGGCCGCTGGTGTGCCTGCTGGACGCCTTCAAGGCTGGGAACGAGAGCTTCACCCGGAGTATCCCACCACAAAAACCTATAAGGCACTTTTTCATGCCGCCTTGTTAATGGCTGAAACAGAATCCATCGATTTGGTTGTCACTGGATTACCGGTTTCCCAGTTTCATGAACCACAACGTAAGTCTGACCTTGTGCAGCGTTTAAAAGGTGTCCATCAAGTGACGCCTAAGCGCAGCATCACTGTTCATGACGTCAAAGTGCTGCCGCAGCCTGCCGGTGCCTATATGGATCTGGTTCAAACAGGTGGAGATTTGGGCTTGATTGAAGAAGGTCGCGTCGTCGTTATAGACCCTGGCTTCTTTTCTGTTGACTGGGTTGCCCTTGAGGCCGGAGAAATTCGCTACAGCTCATCAGGAACCAGTCTTCAGGCAATGTCCGTGCTACTGGAAACGATTGATAAGCTGATTTCGGAAGATCATGGTGCCAAAGTGGGTATGGATCGACTTGAAAAAGCCATGAGAACCGGCGACTTGCAGGTGCTGCTATTTGGAGAAAAAGTCGATATTTCACCTTATCTGAATGCTGCCATGAAAAAGGTAGCGCCTGTTGCTCTTACAGCCATGCGCCAATCCATGCGTGACGAAAGCATCAATGCGGACTTGGTATTGATCGCCGGAGGTGGAGCCTTGGCTTATAAGGAAGCGGCCAAGGAGATTTTTTCACGAAGCAAGATCATCGTGCCGGAACAGTCTGTTTTGGCGAACGTCCGAGGCTTCTGGTTTTATGGGGCCTGATCATGAGAGTCGTCGTCAACATTCCCCCAGGGAGCCACCCAGAACTGCTCAAAGAATTGGAAAAGACGCCACCACGGGAACGCGCTGAGCGTCTGCGGATGCTGGCCACCTTTGGGTTAATTCACATGAGCCAACCCAATCTATCCACGGCATCTGTACCGGTGGATGGCCATGCACCAGATGGTGAAATGACTTCTATGAGCACAGCGCCAGAACCCAAAGCAGAATCACGTAAACAATCATTAAAATCAAAACTAGGGCTGGGCTTATAACATGGCGTTATCAGTTAGCTGGCTCGATGCCAGGTTAAATAAAGAAGCAAAAGAAACCGTAGTAAAAGCCGACCGAGATGGGCTAAGTGCTCGGGTATCGCCCAAGGGCAAAATTGTTTTTCAGTTTCGTTATCGTTTCGATGGCAAGCAACAGCGGGTAGACATAGGTACTTACCCACTTATGAAGCTTGCTGAAGCCAGGAATGAGCTGGATAGGTTAAGGGCAGTACTTGATCAGGGCAGAAATCCCAAGCTCTACCTTCAGCAGGAACGGGCCAAGTATTCTGCCAACCAAAGCTTCGAATCGATTTTTCGAGACTGGATAGACTCTGCCGGTAAGCAAGGGCTAAAGGAGAAAACGTGGCACTTCCAAAAACGCAGCATTGAAATATATTTGCTGCCCCGACTTGGCAAGTACCCATTAACTGACATCAATGAATTGTCCTTAAGAAACTGTCTTCGTGAGGTTTCGGAGTCGTCCCCTTCAAACACAGAACGTCTGGTGTCTGTGCTGCATAAGTTTTATGACTGGCTGATTGATGAACAAATTTTGGAAATTAACGCTGCCGCTGGGATCACAGCAAAGAAGGTTGGCGGTAAGAAAGGCAAACGAACTCGGGTGCTAAATGACAACGAGATCAGGATACTTTGGCGCTATTTGCATGAGTCAAAAATCACTGAGAAGAATCGCATCTACATAAAATTGCTTCTGTTATTGGGAGGCCGTAAGGGAGAACTCATTCAAGCTGAAAAGCATCACTTTGACTTGCAATCAGCAATGTGGACAGTGCCCATAGAGATCCGCAAACAAGGTGAGAAAATTGGAGCGCCGATCATGCGGCCATTAATCAAACCAGCTATCGAGCTGATTGAACTGGCGATGGAGATGAGCAAATCAACTTACTTGTTTCCCGCGAACGGACAAGAAGGGCTTGCCACAAATGGCTTTGATACCACTATTCCTAACAATGTGAAAATCTGGGCTCGCAGATCGCTTGGTATTGAGATGGAACACTGGTCTATGCATGATCTTCGCAGAACGATGCGAACGCGAATGTCAGCCATCACCACGCAAGAAGTTGCCGAGTTGATGATTGGCCACAGCAAAAAAGGGTTGGATGCTATCTACAACCAATATCAGTACCTGGATGAAATGCGTCATGCTTACGACGTTTGGTATCAACAACTAGAAACCATCATTGAGCCGACAGGCTTTCCATTCAACTGGCGTTTCGGACAATAAAATAAAAGAAAGAGGCTCAGTCCTCTTTCTTCTCATACTCCTCCAAATCTTGAATGTGCCACAGCTTGTTTCGTGTATTTCGGTTGATACGAGGTTGCGGCAAGCTGCCATCTTTTATTCTTCGCCAGAGCGTCGTATAGCTAATGTGGTAACGAGCCATCACTTCGTAAGATGTTAGAAAAGGGGTTATCTGGTGCGCTACTGCTGTCATCTGCATTCTCCTGAAAATCAATGTAAAGCTATCATCGCCTGATTCATCACTTGTTGATGGTCAGAAAGATGCATGATTTGTTCAGAAGATCAGCCTTATCATGACACCGGTATCATTGTGCAGTTTACCAAATTTCCAGTTTACGGCGAAAAGCGCCGTAAAATCGCATTAAGTTAAACCATCTTTATCGATATGCACGCTCTAGCTACTAGGAATTTAGCGTAGCGGTATACTTCGTAAGTGCATTTCGATGGCTTCAATCACTGACTTAGTGAGGGGTAAATGCGCTTTTTCTTTCGCCCATACCTCATGGAAGCCTGCTACGGTTTGCTTTGCAGTATCTAACACCAATTTTTCTGGCAACATGGCTTTAGCCGCTAAGTGTGATAGCTCATCCAGCGTGAAATCGCTGAATTTCTTGCTACGGCTCACCTTCAGCGATGCACTATCATCGGGGATATAAGGAATGGTTGAAACAAAGTCATAAGCAGGTGCAATAGACGCAGTACGCTTATCTTTGTAAATCACAGACCAATTCTTCAAATGCATATCGGCATTGCCAATTAGCGTGTTGAACACCAATCGGCGAGTAAATTCAGCAATGTCTTCGTCTTGCCCTTCAATACCGATAACCTGAGCAATATTTCGCATACTGGCTTTTTTGTACTTATCTTGAGGATAAACACCAAACACTTGCGCAAAGTCCTCAATGTGAACAGCTTGACCATCTGCACGGTCAAAACGCTTGATCACAAAAGCGCTATCTCCAAATTTGCCAATGCCATTTGGGATATTAGTAATCCGATTAATAGGGAGTAGCTGCGTTTCTGGCACGTCCATTCCCAACATTCGAGCCAGTTCCATCATTGAATATTCATTTTCTGGCACAGCTTCAAATCGAGACGACGGTAATTTTACAATCCAAGAGCCACCTTGACCGGTTGCTGGGATCGTCAAACCGCCATGTGCCTGCTGCACAGCTGAAAACTTCAATTGCACTCCCGCTAATGAAAAACGCATTGGCCCATCTGTCTTCGTTTCATCTTCTATGTCTTGATACACATTAGGTGGTAAGGCTTCACCATCCGCAGGCTCAACCGTGATCGCTCCAGCCAGATCCTGCCCCAGTACCCACAATAGAAAAAATTCCCGTGCTGGGTTCACACCAGCACGCTCAGCCAGGTAATTACGCATGGTTTCTTCTGGTAAAAGGTTGGAGAAAAACGGGGTTAACTTAGTTTGGGTAGGTTTGAAGCTAGTCAGCAGGCCACCGAGCGAATCTTTAAAGCCAAGCCCTAACACAGGCCGCGATTCGTCATTAATGTACGAATCCATAAAGGCAAAAAGTGTTCTGTCATTACCCACGTTGGTGATCGTTGCGATCGGTTCACCATAGAGCAACACGTTGAGCGTAGAAACATGATTAGTCATCGTCGTCTTCCTCTAACTGATATGCGGGCGACATTGGCTCACCCTCGTCGCTGATGCCGTTAACACCTTGACCACTTCGAATGATCGACTTGATGGCAGGTACAGACTTTTTAGGCGCAACCAATAGCTCTAGGTCTAGTACACGGGCAAGTGCAATCAAACTGGATATTCTTAAATCAACACCGCCAGACTCGATTTTCGAAATATGGCTTTGAGGCACACCCGAACGAGCACTTAACTCTCTCTGGCTAAACCCCTTTCGTACCCGAGCTTCTCGAAGACTTTCTAGTATCTGCTCTGTTACATAGCTCATTTCGATACGCCTTAATGCATCACTTAAGAATAATTATATACAAAAACATATCATAGTAACTCAAATTACACAAATTCGATTAGCCATTACATATCAAAAGCCATGACCTGATACATAATTACATATAAGTAGAAGGAGATTTTTGTCATCGACAAAAGAGCGATACTCTCGCTGATAATCGCGAACTGACGCATCAAACTCCCTAAGTACTTTTGTCGCTCAGCCCTTATACAGCAAGGGCTACAGAAGAACTCGCGTCAAATCGCCAGAAGATAAGTGCAACAAAGAGGAAGTTTGTACACAGTTACAGGAAATTTTGTACACACAAGTCGAAAAACAAGTGCAAAATGATGGTGTAAACAGCAACTAAATTTGAAGGTAAGTCTGATATCTCAATTAGAAATAACCGTATTGGTTCGCTTCAAGCATCTTCAAAAACAAACACTAAAGCAAAAATTACACCAACAATAAACTCCCTCATTAAATTTTGTAATTTGGTACAGAAGAAGTAACCGTTCACCAGCCCCCCGTTGACAGTCAAATATGACGATCATCTCTTGATCCACTTTCGGGGGTTGATAGATCCTCCCAGTCCGTCAACATAAGTCCATGAACAAGAAAAAACTCTTCGAAAATGCAGCGCCTCAGGCGCACGACCTCCATGATGCCAACCGCATCATCCAGGAGCTATGGAACAAGCTACGCGAGTACGAGGACCGTCTGGCTCTCTCTTCTCGTAACTCGTCCAAATCACCATCCTCCGACTCGCCCGCGGCTAAGGCGGAGCGAAAAAAGTTGCGACGCCTCGTGGCCGAAATCAGGTTGGCGCTCAACCTGGACACCCGGGGCATCGACGAGAACTAAGTCCGCTGCAATCCACCGATCAGGTGGTTGCTTGCAAACCGGCATCCTGCTGCGCTGAATGTGGCGGAGAGGTCGTGGCCAATGCCGCGCCATCCTTCCGTCACCAGGTGTTTGAACTGCCCAAGTTGCCGCTGGAAATCACCGAATACCAGGTATTCCACGGCCACTGTCAGCACTGCGATGCGCTCAGCAAAGGCGAACTGCCCAATTCGGCACCCAACGGCCAAATGGGACCGCGGTTGCTTAGCCATATCGCCGTGCTAGCAGGGAAATATCATCTGAGTGTGCGCAAAATTCAGAGTTTGCTGCACGATCAGTACGGCATGACCTTTTCGGTGGGCGCCATCTCGGAAGCCCAGGGGCGTATCAGCTCGATGCTGACCCCCATCCATCAAGCGCTGAAGCAACATATTCAGAAGGCGCCGATCATCCATGCCGATGAGACCACGCATCAGCGCAATGGCGAGTCGAATACCCGGTGGTTGTGGTTGATGGCCAGCAACGATGCGGTGTTCCAGAACATTCGTTACTTCCGCAGTCAGGACAATGCCAAGCATCTGCTGGGTTCGGCACCCCACGGCGTTGTGGTTACCGACCAGTGCGCCAGTTACCACTGGCTGGATCCGACACGGCATCAATTCTGCCTGGCGCATGTCCAGCGCAACCTGCAAGAGATGGCGGATTATGGCGGCGGCGGTCAGACAGCCTACCTAGGACATCGGCTGGTCGTGCTGTTGAAGACGGTCTTTCGCACCCAGCACCGTTACGAGTCGGGGCTGATCGGTGAACAGATCAGACTCAGACGGATGGAGCGATTACGGCGCAGTATCAAGACGGTACTGTGCAAGGGTGCCGAGGTTCCCGTGCGACGTTATGCCGGTCGCTGCCAGCATATTCTCAAGTATGAAACCGGGCTGTGGGTATTCTTGCAGCATCCGGGGACACCGCTGACCAACAACGAGGCGGAGCGGTGTATTCGCGGCAGTGTGATCCTGCGGAAGATCTGTTTCGGCACGAGTTCAGACCGGGGAGACAAATTCCGCTCGCGGGTGCTGTCGGTGATTGAGACGAGCAAGAAGCGCCAGCTGTCGGCACTCGAAGTGCTGTGCCGGATCGTCACAGCGGTCATGACAGGCCAGCCCTATCCTGACGTATTCAACCTGACCTCGGCTTAGTCAAGCCGGGGCCGGTGAACGGTTACGATGTAGGAGCCTTCGCTGCAGTAGCGCAAGTGGAAGTAGGAGGCCATGGCGCCGTTCACGCCGCGGTCGGCAAGGTACTTGAGGTTACGGCCCTCATGAGGGATCTCGATGCTCTCAGGCAGATCGAAATCGGTGACTTCGTTGATTTCGACGGCGATGACCTTTTTGGCCACCCAGCCCTGATCCCGGGCGTAGCTCTTGAGCTTGCGAATGGTCTCCTTGGCATCCTCGCCCCACAGATTTCTGGCGAACGAGAAGATGTTGAAGCCTGGTTCGCCGGAGCAGGCGCCGTGGAAGCAATTGCCGAGGCCTGTTTCGGCATTCAGATAGACCTTCCAGTCGGAGCCGCCGCAGCGCGGGCACGTTTTGATGTTGAGCTGCTGGCCGGACGAGCCGAAGGTGCGCTTGTATTTAACCCCTTCATACTCAAGGAACAGCTCTGGATCGATGTATTCCAAGATCTCGGAGAGATCGTCTTCTGTCTTGTGTCTCATGGCGTTCAGTGTTCAGCAGTAAGGGGCTTTCGCCCCTATTTCGTAATCAGTTCAATATCGAGGCGAACAGCTCGGCCAATTTCCATAGGCCAAGACTGACCAGGATCAGCATGGCCACGCTGTAACAAATCACGACGCGGCCAAAGTTCTTCGCGTCAAAGCCCATTGAGCTCGTCCTCCACTTCCTCTTTGAACAGAGCAACGCTTCGCCGCACAATGTCGTCGCAGTTGAAGCCCTGAACGTTGGAGTAATGCAGCAAGTCGCAGATCAGATCTGCCACCGCGTCATCTCGGTCGCCTGGAAGTGTCCGAGGGCCTAGCGGCACCATCGACAGCTTCCTCGGTCTGTGTGCGGGCAGGACTACCCCGGCCTTAACCATCGACGACATGAACAAGATTGCGGCGGCAGGCTGGGCCGGGGAGCTACCCGACCCCGACCGAGAGGGCAAGACGTGATCCTGTCGCCCGTCTGTCATTTTCAGAAGACGACTGCACCAGACAACGCGGTTTGAAGGCTGTTGTGCA
>ERZ650312.833-NODE-833-length-17460-cov-12.092330_pt1 | contig 17460 bp, 16 predicted proteins | sample MGYA00376248_ERZ650312 | MGnify/ENA primary metagenome ERZ650312 (study PRJEB26733, sample SAMN07839316) | wastewater metagenome | biome: urban; feature: wastewater treatment plant; material: waste water | place: USA: North Carolina | collected 2016-07-28 ... | reverse complement strand
TACGTTATAAAGTATTTTAATACTTTTTTGAATCCGTCAATGCGTAAGTCCTAGATATTTAAAAATAAATAGCTCCGAAGATGCCGCTGCATGTCGTTACCCTGAACCCGAAAAAGTTCAAGGCGGACGCGACGCATACTTGCTGGGTTTCCCATACGAGATGGGTATACGCTCTAAATATGCAGAACACAATCCTAAGATTTAAGTATCGGCAGGGATATAGACTCGCTGGCGAACATCTCAGAGTTAGAATTAGTATAACCTATCTCAGTTGCTTGGCAACTCATGTTCACGAATTAACTATAAAGATTAGGCTCATTTGCATAGCCTTTATGCAAACTTCAATAAAAAAACAAAATTAAGTGAGGGCTTCGACTTCTTGCAAAATAGTGTTGAGTAAACGCTCACAATGCGCATAATGCTGCAAAGATTTATTCATAGAAAGAACCTCTTGCATTAACTCTAAAGCCACCACAATAATCAGTTTGCTAGGTTCCATATTGGGCGCTTTACGACGAAACTCATCATAGCGTTCATTCAATAATTGTGCTGCACGTTCTAAGTCTTCTTTTTTCTCTTCAGTTGTGGCTAAACGGAAACTATGTCCTAAAACACGTAAATCAATTGGAATTTGAACTGACATATTAGCCTTCCTCACTCACTTCAGCAGGGTGGGCAAGTTGTTGAATTTCTTGCGCATGATGATCTTGAGCTGTACCTAAAATTGCAAGACGATGAATAATGGCTTCCACTTTGGCTTTGGCATGCTCATTTTTTTGTAACAATCTTTCACGTTCTTGTTTGAGTGTCTGAATTTCTTGCTGATTCATACGCTGATCATTCAGCATTTTTTCTTTCAAAATGCGTAATTCATTGCGCTCAGCCAAAATTTCCTGAAAGCGATTTTTCAAATCAGTACAGCTTTTTTCCAAACGACTGTAACGATCTGCCAGTGCTGTCGCATCTTGGTTTAACTGCTGTAATTGCGCTTGAGTGCTGCTTAATTGCTCTGTCAGATTCTCAATTTCATCTTGCTTGGCAGTAATAATGCCGTTTCTTTGCACAATTTGAGCATGATGCTGTTCCTCAGCAGTTTGTTTGGCTGTGCTGAGGGCCGTATTTTCACTTTCATAATGGTCAATTCGTGTTTTTAAAACACCAATATGCGCTTGTAGACGCTGTAATTCTTCTAACATATCGTGGTCGCACAGTATTGCAAACAAAGGTAATATATACGAAGTATAGAGATTGGATAAACGAATGCAAGACGATATTTCAGGTTGGTCGGAATGGTTCCGCAATTTTTCTGATATTGAAGAAATTTCAAGCCCAAGTGAGTTACATGGCTTGCTGACAGGTATAGTTTGTGTGACAAATGCACCCACTGAAACCGAGTGGCAGCAGATTTTAGAAACCCTCAATGTGCCAGAATTAGAGCCAGCCGCACTGTCACTTTTAACCGATGAATCGGAAGATGTCGCACATGCCTTGTCTGAAGATGAGTTGGATTATTTACCGTTATTGCCAGATGATGAACATCTTTTACAAGAACGTGTGCAAGCTTTGGCAGATTGGTGTGCAGGCGTTGTACTTGGGTTTGGTTTGGCTTCTGGACATATTCGTTCAGATGAAATCGAACTGATTGAGCATTTACAAGATGTCGCTGCGGTTGAGTTTGAAGATTCAGACAATGATGAAGAAGGCGAAGAAAGCTATCAGGAATTGTATGAATTTGTACGTTTGATTCCTGTGAGTTTATCTGTAGGACGTAAAAAAGTGCCTGTAGAAGAAAGCTCTTTATTGCAAAATCTACATGCCAAGTCGCGTCAACAAACCGTACAAACACAAAACGCAAGTGCTGTTGTTGAAATGTTTACACCACATCGTCCGAGTTAATCGGGCGTTGTGTGCCTAAGTATGTCGGTGTAAGGTGTTTTAAATCATTACAACAATCATATTTTCATCATTTTATTTATATGTGTAGACCGTATTTATGAAAAAACTGACTCAAGTCGAATTTAAAGAACGTCGTGATCAACTTGCAGAACTGATGGGACCCAATAGTGTCGCAATTATTGTAACCAGTCCCGTGGCAATGCGGAATCGTGATGCAGATTATAAATATCGTGCCGACAGCAGTTTTTTCTATTTAACAGGTTTTGCTGAACCTGAAGCAGTCGCTGTGATTGAAACCTATGAATCCATTGATGAAGGCTACACTTACACCTTGTTCTGCCGTGAACGTAACCGTGAAATGGAAATCTGGAATGGTTATCGGGCAGGGCTAGAAGGTGCAATTGAGCAGTATGAGGCAGATGAGTCTTTTGCAATTGAGCAGTTAGATGCAGAAATCATTGCTAAAATTGTCAATAAAGACACGTTGTATTATCGCTTAGGGCATCAGACTGAATTTGATCTACGTGTTGCAGCATGGAACCAACAAGCCGATGCACAACATCGTCAAGGCAATACTGCACCTGCCAAAATTGTTCAGTTAGATCGTTTGTTAGATGAAATGCGTTTGCATAAAACTGAGTCTGAATTAGAGTTGATGCAAATTGCTTCAAATATCAGTGCTGAAGCGCATACTCGTGCCATGCAAACAGTAAAAGCAGGCATGATGGAATATGAGCTAGAAGCTGAACTGAATTACATTTTTGGTAAAAATGGCTGCGTACCTGCCTATAACAGTATTGTCGGTGGTGGTGAAAATGCCTGCATTTTGCATTATGTCGAAAATGACAAAGTGCTTAAAGATGGTGATTTAGTCCTGATTGATGCGGCCTGTGAATATCAGTGTTATGCCTCAGATATTACCCGTACTTTTCCCGTGAATGGTCAATTCAGCCCAGAACAAAAAGCACTGTATAACATTGTATTGGATGCGCAAATTGCAGCCATTGATGCTGTGCAAATTGGTAACTCCTACAAAGAGCCGCATCATGTTGCGATGCGTATTTTGGTGCAAGGTTTACTTGATCTAGGCATTATGCAGGGCGATTTAGAAGAAATTATTGCTTCAGAAAGTTACCGTCAGTTTTATATGCACGGTACAGGGCATTGGTTGGGCATGGATGTGCATGATGTCGGCAGCTATAAACACGGTGAAGACTGGCGTGTTTTTGAAGAAGGTATGGTGGTGACCGTTGAGCCAGGTCTATACATTGCACCCGATGATGACACGGTAGATGCTAAATGGCGTGGTATTGGTATCCGTATTGAAGACGATGTGGTGGCAACACAAAATGGACCTCGTGTTTTGACTGCAAATGTAGTAAAAACAGTAGCAGAGATTGAAGCGCTCATGGCTCAAGCCAAAGCCTAAATTCAGTATGATTCAGTGAAATTGAGCAGATTGGGGAACGAAATGCAGCAACAAGAAGTGATCATTGTAGGCGGTGGTATGGTCGGGCTAAGCTTAGCCTTGATGTTGGCTAAGTCAAACATTGCAGTGAAGTTGCTAGAAGCGATTCATTATCCCAATTATGACGATGCCAACCTTGCGCCGTATCATTCCAGTTTTGATGCACGTAACAGTGCCTTGTCGCGTCGCAGCGTACAAATTTACCAAGAGCTAGGTTTATGGGATGCCTTGCAAGAACATGCCACACCTATTTTAGAAGTTCAAATTACCGAACAAGGCAGTTTTGGCAAGGCACGTTTATTGGCCGAACAAGAAAAAGTCGAAAGTTTTGGGCAGGTCATTGAAAATGCGTGGCTCGGTCGTGTGTTGTTAACCGAAGTGCGTAAACAGCCGCTTATTGAGTTAATTGATGGTGTTCAGGTCACCAGTCTTAAACAAGATACTGATTTTGCCTATATTGAAGCGGTGCGTGGTCAGGAGCAACTCCAACTTTCTGCAAAACTACTAATTGCTGCTGATGGTCGTGATTCTTTCTGCCGTAAAGCCTTGGGCATTGGTGCATCAGAACATGATTATGACCAAGTGGCGATTGTGACCACAGTACAAACATCCAAGCCACATGCAAATGTGGGCTTTGAGCGTTTTAGCCATTTAGGGCCTTTGGCGTTGTTGCCATTGCCAGGTGAATATCGTCGTTCCGTGGTGTGGCCTGTGCCAAAAGGTACAGAACATGAATGGATGGGCGATGAAAATGATCAACATTTTTTAAATGCTTTGCAACAAGCCTATGGTGACCGCGCAGGAAAATTTGAAAAAACAGGACGTCGTTTTAGTTTTCCATTGTCACAAGTATTGGCGGAAAAACAGGCGGTTGGCCGCGTTGTGCTGATGGGTAATGCAGCCCATACCATTCACCCAGTGGCAGGGCAAGGTTTTAACCTGTGTATGCGAGATGCTTATGTCCTATTGCGTTATCTCACCGAACAGGCGGCACAGTCAGCAGATTTAGGCGATGCTGCGATGCTGCGTGACTATGAGCAATCGCGTTTGAAAGATCAGCAGCGAGTCATTAAATTCTGTGACAGCGTGGTACGTGGATTTAGCAATCAAAACCCAATCCTGAAATTTATGCGCAATACGGGCTTAGTCGCATTTGATACCATTCCAGGCATTAAACCTTTGGTCGCCAACTATGCCATGGGGTTAAAAGCATGATCAAAGCAAATCAACAAACTCAAGTGTTAGATGTCGTCATTATTGGTGGTGGCTTGGTGGGGGGCTTAACTGCACTCTTGTTGGCACAAGGCGGTGTGCAGGCTACAGTTTTAGATGCCGCACCTATTTTAGATGCAGAGAAAACTCTTGCAGTTGCCAATCCGCGTGTATTGGCTTTGAGTCAGGCAACCATCCACCTGTTAAAAACAGTCAATGTCTGGTCTAAACTGGCGCGACATATGCCGTATAGCGGCATGCAAGTGTGGAATAAAAATGGCTATGGCGAAATTAACTTTGGGGCAAGTAACGAACGTACACCCGCTATTGAGCAGGCTCTGGGTTCAATGGTCGAGCCAAGCATTTTAAATCTGGCGATTCAGCAGCAAATGTTGCAACAATTGCAAGATTATCGCACACAAGTCAAAGTGACGCGTTTAGAGCGAGGTGTTGATGTTTGGCATATTCATTTAGCCGATGGTACGCAATTACAGACCAAATTGGTGATTGGGGCAGATGGTGCCAACTCCTTTGTGCGCGAACAAGCCTTTATTGATTTTGATGTGTTGGATTATCGTCAGGCAGGTTTAACCTGTGCAATTCGTACCGCGCAGCCGCATCAACATGTTGCACGTCAAATTTTCTTAGAAACAGGTCCTTTGGCCTATTTGCCGATGGCAAGTTTACAAGCCGAACAGGAAGGGCATTGGCAGTCGATCGTTTGGACTTTGCCTGATGACTATGCCGAAGAATATGCCAAACTGAATGATGCTGATTTTAGCCAACTTTTGACTCGTGAAAGTCATCACATGCTTGGAGAAGTCTTAGAGGCAACCCCACGTGCTATTTTCCCACTGAAAGCACGTGCAGCGCAGCGCTATGTGCAAGATGGTTTGGCACTTATTGGTGATGCCGCGCATGTGATTCATCCGCTCGCAGGACAAGGGGTGAATATTGGTTGTCTGGATTCTGCCGTACTATGTGATGTATTGTTGCATGATTTCAAACGTGGCGTTTGGGCGCATGAGCAAACTCTAAAGCGTTATGAGCATCGTCGTAAAGGACAAAATGATGCCATGATGCATAGTATGTCTGCGATTGGCTGGATTGAAACTACCACTTTATTCCCTGTTGTGTGGGCACGTAACTTTGGTTTAAAACAGGTAGAGCAACAGCCTGCGTTAAAAGATGCCTTTATGGCACAAGCCAATGGATTAAGTCTACTTAAAGACACACGCTACGCGGTTTAAAGCAAAACAGTCGTTTTTTGTACGGTCATACATACGTTATTACCAAATTGATTAAAAAAGATACGTTTTTTTTAATCTAGACTCTATGCGAAAGGCCAAGAGATTGCTAAATTTCATCGTAATTCATAACCAGTTTTCACTTGGACTAAATTGAAGTCATTTGTGGGGAGATTAAGATGACGGACATGAACGATTACGATGATGTAGAAGATTCAACTGTAGACGAAGATGAAGCGAAAGCGGCTGAAAAAGGTGCAGCAGAATCTGAAGAAGGTGCTGTAGATGGTGATCTTGCAGAAGCAGAAACACTCACCGTAACTGCCAAACTGAAACAGCGTCAGGCATTAGAAGATGAAGTGGCTGCATTCTTGGCACGTGGTGGAAAAATTACCGAAGTACCACCAGATGAGTCTGCACGCGACTAATCTGTTGAACTTGCTGCTCGCTAAACGCGTTGATTGAATTTGTTCGTTGAACTGTTGAGTGGGGTTGGGCGGAGTGCTGACTATGCAGGCTGCTCTAATGTTTATCACTTCAACATAAAAAAGCATCACCTTGCGTAAAGTGTGATGCTTTTTTATGAGCGATGCTTGTCATCACTCTTATTGCTCAATCGGTTTATTGAGCTGCTTGGCTTAATTCTAATGCACGTTGATAGGCAATTTTCTTTTTAATCCCTGTTAAGTCAGCCGCCAATTGTGATGCTGCTTTAACCGATAAATCTTGCAATAAACGCTGTAATAACTGATCTAATTTTTCTTGTTCCATGTCTTTTTCTTCGCTGGCTCCACCCACCACCAATACAATTTCACCTTTTTGTTGATGATGATCTGCTGCGATAAATTCAACCAATTCGCCCAAAGCCATTTTTTTAATGGTTTCAAAGGTTTTGGTGATTTCACGGGCAAAGCCAACTGGACGGTCTGCACCAAACACGGCAGCCATATCTTTGACCGAATCTAAAATTCGATGCGGTGCTTCATAAAAAATCAAGGTTTGGGTTTCATCTTTCAGCTTTTCAAGTTGTTGTAATCGCTGTGACTGTTTGGACGCGAGAAATCCCTGAAAACTAAAGCGATCACTGGGTAAACCAACAGCACTTAGCGCTGCAATTGCTGCACATGCACCAGGTACTGGAATTACACGGATACCATTTGCTTGTGCTGCACGAACCAATTTAAAACCTGGGTCGCTAATCAGTGGCGTACCTGCATCGCTAATGAGCGCCATGTCTTCGCCATTGAGTAATTTTTGGACTAAAATATCAATCTTGTTGCTTTCGTTGTGTTCATGGCAGGCTGTAAGCGGAGTTGAAATATTAAAATGTTTCATTAATTGTGCAGAGGTGCGGGTATCTTCAGCAGCAATTAGGCTGACCGATTTAAGCACATCAATTGCACGGTAGCTCATATCATCTAAGTGACCAATTGGGGTAGCAACAACAAATAACTGGGCACTCATTGAGTTTTCTCCGTGGGGAATAGCAAACTAAAATAAAAAAATGATCGAACACGAAACAACAGCAGTCTTGGCTTGCGTCTGATGCAAGTTACAGACCAAACATTTATTCTACCTGAATTGCAGTCTGACGTGTGAAACTCGCGTCATTGCAATTCAGCGAATACTATGATTGGGCACAATAACAAAATAAAAAATCGGATATAGCATGAATCAAAAAACAATGCAGCAAAGCATCGGCACATGGGCAGAGCAGACGGCTTGGCACTATTTACAACAACATGGCTGGTGTATGCTGGAGCAGAATTATCACAGTGCTTTTGGTGAAATAGACGGTATTTTTATTCAAGCAGAACAACTGATTTTTGTAGAAGTTAAAGCGCGTTCACAAACTGGCTATGGCAAAGCCTATGAAGTGGTGTCTGCATCTAAGCAGCGTAAAATTATGAAAACCGCCCTGCAGTTTTTAACAGAATATCCACACTATTCAGAATATTATTGTCGTTTTGATGTGATTTGCTTTGATTTTTCTCGGCAATTTGCAAAAACAGTACAGCACGACTTTTCCAAATTCCCGTATGATTTGCAATGGATTGAAAATGCTTTTACTTTTGATGCAGACTTGATTAATCTTTAAGTGAAATTTAAAGCAAAAGTATCAGTCGGTGTATTGTTGATCGTGCAAATCTAAGGATGAAATGCACAGCACAAGCCAGAATTGAAAGAAAATAATAGGAGTCTTGCTGAGTGTTCAAGCGTATTGCAGTGACCTTGCTGTGTGTAGCAAGTTTATCGGGTTGTGCAAGTTTTATTTCAAGTGGCACAGGCACAGCGCCAGTGGGTACAGAAAGTGGTGCACGCTCACTTGGGCAAGTGTTTATAGATAACTCTATTGAACGTACTGCAAAAATTAATTTATACAAACTGGATTCACGTTTTAAACAATCACGTGTCAATATAGAAAGTTTTCATGGCAATGTGTTGTTGACAGGGCAAGTGCCTGACGCGCATTTAAAACAGTTGGCAGAAGACAATGTGCGTGCCATGAGTGATGTAAAAACCATCCACAATTATATTACAGTGGGTAATCAAATCAGTTATAGCACTATTATGCAGGACACCACGGTTACTGCAAATACCCGTGGTTTGATTATGAAAGCACCTGTGGTGTCAGACAGCAAAGTGCGTATTCATACCGAAGATGGTGTGTTGTATGTGATGGGACGTTTAAACAATGCAGAATTGCAGGATTTAAACCAAGTGCTACAACAAGTGGGCAATGTCACTAAAATTATTACCCTGATTGATAATATTGAGCTACAACCGAGCAACAATGCGAACTTTGTCAGCCCAATGGTTGCTCCAGAAACACAAACGCCAGTCGCGATTGACCCAGATCAGGTTGAACCGACACATGTTCAATAATGTGGAACACTGGTTTAAACAACTGAATAAAACTTTAGAACAGGCGAAACGTATTTATGAAGAATTTCGCCTGTATAGTTTGGGCAGCTATGCGCTGAACCTTTTAACGCCGCGTCAGGGTTATACTGTTCAAAGTAATATTGCCTACGGTTTGCGTGCACGGCATCGTCTGGATTTGTACCGCACCACAACAGCACGTTCGCAGCGTCCACTCATGGTTTTTGTACATGGTGGGGCGTGGTCACGTGGCGATAAGCAGGATTATCGTTTTGTGGGCGAAGCATTTGCCAAAGAAGGCTTTGATGTTGCGGTGATCAACTATCAGCTCGCGCCACAGCATATATTTCCTACCTATATTGATGATTTAACCCTTGCACTGAATTACTTGACTCAGCAGCAACATAAACTGGGTATTTCCACGGCACAGCTGGTGTTGATGGGACATTCTGCAGGGGCGTTTAATGTCATGTCCCTGTTGTACCATCCACAGCCTTATGCTTTAAGTTGTAAAGATCACATCCGCGCCATTATCGGCTTAGCTGGGCCTTATCATTTTGATTATAAAGATGATCCGCTATGTGCCGATGCCTTTGATCAAGAGGTGCCATATCAGGCTGTGATGCCGTATTATTTTGTGAAGCCGAATTCAGTCAAACACTATTTATTGGTGGCAGAAAAAGATCAAATTGTAGGGGCATATAATGCCACAGACTTCGATCACGTGTTAAAGAAATATGGCAATCACAGTGAAATTATTGTCATTCCAAAAACAGGGCATGTTAGTGTTATGGCATCGGTGTCGAGTCTGTTTAGCCGTTTCTTTGCGACCAAACGCCAAATAATGCGTGCTTTAGATCAGGCGCTTAACGATGCATGATGTGGATTGATCTTCTGTTGGAAATAATCATTAAAAAAACCGTTGCAGCTTATGGCTTGCAACGGTTTTCTGTATGCAAGATTGCGAATTGGACTTACAGCCACGCTTTTGTGTCGTCTGCCACAGGCGTGCCTTGAGTTACATGCATAATCATGGCATGGGCGATACTGCCTTTAAATGGAATATCAGGCAGTTGATCAAATTTAAAGAACTGCGCATCATGAATTTCTTCTTCCTGTAACTGAATTTCACCGCCTGCGTATTCAGCTTTAAAGGCGATCATTAAGTTACTTGGAAAAGGCCACGGCTGGCTGGCAAGATACTGAATATTTTTAAGCTGGACACCAACTTCTTCAAAAGTCTCACGACGTACAGCTTCTTCAAGTGTTTCACCCACTTCCACAAAGCCTGCAATTAAACCGTAAATTGGCAATTTATTGCGTGCATTACGTGCCAATAAAACTTCATCTTCACCACGGGTAATCACGGTAATGACACATGGATTTACGCGCGGATATTGGTGATAGCCACAAGCAGGGCAGACCATAGCGTATTGAGTCGCATGAACTTCGGTTTTATGACCGCAATGGCTGCAGAATTTATGATTACGACGCCATTCGAGTAACTGAATAGCACGGCTGGCTTGTTCAAACTGTTGAGTGTTCCAGACTTGTAGAAGTTGTCGGATTGGAACCAGTTGAAAGCCTTCAGGTATAGATTCATCTTCAAGCAGATCTCGGGCAATCACTTGATCACCCGAGCTAAAACTTAAATCACTTGCCAACTTTTCCACACGTGGTAATTGGAAGTTTTCATCGACCAAAAGTTGTTGTTGCTGAAAAATATATGCAAGGGAGAGTTCAGTCATTAGGCTACAGTTTTCAATTTTTCACTACTGTCCAATGCTACCTTAAACATGCTATGTAGAACAGGCTGTTTGTTCTTTAAATTGTCAATCAGCATGTCTGCGCTCGCAAGTGTATCCAAGATGTGATTGACTTGCTCTAGCGTTAAGTTCTGACCTGCTTCGACTTGCGCATGCACAAAATCTGCAGATACTTTCAGTGCTTGTTGACCGCTTTCGGCATTTAAGAACTGCATAGCCCCTGCAACTTCACGAATTTGCGCAGAAGTATGCTCTAAATCTGCAACGCTTTGATTTTGTAGGTGCAGTGTTAGTGTTTGCGTGATGAGGTCAATCAGTAACTTGGTTTCAGTGAGCAAGGCTTCGTGTGCTTCATCTAAACGATCTAGCGAAATGTTCATGTTGTTCACACGTAACTGTAACCGGCTAGAAGTGTGATGACGCTCTAACACACCAATAGAGTTCATCGCCGATAAAATCACGTTCATTAATTGCTGAGCAAAGTTTTCATCTTTGAGCAATTCCGGGCGACTTAAAGATTCTGACTGACGTTGCAGATCAATATGTGCTTCATTTAAATTCAGCACTTTAAATAAATTGGCTAACTGGTTTAATTTGCTTTGCAATTCATGTGTTTTTTCAGGACTCATGTTTTGATAGTTGTATTCGATGTCATTGCGAATCTGTGACATTTCTGTGGTCACTAAATCGCTAATGGTGTGCATGGTGTCAAAGTCAGGACCATACAAATGACGGCTAAATACTTGTAACTGTGTATCGGTGAGTAGGTCTTCACCCAAATTGATTTGACTGCGAATATGTTGAGAAACTTCATCTTCCTGACTAATGCACAAGCTCAAAACATTGGCAAGGTCAGTGAGGTTTGCTTTAAAGCTTTCTGGCGCAGCAAAGTATTGACGCATATTGTGCTCAATACCAATAAAAGTACGCAAACGTGGATCATTCAACAACAAGTTATCAATATGGTTAAAAGCAACGTGTACCAAGCCCCAATATTGCTGACTCGGATGGTTTTGTGCCAAGCCTGCCAAATACGTTCCTACTAATTTGATTGCTTGAAGATCGATTTCAGATTCTTCTTGCTTGAGCAGTTTATGTAGTGACAGTTTATATAAGCGATGCACATAAGCCGACTTTTCTAAAGAAGGCGCTTGCGGCAATTGGAAACTTGGAGTGATGCAGTCTAGCAAAGTTTCGATATGCTGACCTTCTTGAGTCAATGGTTGCCCCAATGCCAATTCTAAACGGTTTAAAGTGTCGAGTAAGAACTGTGGAATTTTGACTTCACGTAGGCAAATGAACTCAATATAGCGCTTGAGCATGGTGGTGCCTTCGCTGAGTGCAATCACTTCCTGCGTGTTGATATTGCCTGGGTTCCCCATAATTTTACGCATGAGCTCTGCTGAGTATTGCGCAATTTTTGCCAAGCATTCCATATCAATTAAGGCTAAAACCTGAGCACACTGTTCAAATTGATTCAGTGCATCGTCAATCCCAAAAGGCAAAGTTTGATCTTCAGCTAAGGTACTTACTGCGGATTCAACCAGTTTGATAGAATTATCAACCTCATTTTTTATTATCAGTAAGGCAGTTGGATCAAAATGTATAGAGGTTTGGTAAGACATGGATCTGCACCTTTCCTAGTGTTTTATCTGTTTGTTGGTTCTTTGCAAAATACACAAAGTCCTATTTGCTTTAACTATAACTGAACTGGCAAATCTTTAAATACATAAAATTACAAAACTCGTAGTTTTTATTTGGCAAAAAAGCAAGGTTTACCATGTTTCTCTTCAAATTGTTTGATCCAATTCTCATGTGCAGCCAATTCTTCTTCAGACGGTAGAATCACTGCAAGATTAATATCAATATTTAAACGATCACTTTGACGTTGCTGTGCTTCACTTGCAGACAGGGCATCCATATCAAAGGCGACTTGTCCACCCGTCATTGCCAAGTAAACATCGGCTAGAATTTCAGCATCCAGTAATGCGCCGTGGAAGGTACGGTCACGTGCAGGAATTTCATAGCGTCTGACTAAAGCATCTAAGGAGTTTTTTTGCCCAGGGTGTTTGCTTTTTGCCATCAACAATGAGTCCGTTACGGTACACACGTCTGATAAATTGCCCAAACCTGCACGACTGAACTCCATATCCAAGAAGTTCATATCGAAGGTGGCGTTGTGCGCGATAATTTCTGCACCTTTGAGATATTGATACAGCACATCGGCAATTTCGGCAAACTTTGGTTTGTCTTTTAAGAAGTCATCTGAAATGCCGTGAATGTTTTCTGATTCACCGACCAGTTTTTCAGGCTGAATATAAATGTGGATGGAGCTGCCCGTGAGTTTACGGTTAATCATTTCCAACGCACCGACTTCAATAATTCGGTCACCATCCTGATAGTAAAAACCTGTGGTTTCAGTATCCAGGATCAGTTGGCGCGGGCCGTGTAGCTGCATTGTGGCAGGGGTGATCACAATATGAGGATGCGATTGAGTTGTGTTCACTGCTTCAACACCAGTTGATGAATTGTTTTTTTCCGCTTCAGCTTCGTCAGTGATGGTTGATTCAGTTGTCTGATGAGTTTCCTGATGAGTTTCCTGAAACGTATTTTGCATATTCTCTATTTCAACCTCGGCATCATCGCTCACTAAATCAAAACCAAAGGGGTCATCTAACAACCAGTCAGATTCCGTTTTTTTTTTATCATGTTCTGTGGTGTCTGCTGCCGATGTGACTAAGGTTGCATTGAGCGTTGGGTTTGAGTCTGCAGTTTTTAACATTTTGCTGACTTGATCTGCACCCACATTGGCAAGTTGATCTGCCATTTCATTGCCAGCATGTCCTGCATGACCTTTAATCCAGTTCCATTCAATTTCACGACCTTGACAGACCGCATCTAATTTTTGCCAAAGATCAGGATTTTTGACATCTTTCCAGTTTTTCTTTTTCCAGCCGTGAATCCACTCAGTAATGCCTTGTTTGACGTAATTGGAGTCAGTCCAAATAACTAGCTTGGCGTCCGTTGGGCAAAATAAAATGCCTTCAATCGCTGCAGTCAACTCCATACGATTATTGGTGGTTTGAGCTTCGCCACCATATAATTTATGTTCTGCTTGTTCAGTAACAATATACGCACCCCAGCCACCCAAGCCAGGATTACCACGACAAGCACCATCAACATATAATGTGATTGTTTGAGACATAAATCAGATCCGCAGGTTGTGCAAAATAAATCGGAATGAAAAGCTATTGTATATCGCAAATTCGGTTTAGACGTGTAAATCCTGTCTATTTTTTAATTTCTTGTAACATTTATAGACGAAACGCGCTAAATTAATGCCTTGTGTCGTTGTCTAGCTCTACTACAATGGCAAGTCTAAAAAATAATTTATATACGAGTTGTTTGGATTTTTTTATGTATAAACCAACCACGCGCATGTGGCAGCCGACTTTACCTTCATTTTTAAAAATTACAGTTTTAGGTTCAGCATTGGCTGCCCTTGGCTTGATGACGGGTTGTAGTTCGACTCAAGGTGCGAGCAAGCCACTCACTTCAAGTCAGGTTGGGTCGGGTTATTTAGATGCCAGTACTTTAGATGGTCTGGAAGATTTACTTTCTGCAACCGATATGCGTGCGGTAGAAGGTGACCGTTTATTAATTTTAAAACACGGTGATGTCTGGAAGCGTATGACCGTTGGTTTCAAAATGGATTTAAATCATTGGAACCCACGTATTGAAGCGCAGCGTGGCTGGTTTATTTCACGTCAGCCGTATTTGGATCGTTTAAGTGCGCGTGCTTCACGTTATTTGTATCACACGGTTAAAGAAGCTGAACGTCGTGGCATGCCAACTGAATTAGCGTTGTTACCTGTAATAGAAAGTTCCTATGACCCTGCAGCAACCAGTAGTGCCGCAGCTGCAGGTTTATGGCAGTTTATTCCAAGTACGGGGCGTATTTACGGCTTAAAACAAACGTCATTGTACGACGGTCGCCGTGATGTCGTGGAATCGACCCGTGCTGCCTATGAGTTTCTGGGCAGTTTGTATAATCAGTTTGGTTCTTGGGAATTGGCATTGGCGGCTTATAACGCAGGCCCAGGTCGTATTCAACAAGCCATTAACCGCAATAAAGCTGCAGGTTTACCAACCGATTATTGGTCTTTAAAACTGCCGCAAGAAACCATGAACTATGTGCCGCGTTTCTTGGCGGTGGCACAAATTATTAAAAGCCCGCATGCTTATGGCGTGTCTTTGCCGCCAATTGCCAACCGTCCACACTTCCGTGAAATTAATGTAGGTGCGGTAAATTTAAATGATGTGGCCAATATTACAGGGCTAAGTCGTGCCGAATTGTATTCGCTTAACCCTGGACATCGTGGTGACTGGATTGACACCCAAAGTCCAATGCGTATTTTGATTCCTGCAGATTTAAGCCCAACAGTCGATGCACGATTGAAAAAACTACAAGGTGGTGGCGGTTTATTGGCAAGTAATAACAGCAATACCCCATCGTTTTCATCTTCTGGTGTGACCATTACACCGTCTAAATCTGAACCACCTGCGTTAACGACCAGTACAACAACCCGAACGACTACAAGCAAACCTGCAGTAGCTACGGCAGTTACGACCATCACTAAGCCAAGCACAGCATCGACCACAGCCAGTGTTTCAAAACCAGCAACGACTGCGCCTGTACGTTTGTCACGTACCCCACAAGGTTCAGACGCTTTGGCTGCATTTGCTGCGGGTAGTGATATTCCAAGTGCGCCACGTATTCCTGTTGCTGTTACACCTGCGGCCAATATTCAGCCTGTGCGGATTGAACCACCAATTTCCAATACTGAGCGCGAGCAAATTTTGGCAGCCGTGCAGGCAGAAGGTAGCAATAAAACTGTAGAAGAGGTGTTGCAGCCTGTGGCTTCTAAAGCAGAACAAGAACAACTTGTGGCTGAGTTGAAACAAATTGCGCCTCAAGGCACTGAAATTGTTGATCCATACGATGGCAAAATTAAGCTGACCGCTATTCAGACCAGTCAGTCTGTTGCAGAGCAGCAAGGTAAAGAATTAACCAAGGGTTTTGCTTACCCGAAAAGTGTGGCAGAAAACACGCGCCTAGATTCAGAAGAAGTAAAGCGTAACCAAGGTAAGAACTATGTACGTACAGAATCTGAAGTGGTGGTCGTTCCACCAAAAGGTAAACGTAGCACGTACACTGTGTTAGCGGGGGACACCTTGGCCAGTATTGCCATGAAAAATGGCTTGAACTGGCGTGATATTGCCAAGTGGAACCAAATTGCTCCAGATGCAACTTTGTATGTGGGCACCAGTATTTATTTATACGACGCCAAGCCACAAGTACAGGCAGAGCCTGCTAAGCCAAAAACCATGCCTGAGCAATACGTGGTGCAAGCCAATGATACCTTAACAGGTGTCGCCAGTCAGTTTGGTTTAACTGTAAAACAATTGGCAGATTTTAATAACTTAAGCACCACCAGTGGCTTATTTGTAGGGCAGCGTCTAAGTTTAAAAGAAACGGCTGCATCTAAAGCCAAAGCAGAAGCCGACAAAAAAGCCGCAGAACAGGCTGCAAAAATCGCAACCAAAACTTACGTAGTGAAGCGTGGCGAATACTTAAAACTGATTGCAGACCGTTATGCCTTGTCAAATCAGGAATTGGCTGATTTAACTCCAGGTTTAAACGCGAACAGTAGCTTATTGGTTGGGCAACGCATTAATGTGCCTGTAAATGAAGTGACTGCACAAAAAACGGAAGCGAGCAAAGCTGAAGCCAGTAAGTCAGAAACAAAAGCAGCAGAGCCAAACTATCCGACTGAAAACTACCAAGTACAGCGTGGTGATACTTTATCGAGCATTGCCAACCAAGCCAAAATTTCTTTGGCAGAGCTCGCCAGTTTAAATAATATAAGCACGCAAAGCGGTGTGCGCATTGGTCAAACCCTCAAAGTGCCTGCAGGTGTCAATGTGCCTGAGCGTTATACGGTACAACGTGGCGATACCTTATCGGCGATTTCGACAAAATATAATCTCAGCCAAGACTATATTGCAGACTTAAACAATCTAAGCCGTAACAGTGGTTTAAGAGCAGGACAAATTCTTAAACTCACGGGTGATGTTCCTGAGAAAAAAGCCCAAGTTGAAGCTGTGGCTGAAACCACCAATGATATTCACGTGGTCAAAGCAGGGGAAACTTTAAGCAGTATTGCGCGCCAATATAAATTGCAATTGAATTATTTGGCAGAGCTGAATGACCTTTCACGTACTGCCAATGTCCGCATTGGACAACGCTTAAAAGTCGATGCCAGCGCTGCAAAAAATGAAGTAAAAACAGAGGTCGTAAGTGCTGCGAAAAGCAGCAGTAGTAAAGCCACCGAAACTTATACCGTTAAAAGTGGTGAGTCTTTAAATTCGATTGCCAGCCGTGTGGGTGTGTCGGTTGCAGAATTGGCGAGTTTAAATAACTTAACGCCACGTTCAGGTTTACGCATTGGACAAAATATTCAAGTTCCCAAAACCGTAACTGAATATAAAGTGAAACGTGGGGATACGCTGATTGGCTTATCCAGTCGTTATGGCATCGACACCAAAGCATTGGCAGATTTAAATGATATGCAGCCAAATACTCAATTGCGTATTGGCGATGTGATTAAAGTCCCGAATCTGTAAAGTTTAATCCTGAGGATGCGGTGTTTGACTGCATCCTCAGGAATACTGCACAAGGAGCTATGTGCATGTCATTTGCCAAAAAAAAGACACATCAATATCTGGGCTACATTTTAGGTTGTGTGGTCTTGCCACAGTGTGGATGGGCCGCATTACAAACCACGCCATATATTGCTGTACATAGCCAGCCTCAGTATGTAGGGCGTTCGGCTATGCCTTATGCCAACCCGCAAGCGCCTAAAGGTGGAGATTTAATTCGTGCCAGTAATGGCACTTTTGATAATTTAAATGGTATGAATGGCAA
>ERZ650312.829-NODE-829-length-17477-cov-8.515899_pt1 | contig 17477 bp, 17 predicted proteins | sample MGYA00376248_ERZ650312 | MGnify/ENA primary metagenome ERZ650312 (study PRJEB26733, sample SAMN07839316) | wastewater metagenome | biome: urban; feature: wastewater treatment plant; material: waste water | place: USA: North Carolina | collected 2016-07-28 ... | reverse complement strand
GGCGCGTTTTTGAGCCAAAAGATTGCCACGAGATGAATTGTGAACAGACCCTAAGGTGTTGCTGCGCTTTGTATCGCTTTATTCTTCATTTCACGACAGTCATTATAGCTAAGATTTTTCGTAGTTTAAATAAGATTTTATATAGTGAGTGTGATTTTTCTTATAATTTTGTATTGTGTATTGATTTTAATAGATAAAAGGCCGTCTGAATATGCTTTCAGACGGCCTTTTTTGTTGCTTTAAATCAATTGCTCGCCCCAATGCAGCTTTTGGCGCAGGGTTTTGTAGTATTGGTAGTCGCTCGGGTGCAGCACGCGCAGGCTGTGGCGGTAGCGGCGGATGTTGATGCGGTCGAGGTTTTGCACGTCGACAAACGATTGGCCGTCGAAATGCAGGCGGGCATCGGCGGCTTTGGTCACGAGAATTTCGATTTCGCAGGTGTCGGACACGGCAATCGGGCGGTTGGTCATTGATTGCGGGCAAATCGGCACCAACGTGAAAGCGCGCAGGCTGGCCTGCAAAATGGGGCCGCCGGCGGCGAGCGAATAGGCGGTGGAGCCGGTGGGGGTGGAAATAATCAGGCCGTCGGAGCGCTGGGTGTAAACGAATTCTTCGTTGATGAACACTTCGAATTCAATCATTTGGCCGGCGCCGCCGCGTGAGAGCACCACGTCGTTGAGCGCCAGCGAGGTTTGCACGGCTTTGCCGTCGCGCCACACGGAAGTTTCGAGCAAAATGCGCTCTTCGGGCAGATATTTGCCGGTGAGCATGCCGGTGAGCTCGTTCACCATCTGCTCGCGCGGCACTTGGGTGAGAAAGCCCAAATGGCCTTGGTTTACGCCTATCATCGGCACGCGGTAGGGCGCAAGCTTGCGCGCCACGGAAAGAAAAGTGCCGTCGCCGCCGAGCACAATCACCAAATCGCAGCTTTTGCCCAAGGTGTCTTTGTTGACAATGGCGCAGCGGGCTTGGTCGGCGGCGGTGATGATGCCGTCGGCCACGCTGGCGTCGTCGAGATAGATTTGCAGCTTTTGCACGCACAAAAATTCGATCAGCTCGTGCAGCACGGCTTCGATCTTGGGGGTTTGCGGGCGGGTGACAATGCCGATGTGTTTGAATTGGCTGATCATGGCGGGCAAGGGTTGGGAAAAAGGTGATTATAACGGCATTTTCAGGCCGTCTGAAAGTGTTTGTAGTGTTCAGACGGCCTTAGGGTCTGTTCACATTTCATCTCATGCGTAAGATTTTGAGCAGGTAGGTTGGGTTGAAAACCCAACAAATCCACAAGCCGTCTGAAACGTTGGATTTGGCAACCCAAGCTCCGCTGTTTCAGAATGCAGTTCGTGTCACTTTTTCTTGCATTCCACTATATAACCAAAGCGCATTTGATTACAACAAAGCATTCTTTCCCTTTTTCAGACGGCCTCGCTAAAGTAAGCAGCATTCAAAAGCCGCCCGAATCTGAGGAAACCATGACCCAATCCACCGCCCCCCTGCTCCGTTTTATCACCGCCGGCAGCGTTGACGACGGCAAATCCACCCTGATCGGCCGCCTGCTCTACGACAGCCGCACGCTCTTGAGCGACCAAGCCGACAAGCTCGCGCAATCCGCCGCCAACGGCCAAGCGCCCGACTTTGCCGGTCTCACCGACGGCCTCGCCGCCGAGCGCGAGCAAGGCATCACCATTGATGTGGCCTACCGCTATTTCGCCACCGCCAAACGCAAATTCATCATCGCCGACACTCCCGGCCACGAGCAATACACCCGCAATATGGTCACCGGCGCATCCACCGCCGACGCTGCCATTGTGCTGATTGATGCCACCCGCGTCGATTTTTCCGGCAGCAGCCCCGCCTTATTGCCGCAAACCCGCCGCCACAGCGCCATCTTGAAGCTTTTGGGCACGCCGCACATCATTGTGGCCGTCAACAAGCTCGATTTGCTTGATTTCGATGAACAAAAATACCGCGCCATCACCGAGGCCTACCGCACGCTCGCTGCGCAAATCGGCCTAGCCGCACAAATCCACTACCTGCCCGTGAGCGCATTGGCCGGCGACAATATCGTGGCCGCCAGCGCACACACGCCGTGGTATCGCGGCCTGCCGCTTTTGCCGCTGCTTGAAAGCCTACCGGTGGAACGCAGCCGCGCCGCCCGTTTGAGCGCCCATTTTCCCGTGCAGCGCGTGGCCCGCCAAGACGGCAGCAGCAGCGACGATTTCCGCGGCTACCAAGGCCGCCTCGAAGCCGGCCGCTTGAGCGTGGGCGACGAAATCCGCGTGCAGCCCTCAGGCAAAAGCGCCCGCATCGCCGCCATCTACACCCCGCAAGGCGAAGCCCGAAGCGCCGAAGCCGGCAGCGCCCTCACCCTCACGCTCGACAGCGATGTCGACATCTCGCGCGGCGACAGCATTCTGGCCGCCAACAATCCCGCCCTGCCCACCCGCCACATTCAGGCATCGGTGTGCTGGTTTGACGAGCGCGCGCTCAACCCGCAGCGCAAATACCTGCTCAAACACGGCACGCAAACCACCGCCGCCAAAGTGAAGCAAATCGCCTATGTGTGGGATGTGCACACACTGAGCAACGTGAAAGCCGCCGAAAAGCTCGCCATCAACGACATCGGCAGCCTCAGCCTTGCCCTGCAACAGCCGCTCACCGCCACCACCTATGCCGAAAACCCCGCCACCGGTGCCTTTATCCTGATTGATGAAGCCAGCCACCACACCGTAGCCGCCGGCATGATCACCGCCACCCACGAGCGCAGCGATTTCGATATTTAAACGGTCAAACAGGCCGTCTGAAAACAAGCGTAGGTACGATTAGCTTTGTGAAAACAAAGCGTAATCGTACGCATGGCGAACAAAAGCCGTCTGAAACATTTTTTCAGACGGCATCGTTTTGTTTACAGCATTGAAGGCGTAGGCGTAGATCGGATTCTCGAATCCGACGCTTGTTCGCAGAACAAGTTTTCCGGAGCTGAGAAAATGTCGGATACAAGTATCCGACCTACAACGTCCCGGCTGTCTGAACAACAAACGTAGGTACGATTAGCTTTGTGAAAACAAAGCGTAATCGTACGCATGACGAACAAAAGCCGTCTGAAACTTCTCTTTCAGACAGCCTTACCTTATATGCAGCAACCGTAGTACGCATGACACACAAAAGCCGTCTGAAACCGCTCTTTCAGACGGCCTTGCATTCAAATTCTAATCGCGCACGGTGCGCCAAAAATGCGCCAACGGCCCCGCGCCCTGCCCCACATGCCAATATTGCCCCGATGCAATCGCACCGTGCAAATAGCTTTTGGCGGCGGCCACGGCGAAATTCAGGTTGCGTCGGTGCGGATAGAGTGCGGCAATGGCCGAAGCCAGCGTGCAGCCGGTGCCGTGGGTGTTGGCGGTGGGCACGCGGGCGTTGACAAAGCATTGCGGGTCGGCCGCTTCTTGCACCAGCCAGTCGCGCGCCTCTTCGCAGCCCTGCCAATGGCCGCCTTTGAGCAGCGCCGCTTTAGCGCCTTTGGCCAGCAGCTGCCGCCCTTGCGCGAGCATTTCGGCTTCGTCTTGCGCCAAAGCATTGCCGGTGAGCTGCGCGAGCTCGTTCAGATTGGGTGTCACCACATCGGCCAGCGGCAGCAACAGGCCGCATAAGGCATCCAGCGTGTTTTCCAGCGCCAGCGAATCGCCCGAAGTGGCCACCAGCACGGGATCAAACACCACAAACGGCACCGGATATTCGCGCAAAGCATGCGCCACGGCTTTGATGCTCTCCACATCGGGCAGCATGCCGATTTTCACCGCATCGATGCGGATGTCGCTCAACACAGAATCGCATTGGGCGGCAATCATGGCCGCGGGCACCACATGCACGCCCTGCACGCCTTGCGTGTTTTGCGCGGTCACCGCAGTGATCACGCTGGCACCGTAAGCGCCCAGCGCGCCAAAGGTTTTCAAATCGGCCTGTATGCCTGCGCCGCCGCCGGAATCAGAGCCGGCAATGGTCAACACGCGCGGAAAAGGTTTGCTTTGCTGCATGGGTGGATTCCTTTTATTCTTTACTCGATAAGCCTTTGCAAACAAAAAGTTTCAGACGGCCTGCAGTCTGAAATTACTCAAGGTGCCAGCCGCTCTTTGAGCCAGCTTTCGTTTTCGAGGCGGTATTGAATGCGGTCGTGCAGGCGGCTGGGCCGGCCCTGCCAGAATTCCAGCCGCTCGGGCAGCACCACATAGCCGCCCCAATGCGGCGGCCGCGGCACGCTGATCGGGTGCTTGAGGCCGACGGCGGCGGCGCGCGCCACCAGCACCGATTTGCCGGCAATCACGCTGCTCTGCTCGCTCGCCCAAGCGCCGATGCGGCTGGTGTAGGGGCGGCTTTTGAAATATTCGTCGGATGCGGCCTCATCCAGCAACACCACCCGCCCTTCCACGCGCACCTGCCGCTCCAATTCGGGCCAGAAAAACGTTAAAGCGGCAAACGGATGCGCCGAAAGCGCGCGCCCCTTGCGGCTCAAGTAATTGCTGAAAAACACAAAGCCCTGCGCATTCACTTCTTTCAGCAACACCATGCGGCTGCTCGGGCGGCCGTCTTCGCCCACCGTGGCCACATTCATGGCGGTGGGCTCGTTCACCTCGGCGCGCACCGCCTCATTCAGCCAGCGTTCAAATTGCACCAGCGGGCTGGCATCGCATTCTTGCTCCGATAATTCCTGCTTGCTGTAATCGGCGCGGATATTGTGTAAATCCATATTCAGCTTTCTTTCAGACGGCCTCTTTGGCCATATTTTGTTAACAGGATAACCAGCCGTGCGTCATTAATCAATAGGCCGTCTGAAAGCCTTTTGTTTTCAGATATTTTGCCGGTCTGTTTTTATTTCCGACTATCGGGCCAAGCATTTAAATTAATCGCACTTTGCGGTACAATAGCGCGTTTTCCAACCTGCCCGCCTCATCATGCAACTCACCGCCATCGGCCTCAATCACCAAACCGCGCCGCTGAGCATACGCGAAAAGCTCGCGTTTGCCGCAGTCACGCTGCCCGATGCCGTGCGCGGGCTGATTGAAAGCCGCGCCGCCGCCGAAGCGGTGATTTTGTCCACCTGCAACCGCACCGAGCTTTATTGCGTGGGCGATGCCGAGCGTGTGATCGAATGGCTGGCCGAATATCAAAATCTCAACATCGACGAAATCCGCCCCTATCTTTACACCTACGGTTGCAGCGACACCATACGCCACGCTTTCCGCGTGGCCTGCGGGCTCGATTCGATGGTGTTGGGCGAGCCGCAGATTTTGGGGCAGATTAAAGATGCCGTGCGCGTGGCGCAAGAGCAAGCCGCGCTCGACACTTGGCTTAATGCCTTGTTTCAAAAAACCTTTGCCGTGGCCAAAGAAGTGCGCACCGGCACGGCGGTGGGCGAAAATTCCGTGTCGATGGCCGCCGCTTCGGTGAAAATGGCCGAGCAGATTTTCCCCGATGTGGCCGATTTGAATGTGCTGTTTATCGGCGCAGGTGAAATGATTGAGCTTGTGGCCACTTATTTTGCCGCCAAAAATCCCAAGCTGATGGCCGTGGCCAACCGCACCCTGCCACGGGCGCAAGAATTGTGCGAAAAGCTGGGCGTTAATGCCGAGCCGCATTTGCTGGCCGAATTGCCGGCCATTTTGCACGAATACGACGTGGTGGTGTCGTCCACCGCCAGCCAGCTGCCCATTGTCGGCAAAGGCATGGTCGAGCGCGCATTGCGCCAGCGCCACCATATGCCGGTGTTTATGCTCGATTTGGCGGTGCCGCGCGACATCGAAGAAGAAGTGGGCGAATTAAACGATGCCTATCTCTACACCGTCGACGATATGATGGGCATCGTGCAGCAAGGCAAAGAAGCGCGCCAAAAAGCCGCTGCTGAAGCCGAAGTGATGGTGTCGCAAAAAGTGGCCGAATTTATCGATTGGCAAAAAAGCCGCCAAAGCGTGCCGCTTATCCGCGCCCTGCGCGACGAGGGCGAACGCGCCCGCCGCCAAGTGCTGGAAAACGCCATGAAGCAGCTGGCCAAAGGCACGCCGCCCGAAGAAGTGCTCGAGCGCTTATCCGTGCAGCTCACCAACAAGCTGCTGCATTCCCCCACCCGCACGCTCAATAAAGCCGGTGCCAACGACAGCGATTTGGTCGAGGCCGTGGCGCAAATCTACCACCTCGAGCATCCGGAATAACGGCAGTAGAAAATCACCGGCGTAGGTTGGGTTGCCAAACCCAACCTATAGTGAAATGCATAAAAAAGTGATACAGCGGGTAGGTTGGGTTGAAAACCACCAATCTACAAGCCGTCTCAAACATTGGGCTTATCAACCAAGCTACCATTCGCAGCCGTTTTTTATGCATTTCACTATCGGCACCTCAATCAACTTTCCAATAATACCAATCCAAAAAAATAACCTAACTTCGTTATCTCACCTTGCCGTACTATCTGTACTGTCTACGGCTCGCCGCCTTGTTAGCTTACTTTTTTTGAATTGGTATATTTGAATTGGTATAACAGAAGCCAAGGCCGTCTGAACAATAAATGTTTCAGACGGCCTTGTTATTGAACAAAAAAGCGTATGCGCGTTTATTACGGTGCTGCACAAAATGCATTGAGTGCAGAAAAACAGAGTGCAGCCCTCAGGCATCAAGCAGGCCGTCTGAAAACATTTTCAGACGGCCTGCTTTTCATTTTTATTTAAAAAAATCGCCCATGCCCGGCGGCAGGCCTTGGGTGAATGCGCCCATGGTTTTGCTGGTGGTTTCTTCGGCCAACGCACCGGCTTGGTTGATGGCCGCCAGAATCAGATCTTCCAGCATTTCTTTATCATCAGCGGCTTCCTGAATCAACTCTTCGTTGATTTCGAGGCGGCGCAGCACATGGTTGCACGTCATGGTCACTTTCACCAAGCCGTTGCCCGCTTCGGCCGACACTTCGGTTTCCGCCAACTTGGCTTGCGCTTTTTTCATATTTTCCTGCATTTGCTGGGCCTGTTTCATCAGTCCGCCCAATCCGGCTTTTCCGAACATGTTTTACTCCTGTTTAAAAAATCATGATTAAGGCCGTCTGAAAGCCATATCCCGTTTCAGACGGCATGGTTTGCATTGCGCTTATTGCTCGTCCTGCCCGGCCAATTCCAATGTGTCCGGCAGCCATTGCGCATCAAACAAACGCAAAATATCTTGTGCCGCTGCATCTGCTTCCAAAAGCATTTGCGCTTGCCGGCGGCCTTCTTGCTGCAAACGCTTGCGCCGCATAAGCGGTGTTTCCCAGCCCGCATCATCACGCCAAGGCTCGGTTTGCAGCTTCAGGGCAATGCCGTAAGCATCGGAGAGCGTGTCGCGGATTTTATCTAGGCGCTCTTTATTGCTGGTGGCGCGCGCCTCATCGGTGAGCGAGAGCATCAGCAATTGTTGCGGCTCATCATAGCGCACCCACGCGGCATGCTGCGCCACCATTTGCGCCGCGCCGAGCTTGGGCGCCAAGCGGCGTACCATCGCGGCCCAATGTTCGCCGTCAAAAGCAGGCAATGGCTCGAATTCAGGCGCTTCGGCTTCGGCCTCTTCTTCATTTTCGCTGTTGTCGCCGCTTTCATTTAAAGCCGCCAAAACGGGCGCGGCATCAAGGTGCGGATAATCGGCATATTCCTCATCTACTTCGTCATCGCCGAAATAAACCGCTTCTTGCACCGCTTCGGCCGCAGAAAACTCATCGGCCGCCACAACATCCGCAAGCTCGCCCACGCTTTCAGACGGCATCATGTCCGATGCTTCCGCCCAAGCTTGTACCGGCTCTATCAGCGGCTCTGCCGGTAGCTCTTCTGTTTCCGCAACCACGGGCGTCGGCTCATCCGACAGGGTTTGTGTGGCGGATGTAGCAGGCTCAAGTTCAGATATGGCCGCTTCGGCATGCATCGCCACTTCTGCCTCAGGCGGCGCTTCCCACGGCGAGGTGTCTTCTGCTGCAGGCTTAAGCGGCTCATTGGCGGCAAGGTTTTCAGACGGCCGCGCAACCGCAGGCAGCGCCGGGCTATCCGGCAGAATCAGGGGCTTTTTTGCGGCGGCATCCTCCTGCGGATTATGCAGCTGCGTGCCCTCGATAATGCCCTCGCTGCTATGCGCCTTGGCCGCCATCGGCGCAAAAGCCAGCATGCGCAACAACGTCATCACAAAGCCGGCGTATTCATCGGGCGCTAGGCTCAAATCCTGTTTGCCGTGAATGGCACATTGGTAATAAAGCTGAATCTGCTCGCCGCTCAAATACTGTGCCAAGCGGGCAAGGGTTTCATGTTCGGGGTCGTCAGCCAGCGCGGCAGGCACGGTTTTGAGCAGCGCCAAGCGTTGCAGCAGCATCGCCAATTCGCTCAATGCGCTGTCGAAGCCGATAGCGCGCGCAGCCATTTCCTGCGCTTTTTCCAGCAGCGCTTCGCCATCTTGGTTCACAATATATTGCAGCAATTCATAAAGATAGCGCTTGTCTACCGCGCCTATCATCTGGCGCACATCTTGCTCGGCCACGCTGCCCGAGCCCATGGCAATCGCCTGATCCAAAAGACTCAAAGCATCGCGCATCGAGCCCATGGCCGCGCGCCCGAGCAGCTGCACGGCAGCGGGCTCAAACGGCACTTGTTCGCTTTCCAGCACATGCGCCAAATGCGCCGCCACTTGCTGCGTGGTCATATTGCGCAACACAAATTGCAGGCAGCGGCTGAGCACAGTAATCGGCACTTTGTGCGGATCGGTGGTGGCGAGAATGAATTTCACATGCTCGGGCGGCTCTTCCAGCGTTTTGAGCATGGCGTTAAACGCGCTTTTCGAGAGCATGTGCACTTCATCGATGATATAAACTTTATATTTACCGACGGTGGGCGCATATTGGGCGTTTTCCAGCACTTCGCGGATATTGTCGATACCGGTGTTTGATGCGGCATCGATTTCGAGCAAATCCACATAGCGGCCGGCATCGATCTGGGTGCAGCTGGCGCACACGCCGCAAGGCTCGCCGTGCTGCCCCTGCTCGCAGTTAAGGCTTTTGGCCAAAATGCGCGCAATCGTGGTTTTGCCCACGCCGCGCGTGCCGGTGAGCAGATAAGCATGATGCAGGCGGCCTTTGTCGAGCGCATTGCGCAAAGCCTTCACCACATGCTCTTGGCCGACCAAATCGGCAAAGGTTTTCGGCCGCCACTTACGGGCGAGAACTTGATAAGCCATGTTGCTCCGTTTTACAGGCGGTAATCGCCGCTGACACCGTTGGCAATGTCGCGCACAGCGGTAACATACATGCGGCTGTGATTATATTGCCAAACTGCATAGAAATTGGTGAGGCCGAGATAGTATTCATACACGCCCGGGCTGGTTTCGAGCCGGTAAAGAATGGCTTTTTCACCATCACCCACTACTTCCTGCGGCTGCACACCCAAACGTTTGAAATCGGCCACGGTGCGGGTGAGCGCGGTTTTCTCGTCGATAATGCCTTGCAGCTCTTGATTGATGGTGAGCGTAACCGGCACCACCATTTTGCCGTTGGTTTGCCAGCCGTGCGCTTTCATATAATTGGCCACTGATGCGGCCACATCGCCTACATTGTTCCAAATATCGTGAAAGCCGTCGCCATCGTAATCCACGGCATATTTGCGGAAGCTCGAGGGCATAAACTGCGGCATCCCCATGGCGCCGGCATAGCTGCCTTTAAAGCTGTAGACATCACGCTTTTCCGCTTTGGTCATCAATAGGAATTCGTTTAATTCTTTTTGGAAAAATTCGGCGCGGCGCGGATAATCAAATGCCAACGTGCTCAAAGAATCGGCCACGCGGAAGCTGCCCATATTGGTGCCGTAGTTGGTTTCGATGCCCACAATCGCCACGATGATTTCTGCGGGCACACCGTAGCTTTTCGCCACCGCGTCGATCACGCCTTTATTCTGGGCATAAAAACGCCGGCCGGCGCTCACGCGGGTGCCGCCGGCATTGGCTTGGCGGAATTCATACCACGGGCGCGAGGTGCCGGGGCGGTTCATGATATTGACGATATTGCCTTTGTATTCCACGCCGCCGAAAAAGTTTTCCAGCTCGTGGCGTGTGAATTGGCCGCTTTGCACTTCATAATCAATAAAGCGCTGAACATTGGCATTGCCGTTGAAGCCGCTGATGGCCACCGATTCGGCGGCAGCGTCAAACACGGGGCGTTTGCCGCCGATCGGCGGCAGCAGGGTTTCCGATGTTTCGGCGGGCTGCTGCTGGCTGCTGCAGGCGGCCAAGGCCAGCGCCAACAGCCCTATGGCGAATTTTTTCATATCGTCACATCCGGTTTTCATTAAACTCAATCAGCAAGCAGTGTATCAAATTTACCGAGACGGTTAAAGCACAGATTACGCCTAAACAGCTTTGTTTGCGCCGCTTCGTGCAGCGCATCTGAACGGCAATCTTTAATACAGAAAGGCCGTCTGAAAGATTCAGACGGCCTTTTATATAAACTGCTAATCTGCGCAGATTATTCTACAGCAGCCACCACGGCAACGGTGATTTTGGCTACGGCATCAGTGTGCAGCGCCACTTCCACTTCGTATTCGCCCACGGCTTTGAAAGGGCCTTCGGGCAGGCGCACATTGGCTTTAGCGGCTTCCACACCGGCAGCGCGAATCGCATCGGCGATGTCGGCATTGGTTACGGAGCCGAACAAGCGGCCGTCTACACCGGCTTTTTGAGCCACGGTGATGGTTTGGCCGTCGAGTTTTTCTTGGCGGGCTTGCGCATCGGCCAAAATTTCGGCTTGCTTGGCTTCCAGCTCGGCGCGGCGCGCTTCAAACTCTTGCAGGTTGGCTGCGGTGGCGCGCTTGGCTTTGCCGCTGGGGATCAGAAAGTTGCGGGCGTAGCCGTTTTTCACGGTTACCATGTCACCCAAGTTGCCCAGGCCGCCGATTTTTTCTAACAGAATGATTTGCATGTTACTTTTCTCCGTCAATTATTTGTGTTGGTCGGTGTAGGGCAACAGCGCCAGGAAACGGGCGCGTTTAACCGCAACAGACAGTTGACGTTGGTAGCCTGCTTTGGTGCCGGTGATGCGGGCGGGAATGATTTTGCCGTTTTCAGCGATAAAATCTTTCAACAGGTCTACTTGTTTGTAATCCACTTCTTGGATTTTTTCAGCCGTAAAACGGCAGAATTTTCTGCGTTTGAATGATTGACGAGCCATTGTCGTTTAACCTTTATATTCTTGAATGTTCTGTATCCGCAGCACGGGCCGGGTGTAGCGCTGGCTTCTCTGTGCGAGAAAGCCGGTGATTTCCACCATCATGTTTTGCCCATGCTGCCACTGCAAAGCTTCCTTACCGATGATTTTGGCCGGCATTTCAAACTTCACCAGGCATTGCTGGCCGTTTTCCTGCTGCCAAGATTCATGTTTGAGCACCATATCCAGCACAGGAATGCCGGCGGGTGTGTAGCGCACTTCGCCGGTTTGGGCGATTTGTGCGGTAAGGGTGAAAAGATTGTTCAATCTTAAGCTTCGGCAGTTTCTTCTTTAGCTTCTTCAGCCGCGCCGCTGTTGCTCAGCAGGCTTTTAGACTTCTCGTCTTTCATCATCGGAGAAGCTTCGGTAACGGCATGTTTGGTTTTGATGGTCAGATGACGCAGCACCGCATCGTTGAAGCGGAAAGCGGTTTCAATCTCTTCCACCACTTCAGGCGTGGCTTCGATGTTCATCAAAACATAGTGTGCTTTGTGGATTTTGTTGATCGGGTAAGCCAGTTGGCGGCGGCCCCAATCTTCCAGGCGGTGAATGGTGCCGCCGGCTTCGGTAATCATGGTTTTGTAGCGTTCAACCATAGCGGGCACTTGCTCGCTTTGATCAGGGTGAACGATAAACACGATCTCATAATGACGCATGTTATCTCCTTACGGTTTATCAAACAGCCTTTGGCCATGCGAAAAGCAAAAGGCAAGGTTGCAAAACGAAAGATTATAATTGCCGCCGCATTTTAACGCAAGGATTAACACTGTTAAAATCTCAAAATGCGGCTTATTTGTGTTACTTTCGCCCTATCCGGCTCAAAACAGGCTCGGATGACCAAGCGCCGCCGCTTGCCTGCACCGGCAAAATCTTTACGCAGGCATGCTATCCGAGCGCATTGTACGGCGCTTATAATGATGGCCGTCTGAAAGCCGCTGCGTTTTGCAGCTTGAACACACATTTATTTTTGAAGCATAAACATAATTATGTCCGACACCCTCAACCAGGTTTCCGCCCAAAGCACGGAAATCATCAAAAACACCGGTGCCAATCTGGTGGATTTCTTCACCCATTTGTTTGCCCGCGAGCGCTTTGCCTCTCATCTGCTCGAGCGCAGCTTCAATCAGCCGCTGGGCTGGATAGAGCTGGGCACTTGCATTGCGCTGATGGTGCTCACTTATTGGCTCTCGGGCTATCTAATCGGCCGCCGTGCGCAAAAGCCCACGAAATGGGCGGCCTTGAGCCACATCGGCAGGCGGGTGTTGTGGCCGCTGATGCTGCTGGCCGCTGCCGTTGCCGCCTTGTTTACTTGGACGGCTCTGGGCTTCAATGGCGTGTGGTTGCAGCTTTTGGTGATGGCGGCGCGCTGGATGATTATTATCCGGCTTTTGCTGGCCGTGGTGCATGCGGCGCTGCCCAACAATAAAATCACCGATATGCTCGAAAGCACGCTCTCAGGGGTGTTGTGGGTGTCTTTTGTATTGTGGATTTCCGGCATCGATGATGTGGTAATCAATATGCTCAAAAGCGTGCAGCTGCCCATCGGCTCCATCACGCTCAATCTCTACACCATACTCACCGGCTTGGTGTGGGTGGCGGTGATTATGGTGTTTGCCCTCTGGCTTTCGCGCACCATCAACAGCCGGCTGATGAACAGCAACCGGCTCGATATGAATCTGCGCATCGTGCTCTCGAAAGTGGTCACCACGGTGCTGGTGACGCTGGCAGTGCTGATTGCGCTGCCGCTGGTGGGCATCAATCTTACCGTGTTGTCGGTGTTTAGCGGTGCGCTCGGTGTGGGCATCGGCTTCGGCCTGCAAAAAGTGGCCAGCAATTATATTTCGGGCTTTATCATTTTGGGCGACCGCTCCATCCGCCCGGGCGACCGCCTGACTGTTAACGACTTCACCGGCTACGTTACCAAAATCACCTCTCGTTTTGTGGTGTTGCGCAGCGCCGGCGGCTCTGAAGCGCTGATTCCGAACGAAACGTTTGTTACTTCCACCGTGATTAATGAATCGTACACCGGCAAATCGCTGTGGCAAAACCTCAACATCCAAGTAGCCTACCACACCGATTTGACACAAGCCATGCGCATACTTGAAGAAGCCGCTGCCGCCCAAGAGCGGGTGGAAACCGACCCTGCGCCCAAAGCTTTTTTGGTTGAATTTGCCGACAACGGCGTAAACCTGCGCGTAGGCTTTTGGGTGCGCGACCCGGAAAACGGCTTTTTGGGTTTGTTTTCCGCTATTTTATTGGATATTTGGGCGCGCTTTAATGAAAACGGCATTGAGTTTCCGTTTCCGCAACGCGAAATACGTATTCTCAACGACGCCCCCGAGCCGAGCGATGCCGCCATGTTGCACGCCGGCCTGAAAGCCCGCAGCAGCACGCGCTCAGACGAGCCCGATAATGAGCACGGAGCGCATTCATGAGCGCGGCCAAACCATTAAAACAGCCCGTGTCAGTATTGGTGGTGTTGCACGACGGCAACGGCAACATATTGCTGATCGAGCGTGCCGATCGCGCCGGCTTTTGGCAATCGGTCACCGGCAGCATCGAAGCCGGCGAAACCTTGAGCCAAACCGCTCTGCGGGAAGTGCAGGAAGAAACCGGCATCACCCTTTCAGACGGCCAGCTGCACGATTGGCAGCAAAGCCGGCAATACGAAATTTATCCGCATTGGCGCCACCGCTACCCGCCCGGCATCACCCGCAACACCGAGCATGTATTTTCCGCCCGCATTGCGCCCGACACCGTCATTATGCTTAGCAAAGAGCACACCGCTTTTTGCTGGCTGGAGCACACAGCTGCGGCAGAAACAGTGTTTTCCCCCTCCAACCGCCAGGCTATTTTGGAATTAGCCGAACATCTTTAATTTAACCGATACATCATAACCGATACATCATATCCGAGGCCGTCTGAACAGCTTTCCGCATCATATGTTCAGACGGCCTTTTTCCACGCCGTCAAAATCGCCACTCGAAAACAAGCCTTTTGCCGCAATACCGATTTAAAGGCTTCTTAACACTTTTTTAATGCCGGTCGGGCGCTTTGGGCAAGCAAAAGCCATCTGCTTATAATATACTTACCGCCGCATTAGGGTCTGTTCACAATTCATCCGCGAGTAAGATTTTGAGCGCAAAAGCGTGGCTGCAAGGCGAAAAGCACAGCAAGGTTGGACACCTTGCGAGCATTTTCAACGCAGCAGGCGCGTTTTTGAGCCAAAAGATTGCCACGAGATGAAATGTGAACAGACCCTAGAGCGCATCGTCTGCATCCATAAACACATGCCGTTGCCGGTGATATTGCTCTTCATCTTCGCCACGCCGCCAAAACGGCACGGCATAGCAATGGGCGGCGGGCAGCCGCCATTGCACCCGTGCAATCGGGCGCAAGGCGGCCACCAATTGCGCTTCGCCGCCAAACCAGCAGCGGCAATCGCTTGGCGGCTGCGGCAGCGCGGCGATTTGGGCGGCAATGGCGGCCACGGTGTCGGGCGCGTTGCCGCTGAAAAAGTGCACATTTATGGCGGCGGGTTTGGGCAACAGTGCGGGCAAATCGGCCGCCTCGGGCAGCCACAGCCACACATCGCCGCGGCTGTGCGGGTGCATTTCGGCCAGCATGGCGCTGATGGCGGGCAGGGCGCTTAAGTCGCCCGCGATGACGGCGTGCGCACAAGAAGCCGGCATATCGCGGCTGCCGGCGGGGGCGGATACGCCGATGCTTTGGCCGGCCTGCACGCTGCGGGCAAAGTGTGAGGCGGGGCCATTGCTGTTGTGCAGCACAAAATCAATGGTCATGGTGCACTCGGTGCGGTCAAACGCGCTTAAGGTGTAGGAACGTTTGTAGGGCGCGGCGGTTTTATCGGGCCAGCGCGGGCCTTGCGGGGTGAGGTCGGGCAGCACAGGTTTGCTTTGGCCGGCACGGGGCAGCAGGATTTTGATGTGGGCGCCGTTGCGGGTAAACGGATAATCGGCCAATTCGGGGCTGTGAAACACAATGCGGCGCAGGTGCGGGCTGAGATCGTGCCAGCTTTGCACTTGAATCAGGCGCGCGCGTTTGGGGTTGGGCTCAGTCATGGGTTGGTTCCTGAAAAGGGGTGGAAGCTTGGCTTAAGGCTGCCTGAAACGATGCGGCCAGCAGGCTGCCGTGGCTGTGTTGCGGATAATCCTGATAATGCACGCTCAGGCCGGGCAGTTTGCCCAATTGTGCGGCCAGTGTTTTGGCGGCATCGGGCGGCACGGCGGCCACGGCGCGGTTGCGGGCTTCGATGCGCTGTTGTTGCTGTGGGTTTTGCGCGGTTTTGCGCTCGGCTTTGCCGCTTTTTTGCAGCCACAATTGTGCACGGGGCTGAAATGGCAAAGGCCGTCTGAACGCTTGCTGTGCCTGTTGCAGAAACAGGCCGCGCTGCCACCACAATGAGGGGTCGGCGGCGATGTATTGCGTAAACGCATCGGGTTGTTGCAGCAAGCTGTAGAGCACAAACAGGCCGCCGTAGGAATGCCCCCACAGCGTTTGCCGTTGCGGATTCAGTGGCGCGCGTTTGGCCACGGCAGGGCGGATTTCGGTGGTGAGCCGTTGCAGCAATATCGCTGCGCCGCCGTTTTGGCGTGTGGGGTCGAAATCATCGGCCAAAGCCTGGCCGTGTGTATCGGGCGGGGTGTAGTCATAGGCCCGGGCGGCGGCATCGAAGCGCAAATTGTTGGCATAACCAATCAGCACCAGCACGGTTGGCGCTTCGGCGGCCAGGCGGCGCAAGGTTGCGGTGTTTAAAAGCTCGGGCAAGGCGTTGCCGTCAAGCGCAAACAAGGCGGGAAAGCCGGCGGCTGGCGGCGCGGCTTCGGGAATGCCGGCATACACGCGAAGCGCCGGCCTGCCATCGGCGGCGGGGAAATCCAGCGTGTGGAAGCGGTAGCCGCTCTCAGGCGCGGTGAGCACCGAAAAATCGGCGCGCCGGCTCATATCGGGCAGCGGGGCAGCGGGGCTGTGCGCGGCCAATAGCAGGGTAGTGAGAAATAAGGCTATTCGTAGCATAGGGTTAAGGCTGCCTGAAAGAGAAACGGGATAAAAAACAAATATTAAAAGCTTTAATCATTTAGTAGTTGTAGGTCGGATTCTTGAATCCGACACTTGTTTGCAGAACAAGATTGCGGCATGTTCGGCCTTGCGGCCCAATGTCGGATTCGAGAATCCGACCTGCAGCTACGGGCTGTTATTGCGTTTCAGACGGCCATTCTTTGCGGCGTTATTTCACCAAACGTGCATCAGCGCCGAAACCACGGGCGGCATCGGGTTTGGCGACATCGAATTCGCGCAAGGTGCTGTTGATGGTCACTGTTAGCGGTTTGCCGTTAACCGTGGCCGAGGCGTTCAGCTTCACGCCGCCGCCGCTGCGCTCGCCGCTGGCAAAATCAGGCAGTTGCAGCTCGCTCAGTTGCAGGCTGGCGCGGCTGAGTTTGGCTTCTTTGTTCACCAATTGTTTGCCGCGCGGGCGGATTTTGTCTTCGGCTTTGAAGGTGTCGGGCGTGTCGGCATCGCTGATTAAGGCCAGGCTCAAGAGCTTGGCGGCGGCCAAATCGGGCTGGCCGTTGTGCACCGGAATGCCGATTAAGAGCTTCACGCCGCGGTGGATGGCGCGGTTGTCGCTCCAGCCGCTGCCTTCGCGTGCGGGGCGGGCATCGGCGGCGAGCGAATAGCTGCGGCTCATAATCTGGATTTTGTAGCCGGGGATTTTGGTTTTGCCCAAGCCGTCGTTAATGTCGGCCACGAGTTCGGGCGCTTTGCCTTGCGGGTTGCCGAGCAGGCGGGCGGAGGTGTCGGCCACGGCAAGCGTTTGGCCGGCATAGCGGATGTCTTGCTGGTGGGCGAAGCCTGCGGCGAAAGCGGGGCTGCTCAAGCCGAGGGCGGCGGCAATAAATAATGCGGTGCTGGTTTTCATGCGGTTTCCTTGAATGATGGGTGTATCAATATGGGGCATGCTTGGGTGGTGGTGCTAATCTGCAGCAGTGCTAGGTCGGATTCTTGAATTCGGCCTTGCGGCCAAATGTCGGATTCGAGAATCCGACCTACAAAGGCCAAGGCTGCGGCCTAATATTTCCGGTTTCGGGCAATATTGCGGGAAACCAAGATGTTGTTGGGTTACGGCCTTGGCGGCCTAACCCAATCTACGGGCTGTTATTGCGTTTCATACCAATCCAAAAAAATAACCTAACTTCGTTGTCTCGCCTTGCCGTAC
>ERZ650312.828-NODE-828-length-17483-cov-12.069830_pt1 | contig 17483 bp, 16 predicted proteins | sample MGYA00376248_ERZ650312 | MGnify/ENA primary metagenome ERZ650312 (study PRJEB26733, sample SAMN07839316) | wastewater metagenome | biome: urban; feature: wastewater treatment plant; material: waste water | place: USA: North Carolina | collected 2016-07-28 ... | reverse complement strand
ACAGCCACGTGTTGTTCCAGAACAGCACCGCAGGCACCACGGTCAACAGCGTGAATCCCCAGAGGTACGGCGAGGTTCGGTTGTTGCGCATCAACACCCGGCGGGACTCGTCATCGTGAAAAACGCCTCGGACAATGCGGCGATAGATGAGTTGATGGAAGTGCAAAGCATCAGCCACGCCGGGAGAGACGCCACGCACCGCCTTGCGGTAAATGGAAAAAATCGTTTCCCATACCGGGTAAATCAGCAGCAGCATTGGAAACCATGGCGACACATCTGCATTGCGCTGCACTAAAGAGATGCTTGCCAGCGCAATCACTACCCCCCAGACATAAGCGCCGCCATCACCTGCGAACAGCATGCCGCGTGGATAGTTCCACACCAAAAAACCCGCAGTCGCAGCCGCAGTGCACACCAGGAGCGCAGCCAAACCCCGATCACCCACTTGCAACGCAACGTGGGCCAGGGCAAGGCAGACAATGATGGCGACCATGCCCGCCAAGCCGTTGTAACCGTCAATGATGTTGAAGGCATGTGGTAGCCCAGTCACGGCCAAAAGAGCAATACACAGACCCAGCCACGGCGCTGCCGACAGCAAGGCGTCCAGCCACGGCAAGCCCAGGCGTGGCACGGTCATGTCCAACAAGCTGATGGCGAGTAGACCTGATACGCCAGTGAAGGCAAGCCGATAACGCACGGCCACACGCTGGGTCAGATCTTCGGCAATGCCGCTCACAGCAGCGGGCAGCAGCACCATCAGCCACAACTCCACTCCACCGCCCAGCCGCAGAGCGCCAGGGTCGCCCCACCACAGAGACTGCGCCGCTCCAAGCCCCCAACTGCAGCACAGGCCCAGAAGTATGGCTGCGCCTCCCAACCGGGGCACATCCCCCAGATGAAAGCGTTGGGGCATGGAGTTGCCATACACGGAGGAATGCCCACGCATCCAGCGGATAATGAACCCCGCCCCGAACGTTGCCATTACAAACGCAACCAAAGATAACAAAATCATGAGCGTTCGATAGTACCTGTGTCATTGTCCTGTTAACGTAACAAACGGCACGCTTGTTTGAAAACAGGCGAACGCCACAGACGCAGAAGACTTTGAACATGCCAGCGCAGATGACGCCAGCGCCTGTGGCTGGCGTGCTGCCCTGCATGTACCACCCGTGCCGGTGCAAGCGCCAACGCAAAGCCAAGCAGCCGCAGACGCAGGCACAGATCCACATCTTCACAGTACATGAAATAGGTTTCGTCGAATCCACCCAACTGATGCCACACAGATCGCGGTAGCACCAAACAGGCCGCGTTCACCCAATCCACCCGCGTCTCGCCACGCCCTAAAACGCGGCGGCGCCACAGAGCTTGGGGCGTGGGCAATGCGCGCTCACTGTCCTGCCGGTTGCCGGCGCCATCGTACTGAGCGGGATAGGAACAGCCCACCGAGGGCTGCGCCGCTGCCCGGACCAGTGCTTCCAAGGGGTCCCCCCCATACCAACGGACATCAGGGTTAAGCACACAAACAAACGGCTCCATCGCACCCATCAAAGCGCGATTATGGTTGGCACCAAAACCCGCGGGGTGCGCGTTGCGCACGATGTGCAGCGCAAACGGCCAGCCGCCGGACGGTGCCTGCGGCTCTGCTTCGGGCTGGTTGAGCGTGAGTACCACACGCGTGACCGTGGCCGCACTGTACCGAGCCAGGTCGTTCAGCAGTGCCTGTACCTGCGCTTGGTGCCCATGGCTGACGACCGAGACAACCAACGACCCTGCGCCACCGTCATTGGGTGCCACGGCACTTGTCAATGGCCGCACAGCGGAGCTCAAGGAAGCAGTGCACTGTTGACCTGCGCCACGCTCACCTGCCGATCGTAGCCTGCCAGGGCCTGCAGACGCAGGCGCGACACAAGGTACAGATACCTCGCCTGCGCCAGATCGCGCTGTGCAGTGGTTTTCTGCTGCTGCGCGTTGAGCACATCCACCGCGGTCCGCGAGCCGGCCTGGTATGACTTCTGGTTCGACAGCACCGCCTGCTCGGCCGAGCGCACCGCTTGCTCCAGCGCTTTCACCCGCAGCACACCCTCGGTCATGCCACGGAACTCCCGGTGCACCCGCACACCCAGATCACGGCGAGCAGCCTCTAGCGCCTCGCGTGCGCGCTCCTGCGCCGCCACCGCCTGTCGCACGGAGGAGCTGACATACCCACCCGCATACAGCGGCACCGACAACTGCAACCCGATGCTCTTATTGTCATAGCGCGAGTTGACGTTGGTCACACTGTCGCTGTTGCTGCGCGACCACTGTGCCACGGCGTCCAGGGTCGGCTTGTGTCCCGCTTGCGCCTTGTCCACCTCCATGCGCGCAGCGTCGAGCTGCGCGCGCAACGACTGCAACTCCGGGCTGGCCTGCTCGGCACGCTCGACCCAGGCATCCACCAGCCCGGGAACGGGCACAGTGGGGTTGAACCGCTCCACATCCAGACCTGCCAGCACATCTACCGGCTGGCCCATGAGCGACTCCAGACGCCGGCGGGTGTATTCCACGTTCTGCAGCGCCTCCAGTTCCTGCGCCAGCGTCAGGTCCAGGCGCGCCTGGGCCTCGTCAATATCGGTGCGCGTGCCCGTTCCCGCCTCCAGGCCCTTGCGCGCGGCATCCAGCTGCGTGGTGTAGGTGGTCTTCTGTGCCTCTATCAGCAGTACTTGGTCTTGGGCCAGCAGCGCATCGAAATACGCCTCGCCCACACGAGTGACCAAGGTCTGCTCATCGCGCTCAAGCGCCGCATTGGCATCTTCGACCTGCGCCTCGGCCTGCCGCACTAATGCGCTGAGATAGGGACGGTACAGAGGCTGGCGGACAGAAAGCGTCTGGCTGCCGCTGTAGTACTGGTTCTCGGCCCTGACCGGCGGGCCCTGAAAATTTTGCGTCTTGCTGCTCAGATCGTTGTAATTGCGGCTCGCATTGAGACTCACATTGGGCAGTTGCTGAGCTCGCGCCTGCGGCAGCCGCTCACGGCTAGCCTGCGCGCCCGCGCGTGCGGCGCGGATGGTGGCGTCGTTCTCATAGGCCGCCTCGTAGGCCTGTCGCAAGTCCAGCGACCAAGCGGGCAACACCACGGCCATGCCCAGCCACGCCAGGCAGGCGCTGGCCAGGCGAGTGCGCGGCGCGAATGCAATGCGGTATGTCATGGCCATCACTCCTCGGTCATGGATGCGGCGAGTCGCTTGGTCAGCGGGTGCAGCAGATATGTCAGCATCGAACGCTCACCGGTCTTGAAGATCACCTCCACCGGCATGCCAGGCTGCAGCTGGCGCTTGCCCAGGCGTTTGAGCCCCTCAGGCGTGACCTCAACCCGTGCCAGGTAGTAGCTCACATTGGTCTGCGGTTCGGTCAGCAGATCCGCCGAGATTGACACCACCTTGCCATCCACCACCAGCTGAGGCGAATGAGCAAACGAGGAGAACCGCACATCCACGAGCAAATCAGTGTGAACTCTGTCGATCAAGTGCGGCGCCACATGAGCCTCCAGAATCAAGGGCGCATCCTTAGGAACGATGTCCATCAGCTTTTGCCCCGATTGCACCACTGCGCCCACTGTTTGTACTGCCAAGCCCACCACCTGACCGCTGGCGGGTGCTCTGATTTCTGTACGAGCAAGATCATCAGAGACAGCGCGCATCTTTTCACTATCAGCTTGCACCTCGCGGTTAACATCAGCAAGCTGCGTTTCCACTTCCTTGCGATATTCTTGCTTTCTGGACAATGCACGCTGGCGCATTTCTCCGATGGCACGACGCGCGCGCTCCGAATTGCCCATCAAATCTGCGATCGCAGTACTGGAATCAGCAACCATACGCTCTAGTTCTAGCTGACGGTTACGAGGCGCATAACCCTCTTTCACCAACCCACGCAAATGGCCCAACTCTTCATTGAGGAGGCGTAACTGGCTAGTACGGTTTTCAAGCATCCCTTTGTAGGCCGCCAACAGCCCCTCCTGGCCCTGAATGCTCTCCTCGATCGACTGCAGGTCCGAGCGCAGCAGGCTGCGCCGCGTCATGAACAACTGTTCCTGGTTCTGCATCTGCTGGCGAATCAGCGGATCGGTGCTGGCCGCCACCAGATCCGGGTGGAACGTGATCGACGCCTGCTCCGACTGCTCGGCCAGCAGCCGTCCCTGCATCGCGCGCAGCCCCAGATAGCGCTGGCGCACCGACTCATAGTTGGAGCGCGCCACCGCAGAGTCCAGGCGAATGAGCAACTGCCCTTCCTGCACCTCATCGCCCTCGCGCACCAGCACCTCCTGCACGAGGCCACCACTGAGATGCTGCACGGCCTTGCGCTTGGTATCAATGGCCACCATGCCCGTCGCAGGCACCCCTTCGTCCAGCGGCGCCAGCGCTGCCCAAGCCAAAAAGCCCCCAAAGCCGATGATCAGCGCCCACAGACCAATGCGCCCCGGACGTCCAGAATCCTTTTTTGCTACATTATCAGTAGCGATTGAACTAATCTCCACAGGCGTTAAGCCCGTTTTCTTATCTAAAGACAACAAAGATTTGACCATATCAGTACCCGACAGAAAGAGGTATCCATAAAAGAAGACATAGCGCAACAAGCGTGCACATTACGCGGCCTGAGGGCGCAAAGCGCCTGAACCCTCAGGCACGGATTGCGCCGTGCGAAGCGCCGCCAGCACCTCATCACGCGGTCCATCCGCCTTCACCACGCCATTGCGCAGAATCAGCACACGATCGGCCACCGCCACAATGCCCGGGCGGTGCGTGATCAAGAACACCGTACAACCCTTCACTTTGAGCTCCTGCACAGCGCGCACCAAAGCCGCCTCGCCCACGTCGTCCAAATTGGCATTGGGTTCGTCCAGTACCACCAACACCGGATCGCCATACATCGCGCGCGCCAGCCCTATGCGCTGGCGCTGGCCGCCCGACAGCAGGTGACCTGCTTCGCCAATCGGCGTGTCGTATCCTTTTGGAAAGCGCAAAATCATCTCGTGCAGGCCGGCACTGCGCGCAGCAGCGATCACCTTTTCGGGAGACACCTCGCCAAAGCGTGCAATGTTCTCGGCAATCGATCCTTCGAACAGTTCCACGTCCTGCGGCAGATAACCCACGTAAGGCCCCAGCTCATTGCGGTCCCAGCCTGCAATCGGCAAACCATCGATAAGCACTTCGCCCGACACATCAGGCCAGATACCCAGCATGCAGCGCGCCAAAGTCGACTTGCCCGAACCCGAAGGGCCCAGAACCACCGTCACCGTGCCTTGCGGCACCGCCACACTCACGCCCTTGAGAATGGGCTCGGCCCTGCCCGGTGCCACTGCCACCACATCACGCAACGTCAGCGCGCCCTGTGGCGCCACGCGCGACAGCGCCGGATCACGCTCGGGGTGGGCAGCCAGCAAGGCCTCCAGCCGCCTGAAAGCGCTGCGCGCCCCGATGAAACCGCGCCACGTACCCACCAGCATGTCAATCGGCGCCAGCGCCCGCGACATCAGCACATTGGCAGCGATCATGCCGCCCGGCGACAACTGCCCATCAATCACCAGCAACGCGCCTGCGCCCAGAGCCAGCGACTGCTGCGAATAGCGGATGAACTTGCTCCACGCCGTGATACGGTGCGTGATCGCCTGCGCCCGGCCCTGCAGTTCCTGCGCATGGGCATGGCGCCGCGCCCAGTGCGGGCGCAGGTTGTGCACCATGCCCATGGGCTCCAGCACCTCGGCATTGCGCAGTTTGCTCTGCAGGTAAGCGGCTGATTCGCTGCTCGCCTTCGATGCATCCTCGGCCGGGGTCACCGTGCGCCGGTGACCAAACCAGGCCAGCGCCCCCTGCACCGCCGCAAAAAACAGCGCCAGAAACCCCAGCATCGGGTGCAGGATGAACAACACCCCCATATAGATGGGTGTCCATGGCGTATCAAAGAAAGCAAGAATGCCCTGGCCCGTCAAGAATTGGCGGATCTGGATCAAATCGCCAAAAGAACGAGCAGGGCTGACCCTCGACGGTGCCAGATGGGCGTCAAAGCTGGCGTTGAACACACGGGTGCCCAACAACGCATCCAGCCGTACACCCGAGCGCACCAGCACACGCGAGCGCATCCACTCGGCAAAAGCCATCACGCCAAACAAAAACAGGGTGATCAGTGACATCGCCAGCAGCGTCAATTCGCTGCGACTGCTCATCACGCGGTCAAACACCTGCAGCATGTACAGCGTGGGCGAGAGCATCAGCACATTGGCCACCATGCTGAAAACACCCACCATCAGAAACTCGCGGCGAAAAGCCCACAGGGCCCGCGTCAGCTCACTGCGCTCAAAAAAACCAGAGAACGTCATGAAAGGCTACCTTGTGAAAATCAGGATGCCGCCAGTGCCTGGCCGCGTGCTGCAGGCGCAGCCGGCTGCTGCTTGGCCTGCTGCAGCGTGGCCAGCACCTCGTCGCGCGGACCAAAAGCCTGCTGCATGCCATCGCGCAGCACCAGCATCTTGTCTGCCACACCCAGCACACTGGTGCGGTGCGTCATGACGACAAAGGTTGTACCGCGCGCCTTGCCCTCCTGAATGGCGCGGGCCAGCGCCGCGTCGCCCTCTTCGTCCAGGCTCGAATTGGGCTCGTCCAGCACCACGAACACCGGGTCGCCATACAGCGCACGCGCCAGGCCCACGCGCTGGCGCTGCCCGCCCGACAGACGCGCGCCCTCAGGCCCCACCGGGCTGTCATAGCCCTGCGGCAGCGACAAGATGAACTCATGCAGGCCCACCGCGCGCGCCGCCGCCTCCACCTTGGCAGGCTCTACCTGGGCAAAGCGGGCAATGTTCTCGGCCAGCGTGCCTTCAAACAATTCCACGCCTTGCGGCAGATAACCCAGGTGCACGCCCAGCTCAGCCTTGTCCCAGGTGTGGATGTCGGCGCCATCGAGCCGCACCTTACCCCCCTGCGCGGGCCACAGCCCGACCAGCAGGCGCGCCAGCGTGGTTTTACCCGCCGCCGACGGTCCCACCACCGCCAGCACTTCGCCTGGCGCCAGCGCAAACTGCACACCACGCAAAATCAGCGCCGGATTACCGGGCGCTCCCGCGACCAACTGCTCGACGTGCAGCGCGCCACGCGGTGCAGGCAAAGCCATGCTGCGCGGCTGCGCAGGCACCGCCTCCAAAAGCTGCTCCACACGCGACCACGCATCGCGCACATTCACCACCGACTGCCATTGCGATACCACCTGAACCAGTGGCGCCAACATACGCCCGCCCAGAATGGACGCCACAATGATCATCCCGCCGCCGCCACTGAGCTGGTTGTGCAGCAGGAGCCAAGCCCCCAGCCCCAAAAGCATGGAGCTCAGCGTGGTCTGCAGCAGCTTGGAGACGGCCTGAAAACCGCCCGCCCGCTCCGACGCCAGCGCCTGCAGATCCAAAAAATCGCGCTGCTTGCCCAGCCACCTGCGGTGCGTATCGCGCAGCATGCCCATCGACTCGATCACCTCGGCATTGCGCAGCGTGTTGTCGGCATATTGCTGCGCCTCAATGGCCGCACGGTTGGCCTGCATCAGCGGCGGCTTGGTACTGCGCTCATTGAGCCAGGCCACGAACGTCTGCACTACGGCAAACACCAGGGCCGACCAGCCCAGCACCGGGCTGATCAGGAACAGCAGCACCATCATGACCAGCGAAATGGGCGACTCCAGCAGCGCCAGCAGCACGGGCGAATATAAAAAGTCGCGCACCAGCCGAAAGTCATGGAGCGGCTGCTGCGTGCCGCCCGGCAGGCGACGCAGATTGGCCTCAAAAATGGCGCTGAAAATGCGCCCGCTCATCCGGCGGTCGAGCTCCACGCTGGCCGCCCGCATCACCTCACTGCGCGCCCACTCCAGCAGCTCCATCACCATGTAAGCGCCCAGCACCAGCAGCGTCAGCATCACCAGGGTGGTGTGGTTGCGGCTGTTGACCACGCGGTCATACACCTCCAGCATGTAGCCCGACGGCGCCAGCACCAACAGGCTGCACACCAGGCTGAACCAACCGGAACGCACAAAAAAGGGCCGCAACGAAGCGATGGCCTCGCGCAACTCGGACGGTTTTTGCTTCAGATTCATGGAGCCTCTTCAACCACGATGTATTCGGGAATTTCACCAGCCGTGCTATCGACATCGGCCTCTTGCGCACCAGCGGCGCCCTGCTGTGCATCCACCAGCAAAAAAGCCAGCTCATACACACCGTCGCGCCGTCGCGACAGCACAATCTCGCGCAGCTTTTGCGCATGAAAGCGCTCCTCGTCCTGCGCCGCCAGTGCCAACTGAAAGCGCATGCGCCCATCCAGCGTGAACATCGACAGCTGGCCCGCCTTCAGGCTCAGCGTGTGCCGGTCGAAATACACCGGACAGCTATCAGCAAACCGCAGCAGCGGCAAAGGCTTGTCCCCCAGCCGCGCCAGATTGAACGGGCTTTGGGGGTGCTGGAACACCAGCCGCCCGGTGCGCGAGACAGAGTAGATCGCGTTGCACACCATCTGCGAGCCCATCTCGGGAAACTGCTCGCGCAACTGCCGGTAAGCCAGATGGTGCAAAGCCACACGGTTCCACACCTTGGTCTGCTGCACCAGCGGCGCCAGTGCATTGCACACACGCGCGAACCCTGTTTGCAATGCCTGCAAACGCTGAACCTGCTCGGGCTCAACGTGAAGGGGAATACGCAACACTGGATTCATGCGCGGGAGTATACAGATATCTTATATGAAATTCATATGCGAGAAGAACTTCTTACAAAATGAGCCCCCCGTTTCACCGCACCTCCCCTCCATTCTTGGGGCAATGTGCGCCACGGCCAGTCCTGCGGCGGGCTGCTGAACCGTAGGCAGCGCTGCTGGAACAGCGACCCTGCGGCGCTCGGGCAAGGTGCGAGACCACGCCGCGAAGCTGCTGCGCTCGATCAGTACCCGGTTGCGGGCGGCCAGCTCGTGGATGGGATCGTCATAGGGTTTGCCGTCGCTGCGGCGCCACTGCACCTGGCCACGCTCACAGGCGCTCAGCAGCGCTTGGCGTTTGGCCTCCAGGCACTGCGGCTCGGGCACACCCCAGCGCTCGAGCACCAGCCATACCGGCCACCAGTCGGACTGGGTCCAGTAGTGAATCTCATCGGGCGAAGCCGCAAGTTGGGGATGGGCTGACATATACGCTCCTTTAGATACATAAAGTGTCTAAAGGGAAACATTAAATCAGAACCCAAACAGAGAAAGGCACATTTCCAGACAGGGCTGGACGCTTTCGTGCAAAAACGGACTACAGGCCGACCCTCACCCCACAACAACCACCTCCACCGCCTCCCGTAGCCGCTCGCGGGTCAGGTGCGCCGATCACCTCCGCCGAAACCGATCCGCCACCCACGCCACCACACCGCGCTTGGCCGGCTGCGTTGCCTGCGCCTCCTCCCTCTCGATCTGCTTTTGCGCATCAGTGGCAAAGGCTTCAGTCAGGCCGAACGGCACGACCGTCGGGATATCGGTGCCTCGGCGTGATAGCGTGGCACCGATGGCCTGGCGCAGCACCTCTCCCTCGAAATCGCTGTGCCTGGCCAGCACCCACAGATCGAAGTAATCCTTCATCCGGCTATTGGCCACCCCAAGACTGATCAGGGCTTCGAGCTTTTCCGCCACAACGGTGTAGCGCGGATAGACCCGGAGCTTGGGCACCGGAAACCCATCGAGCATCACCGGATATTCCACAGCCTCAGGCCCGGGCGTGACGGCATCGCCGTAACCCACATCGACTTGAATCGGGCAGCGTGCGCCATCGACCCACCCCAGCAGGGTTACGCGGATACCGGCGTAGTTGGCCTCCTTGCGGATTTCTTCGGCCCGGATGCTCTGGGCATCAAAGCGAATGCCGTCATCGACATCCAGCGCACACAAATCTGAGAAGGCTGCGATCAAGTACGGCTCTTCAGCGAGACCGAAACCGAGCAGGTCCATGTCACGTGTCGGCCGCAGCGGCACATCGAACCAGAGATGGAACAGCAACGCGCCCTTGAGCAGGAAATGGTCTGCGTGCGTCGAGATGCTCAAACGGTAGAGCAGCCGTTCTAGGGCATAGCGGGTGAGCACCAAGGTGAAGTCGCGTTTTTCGGCACGGGCCTTGTTGAGCAATTTGGCGCGCACGGAGGCAGCAACATTGCGCCCATTCACGTCAGCGCCTCCAGATACGGGCGCATCACGTTGGCGACCCGACAGACTTGAGCACAGTGCCACAGATCGTCCATCTTCACCCGCTTGGCATTCCAGGCCTCACGCAGCGCTTCGAGCGCAACGTCCAGGCCGATCTTGTTGCGGTACTTGAAGCAGTCGGCCACCGTCTTGGCCACACTCGTTACCTGCACCGTAACGCCATCAACCGCGTGCTTTTCCACCCCTTCGGTCAGCGCATCACCACTGAAGCGCACGACACGCAGCGGCGGGTAGTCCATCTTGGGGGCTCGCGCTTTGTTCGCAATCGCCACCCACACCTCGAACGGCGACTGCGTGGTGAGGCCATGAAACTGCAGCGCAGACAGCAGACACACCAAAGTGTTGGGATGTTTGCTGGCCACTTCGGCCAGGGTGGTGTGCTCAGATACCGGTCGATCCGGCAGCGCGTAGAGGCCACGGCACAGCCGGATCAGCTTGCCCTGGCGCACCAGCGTGCTGAGTGTCATCCGAGAAACGCCGCACGCCTCCACGTCGCGCGGGCGCAGCAGCCCTTGGCGACGAGCCATGTCGAGGATGAGGGTGTGAGCATTTTCCATGGAGCAATTATTTCATATCGTCGGTAGTTTCCAATACATACCGACACTTAGTTATCCAAACCCTATTAACAAAAAACCGTGGCCCGCCCTATTTTCGCTATCACAACAATAGCTACTTACGCTTACCACATAAGCGCTAGAGCCCAATTTGACACAAAAAAAACCCTGTCTCTCATGAGAAGAACAGGGCTGATGGCGGGCAATGCACGTATCGGGAAACCGTGGTCTGCCCCCTATTTCCCGTTGAGCAAGTCCAAAAAAATACTTATACTGCCAAAGAAATTTTGGTACTGCTCACAAAAAAGATTCAATAATTTTTTGTATCCAATCATTGGTGCATCTCTATATACCAAGCACAGGTTACCAAAAATTCTTGAAAGACTAAAATTGTGCAGCCATCCATCAATTTCTAAGTTTTTATTTAAAATAAAACCATTCCCTGCTTGCTATTATTAGCAGGCTTACCGCCCATATGGGTAATTCTGGAGATAAAAAGTGGCATATATTTCTGATTTAACACAAGTTTATTTGAACAAACTGGGTGTTTCTTCACATGATGTACTGAGCTTTGTGCTGTCAAATGAAAATAATCCGTCTTTGATTTACAGCACAGCCAAGCAATATGGCATCACTACACAAATGCTGGCAGAAGTCGTCAGCTCAGCCATCCCCTCCATTGATGTGAACGGCGTGCGCCAGTTCTTCAAAAATAGCGGTCTGGATTCTCTGCAGCTGGACAACTCTTCTGCTCACCTGGACCCCAATTATTTTAAAAATCTGTTTGACAGCTCCAAACTCGTTCAGTACCAAGGTATCAATGACAATATTGTTCTAGGTGACGGCGACGATTATGTCGATGCAGGCCTTGGTGATGACACCATTAAGGGCAATGGCGGCAATGATGTTCTGCTAGGTGGTTCGGGAAACGACACCATTGATGGCGGCCGTGGCGCGGATTATATTGAAGGGGGCTTTGGCGCCGACAAGCTCTATGGCGGCAAATATGCCAACTCCACCTATGTTTATGGTTACTACCAGGGAAATCAATGGATTCCTGGATATTATGTAGATACCGTTGACTATTCAACCAACCTAATTTATGGCGGTGGTGGAGACGACTATATAGAAGGCGGCTACGGTGCCGATGTGCTCGATGGCGGTGATGGCGCCGACAGAATCTATGGTGGTGGCAGTTATTATTACTATGGTGAAACTAATAATATCCGTGACCACGATGTCATTTATGGCCGCGGTGGCGATGATTGGATTGATGGTCAAACAGGGGATGATGTCATTTATGGCGGCACCGGAAATGACTATATTTATGGCGACTCAGGGTCTGACACTATTTATGGCGAAGAAGGCGACGACACCATCTTTGCACAAAATGGCTCTTACAGCGATGACTACACTGTAGATTATGTATTTGGCGGCGCTGGAAAGGACACAATTTATATTGCCTCCGGCGACCAAGCGAATGCAGGCGAAGGCAATGACACCATCACCTTCCGAGCAGGCTCGTCTACAGCCCAGGCAGTGACAACCGCATTGATTGTGGCAGGCGAAGGTGCAGACTGGATTTATGCTTACGAGCTATCCGAAAGCAACCGCCTGATTATTGATCTGACCGAGAGCACACAATCCACCGACAAAATCAGTGGCTGGGAGATCAAAAAAGGTACGTTCAATATGGCCATGGAAGTGCGTGGCTTCAATATCAAATATGATATTTTTGCGATTGGCAGTTTTAATTTAAATGGCGCCAATTATTCCTCTTTCAATGGTGCCGGAGTCAATACCAAGTATAATAACGCCAACTACTCTCAAATTCTGACCAGTGCCTCCACCCCCTATCTGCAGCGCAATATTGACTACAACAACCCCGACCCCGATGCCTATGGCAAGGGCTTCTTTGTCATTCAAGGGGCTTCTGCCACTGCTTCTGACAGTTTGAGCGCAGCAGCATTCATTGATGCCTACGGCAATAATGCAACCTATGACAAGGAAGATGTGCATTATTTCCTGATCAATATTGGCACCAGCGATATGGGCCTGTACAAGTTCAAGGACGACTCTGGCGCAGACAATAATGTGGTGGCCGACGAGCTGACGCCAGTTGCCTTGTTTGTGGGCCTGCGCACGGAAGACTTCACCACGCAAGACTTGTTCAACGTTTTTACTTATTAATAAAAAAACGTTGTCTGGTGTTGAGTGCCAGTAAGCTAAAGCCGGTATCCTTACCGGCTTTTTTTTGGCTTTTTTTGGATTTACCCAATACGCTCTACCACCGCTGATGCTCATTGGCGCAGGGGGTTTTTAATTCAATGCGCACCGAAGCTAAGGGTACCGCCGTGGTTCAGGAATTCGAGATCGATTTCACCGCTCGGGGTGGTAGGCAGAGCCTGCTGGCTTTGCGCCTGCGCGTTGGCGTTGGCGTGGGCTGCGGCAAGCTGGCCCAGCATCTGCAAGTGCTGCATCGACAGCAGCTGGCAGTAAGCCACCGATAACGCCCCCGCCTGCTGCAAGCGCTGCAGCGCTTCAGCCCCCAGGCCGTTGAGTCGGTCTTCATCAATGCGGTAGAGGCCTTGCACGGTTTTCTCGCCCTGCCCGCTCTTCAGTGTGACTGGCCAGGGCTGGATTAGCCCTTCTGCCTGCAAAGCGGCACACGCACGCTCGGTGACGGCGCGATTGGCCTGCACCTGCTGCAAAAAATGGAGCACGGCCTTGACCGATTCGCTGGGCTCACCCTGCGCGTCAAAGAAGGGCTCGGGATGGTCTTCTGCAACCATGCCGCTATCAGTTGCCACACACAGCACCCACTGGCCGCTTTGCGTGTGCGCCAGCCTGAAAGGGTAAGCACGGTACATGGCTGGCGTGTACGCCCCCATCCAGCGACCGTCAGGCGACACCCACAAGTTCTGACCAGGCTGCAGGCCCTGCACCGCAGCCGGCACAAAAGCCTCTCCTTGCGGGATAAAAGCAATCGGCAGTGTCATGCAGGCCTTGGCCAGCTCCTGCACCACCAGCGGGGCCACCGCATCCAGCGCGGCAAAGTGGTAATTTTCGTAGCGCTTCCAGCGCAGATTCGCAAAGTCGGTCTTGGTAATGGCTTGATATTGGGGCATACAGTGACTAGGAAGAAGGTTTTAGAAGGCTTTATCAGCAGCGCACTCTGTCCGAATGCATCACGTGGGCATTGTGGGCCAACTCCTGGCCCACAGACTCGAATGCTTTGTAACTGGCACCTTTGCGGCACCTTTGCGTCATCCAAAAGGCTGTCGAGGTCGCAGGTGCCCCAAACTGGCTTCACGCAATCTGCAAGGCCTTCAAAATCGGCAACTGTTTCTCGGCAAACTCGCTGGCCTGCGCAGTCAGTTCTGCCAAGTTTTCTTCGACGGTTTCCAGCGTCTTGCCATCTTTAACCAGTCGCTGGTTTTGTAGGGCAAGGATGTTCCACACGAAGTTGGCCCAGTCCTGCGGGTGCTTGTGGCCCTGCTGCTTGGCCAGCAAAAACAGCTGCTGAAAGCGGGGCACAGTGACACCGCCGCCAGTAACCGGGCTGGCCAGGTAGCTCAGCTCATTGCTGCTGCGTGCCTTGGTCATCAGGTACACATTGAGCCTGTCGGTGCGTTTCTTGGCTTTCTGGACCACGGCATCGTCTTGCACCGCCTGCACCGCACCGGTGGCACTGAGCACCATGGCGGCTTGCAGGATCTGGGCGAAGCTCAGGCTTTGGGTGCTCGGGGTCGCTTTAAGGGCCTGCTCCAGCTGGCCCAGGGTCTTGGGTTTGTGATCGGCCAGTTGGTCAAGGATGGGGCCATACACGGCCTCTTGCAGGGTGGCTTCACCCAAGCTACCGGTCACTTTCAGGCCCACATCTGCGCGGGGTTGGGCAAGGAGGATGCGCTGGCCCCGCAAGGCTTCGGCCTGCTCCAGCGCTGTGAGGGTTCTGCACCCCTTCACCCAGTAGTCTTTGCGAAACTGCTGATTCACACAAAAGTCGCGCGTAGTCTGGCGGAACATGGGGTCGGGGATGCTGGCCAACAGCGTTTGCTGCTCTGCTGTGAGGTTCACCGCATCAAAATTTTGCGCACTCTTACGCAGCCTTGGCCTCAAACACCCTCTTGGCGGCCGCCAGGCCACGCAGGCAGCGCTGCTGGCGGTGGGCGGCCAGCTCGATCAGCTTGGCGGGTGTGCCCACGGCGCTGGCAAAGTCTTTGAAGAAATGGTCAGCGCTGGCAATAAAAGCCTCGGCATCCATGCCCAGGCGACTGAGCAGGGGCGGCGTGCTGGCGGGGATGGCCCCGCGCTTGCTTGGGTGTACGGCGCGGCCCATGGTATCGACCAAGTCCAGGTACTCCTCCAAGCCAAACGGCACCGCCTGCGCAAAGCCACTGGTGGGGTCAAAAGGCATCAGCGGTGCCTCGGGCAGCGCTGAGATTTCTGCTTCTGATAGCAGTCCGGGCAATGTGCGCGCGGGCAATGCGTCTATTTCACCCACAACCTCTGGTGCCTCTGCTGGTGCCACCACTGGTGCCCGCACCGGCTCAAAAGCGCGGCCTTGCAGCTCGGCCAGGCGTGCGGCAATAGAGGTGTGGGCGCTGTCCTCCAGGCTCTGGGCCATACCGGCACGAATGGGGTTCAAGTCCACATAGGCCATGGCGGCCAGCAGGGCCTGCTCATCGAGCAGCGCCTGGCTTTTAAAGCGCCCTTCCCAAAAGCGCCCCGTGCAACCATCCTCGGCATTGGCCTGGCGGGCAATGGTTTCGTTGAGCACGCGCATAAACCACGACACATCGGCCAAGCGCTGGCGGTACAGCGCGGCAAACTCAGCCACCTTCAGGCGCTCTGCCTCGCCCAGCAGCGCACCGCCCAGGTAGCGCTGCACCAGCAAGGGGCCGGTGAACAGCTGCGTCCAGCGGCGCAGCACCTCATCGTCGCCCAAGGCCTGGGCGCGGGCTGCGTCCACGCGCAGCACGGCATGGTAGTGGTTGCTCATCACCGCATAAGCGGCCACGTCAATGGTGAAGACCGAGGCCAGCTCACGGATGCGCGTTTCTATCCAGCCCCGGCGGTGTTCAAAGCACTGACCGGTAGCCGCATCCTGGCCGCACAGAAAAGCGCGGCGCACGCAGCGGTTGACGACGTGGTACCAGGGCGTTTCGGCCAGCGAGATCAGGCAGGAGCGGGGGCGGGTCATGACCGCAAGCCCGCCTGAGGCGCACGGGCGCCGCGCAGTAGCCCTTCGGTACTCAAATCTTCGTCAATATCGGGCCAATGGATGCCGTAGCCGCCACCGGCCAACTGCCAATGGTTGCGTTGCTCGGGCGTAGCGTTGGCCAAACGGGGGTACCAAGCCAGCGGCACCGCAATCGTGCGCCCGTCCATCAAATCGACCACCAAACGCGCATCGTCTAAGACAACGTTCATTGCGCGCACATCCGTTTCAGGTGCCAAAGAATGCATTCCATGCCTCCTTCAAAGAAGATTGATGGCTTTTCACCATCCGTTGAATCTTGCCTAAATCTTGAGCAGAAAAACCAATACTGCGCGCAACAGTCGCGTCATGCAACCACACTTTGGCGGTAGCTGCGTCCTTGTCGATATGCACATGGGGCGGCTCGTTAGGCTCGTGGCTATAAAAATAGAACCGAAATCCATCCACTCTCAAAATTGTCGGCATATGTTTCAGATAAATGAGTCGGCCAGCGAGATGGTGGCGCAACGGGGGCGGGCCATGGGCAGGAGTTTAAAGAATGCTGTTTATTTAGGCAATTAAAGTGGGTGTCCTTTTTGTTTGTTCTTAATATGCCTGCTACTGATTTGATAGCTGTTAGCGCATACTGCGCGACTGCTTGAGGCTGATTTGGCTTGAAATTTAAAGGCCCCAATGAACCCAGCACCAATGAACCCAGCATCAGGCATGCAGCGCCTTGAGTGCCACATCCGGCGCGGTGGTGACGATCTTGAGCAGGGCCGCTGCCGGGCCAGTGGGGTTGCGGCGATGCTGCTCCCAGTTTTGCAGAGTTTTGATGCTGACGTGCATCAGCTGGGCGAACTCACTTTGCGACAGCCCGATCTGCTCACGCACCGCCTTGACGTCAGGCGCGTCGATGCGGGTTCGCCGGGCAGCCGACATCTCACCCCGCGAGATGGCCTTGGCCTCTTTCAGGCTTTGCACCAGATCATCGAACAGTGTTTGGTCCATCGTCATAGCTCCTTCACAAATTCACGCAACACGGCGGTTTCCTGGTCGGTCAGGTTGTCTTTCTTGGACTTGGGGTAGATCAACAGCATGTAGATCTCGTCGTCGTCCCTGATCCAGTAATAGATCGCCCGCACCCCGCCACTTTTGCCCCGACCCGGTAAGGCGTGACGCAGCTTGCGGATACCACCGCCACCAGGGATGAGATCGCCGCGTGCGGGGTTTTCCACAAGAACATTCTGAAGCGCCCGGTATTCATCGTCGGTCAGCAAGCTGGCCAGCAGACGAGTGAAGGTCGGGGTTTCAATGAATTCCATAGTATCAGTATATACGCCAATGGCGGATAATTTAAAGACTGAGCTAGCCAGCGCCCCGCTGGCCAAGAGTGCTTATGCCCCTCCTAACGTGGCCACCTAACGTGGGTGTCCTTTATATGTTTGAATCTTGCCTAAATCTTGAGCAGAAAAACCAATACTGCGCGCAACAGTCGCG
>ERZ650312.824-NODE-824-length-17510-cov-7.577943_pt1 | contig 17510 bp, 18 predicted proteins | sample MGYA00376248_ERZ650312 | MGnify/ENA primary metagenome ERZ650312 (study PRJEB26733, sample SAMN07839316) | wastewater metagenome | biome: urban; feature: wastewater treatment plant; material: waste water | place: USA: North Carolina | collected 2016-07-28 ... | reverse complement strand
TCTTTATGTCAACCGTGGGCAACGTCTCTAAGGATGTAGTCGATGCGTACATACGAGACCAGATGGATAAGAAGCTGAGTCAGAGATAGCTCGCTCAGGCGCCAATTCCTCCCAGGACTTTAGTCCTGGGTTTCCTTGTCTCGCGAGCCCTATGACCTTGACAATCATGTTGCCGACCTCGGCATCCTTGTACCAGGTTCCGAAGCTGCTCTTGCCCTGCATCTGATCTAGGTGAACCTCAGCCACCTTGAGGCTGAGAGTGTAGCTTCCTTCAGTCACTCTGCTCATGCTCTCACCTCCGGAGTTACCCAGCTGTTGTCAGCTTGGAAGTCCACCCAGCCTTTAGCTGATGCAGACAGGCCGTCGATGAACTCAGAGATGTCGCCAGATTCCAAGTCGGCGATGGCGATCGGTAAGAACGACTCGTATACTGCGACGGTCATGTCCATCGGGTCGTAGATCTCGAGCCCAAGGTAAACGGACTCGATGTCGTCCGGGTCGATACTGAATGTTGCTGTCAGCTTGCCGAAGCCGCGGAACTGTTGTCCCATCTTGATGCTGACGTGGCCCATGTTCAGATCGAACACGATGCCTTGCGAGGCCTCTACGTGTTGGCCGTAGGCGTGGCTGCCCTTGATGTAGGCAGCGAGTTGTTGGCGTACCGCGTCATCGATGTCGAAGCGAGCGTTTGCGATTGCGGAGACAACTGCTCCGCGTCTGATTTGGTTAGTCATGGTCTTCCTCCTTGTTGGGGTCTGGCCCCGTGTGATACGCCTCAATTAAAGTACGCCCGGGGAATCCTCGGGCGTGAGCTTAGTCTTCGAGAGCGATGTTGACAGGGTTGAGTGGGTCTTCGTCGCTGAGGAAGATGACCAAATGAGCCGGCTTAGAGCCTTCGGTCTCAGTCAGAGCGATGTGGAGGTTGCCCTCCCCGGCTGTAACAAAGACAGCCAAGCGGCGCTCCATCTGGTCGGCCTTGACCTGCTCAGTGATGCCCTCCATCTGTTTGATGGTCTCTGGGTCCCAGGTGATGTTGATCTCGTCGTGCATGTGTATTGCCTCCTTGCTTAGCCCTTGCGGGCGAGTGTCGTTCCACCCACATTGTAGCTGAGCGAGATGGCAGGCAAAAAGGAGCCCCTCGGCTCCTTTTGTTACAGGCTTAGGACCTCATGGAAGACGCGGCCGGTGAGTTCTCGGCGCTGCTCATCCGTCAGGTACTTGGTGTTGACGCAGTATCCGCTGATGCGGACGATGACGTCCTCACCCGCCATGATCTTGTCGCGTACGTCGTCCAGGTTGAGGACGTTGAGGTTCATGTGCTGACCGCCGGACTCGAAGTAGCCGTCCAGGATGGTCACCAGGTTCTCCACCTGCTCCTCAAATGTCTTGCCCAGTGCTTTAGGTGCGACCTGAGTCGTCAGGCTGATGCCGTCGTTTGCCTTTCCGAAGTCCAGGCTGCTCAGTGTGCGCAGGTTGTCCAGCCATCCTCCGCGAGCCTTGCTTGTTGGGTTGGCGCCAGGTGGGAAGAACTCGAGCTCGGAGTCATTGAGGCTTCCGTCCGGGTTTAGGAAGACACCTCGACGACCCGGCATGTGTGAGGTCTGCTTAGCGTAAGCGGTGTTGGAGGTGATGGTGAGGATGCTCACTGCCGCCTCAGCACCCTTGTAGAGCTTCTTGACGGACAGGCGGTTGTGGAACTCGGCCATCAGCCAGTTGGCGATAGAGTCGACGCGCTCGTCACCTTCTCCGTAGCGTGGGTAGTCGCCAACCACTTCGTAATCGTAAGCGATGCCGTTCTCGTCGCGAAGTGGCGTCACTTGGGCGTACTTGATGGCGGAAAAGGAGTCCACGACATTGGCGAAGCCGCAGATCCCGAAGCCCATGTTGGCTCTCACCTTGCTAGGCAAGAATGCCATCTGCACGGCCTCGTAGTTGTAGCGGTCCGTCATCTGGTGAATGATGTTCATGGCGTCCACGTAGGTGTCGACCATCCAGTCCAGCGACTTGAGGAAGTCCAGGACAACTCGGTCGTACTCTAGGCGCTTGTCTTGGTTAAGTTCTACGGCGTCGTGGACTTTGTAGTCTCGGTGTACGTCGTCGTAGCCGCCGTTCCAGCTGGAAAGTAGGAGCTTAGCGAAGTTGACGCGAGCTCCGAAGTACTGGAGGTTGTGGCGGGCGTCCTCATTCTCAGGATCCAGTGGTGACACGCAGCAGGAGATGCAGCTCATGTCACCGTAGCCGTCCTTGGCCATGGTGGTGACACCCTCGTACTGGATGGAGGAGTGCTTGTGACTCATGGCCATGCAGTAGCGCTTGAAGCTCATTGGAAGCTTCTCTGCCCAAAGTACAGTCAGGTTTGGTTCTGGTGCGTTGCCGATATTGTCCAGAGTATGGAGGAAGCGGTAGTCCATCTTGGTCACTCGGTGGCGACCATCATTCCCCATGCCTGCCATAGATACAGTCAGGAAGGTTGGGTCACCTGAGTAGATGGCGTCGTAAGCTTTGGTGCGGGCGAACTTGACGGTGCGGAGCTTGAGCACGAAGTCGTCCACAAACTCCTGGATCTGGCTCTCTGTGTAGGTGCCGCGCTTGAGGTCACGCTCAGCATAGATGTCTAGTACGATTGGCACCCGGCCTAGACTTGTTGCAGCCCCATTGATGACGCGACACACAGCCATGAAGGCAATGTTGGTCCACTGGATAGCCTCTCGTGTGTCCATGGCTGGGCGACGAACGTCCAAGCCGTAGAGCTCGCCGAGTTTAACAACCTCTTGTAGGGTCTGGTGCTGCAGCCAGATCTCCTCGCGCAGGCGAACGGTCTCCTCATTGATCTCGGTGATTGCGTCCCAGTCACGCTTCTTCTCCTCCATGAGGAAGTCGGCTCCGTAGAGAGCCAACCGAGCGTAGACCCCGATGATCCGTCCGCGGCTGTAAGCGTCCGGTAGTCCAGACACAGTGTGTGCGTGACGCGCGCGTCGTACGCTGTCTGTGTAGACTCGGAAAATAGCGTCGTTGACGGTGGTCGCGTGTTTGGTGTAGATCTCATGGAGAAGTGGGTCTGGTGTGTAGCCGTGTTCGATCAAGGTTGTCTCCGCCATGCGGATGCCGCCGCGTGGCATGAAGTTGAGCTTGAAGAGCTCGTCGTTCTGGATCCCGACGATCAGCTCCTTGTCGCGATCGATGTAGCCAGCCCCGATGCCTGCAATAGATGTAGCCCGGTCGGTATCCATAGGGAAGCCGTTTTTCTCGTAGTCCGCCCGAGTGGTCTCGATCTGGCGCTTGATGTCCAGTGTGCGTTCTGTGGCTGGAGCAAGGAAAGACGAGTCGCCGTCGTAAGGGGTGTAGTTGGCTTGCACGAAGCGAGCAACGCTTGACTTGTCGCGCCAGTCAGTCCCAGCAAAGCCGTCCCAAGCTGCATCAAAGACAGCCTGAGGGATGTTCTTGGTGTGCGTCATGAGGGTGTTCCTGCCTTTCTTGGAGTCGTTCTAATTTTACCCAGCTAGGACACTAGGTCAACATAGCAACCAGTGGTGTGGTTGGCTCTTGGACTGGTTCAGGGAGAGGAGAGGGGACGCAAAAAGACCCCGACGTGCGGGGTCTAAATCACTTGCTGAAGATGCGGCCGAAGAAACCCTTAGGCTTGGCCTCGCGCTCAGCCAGCAGCTGAACGACCTGGTCCAGTGTCTCTTGAGTGGCGTCCTGCTGTCGCTTAACCTCGTCGACTGTCATGTCGGTGCGAAACTTGTCTTCCCAGAGGTCGCGGAGGACCGTATCTCCGACAGCCTCGTCGAAGAGATCGATGTCTACCTCGATGCAGTTGTCTGCACGCTCAGTGACGACTCCCTTCGGAAGCATGTCAGCGTAAGCCTCCATCTCCTTGTTGGGTCCGCCAGCTCGGTAACCGGTGTTCTGCTTGAAGACGTGCTCGGTGATCGTAGCGATCCGGCGGTTGGCGCGCGTCATCATGATATGCTTAGGATCAGCGGTGCGGATGACTACTGGCCACTGCTTGCGGGCCTTGTCTTTAACGTAGTCGAAGCCGGCCCAGACATCTTCTTCTAGCTCGATGCCGTGGCTGTCCATGATGTCACGCAAGATCTCGCGCGTGATCGAGAGGTAGTCGTTGCGGATCGCTTGGACGTCCTCTTCTGTTGGATCAACGAGTCGCTCTTTGAGACGGCTCACAACCTCGCGGTAGATGTGGTCCGTGATCTGGCTAGAGAGCTTCAAGTAGTCGATCGGGCAGCTATCTGCCGGTCGAAACTCGCCAACGATGGACACGTACTGGATCCGCTTCTGGAGCTCCTTCTTGAGCCCGCTCATCGATGCGTTTGAGGCCATGATGCAGGTGCGGTGAGCATCCATGCGTGAGTTTCCGATCGCCTTGAACATGCCGATCGCGGTGTTGTTGTCGAAGAACTCGGGCGCCACCTCGTCCAAGAAGGTCGGGCTGACTACCTTGTCCATATCGATCTCATCGCGGATGTGCTTCACGCGGCGCTGATTCTGATGCCCAGTGTAGTGCGCGAAGGCGTTTTCGTTGGACGCGTCAATGGCCTTACCCTCACACCCGACGAATGGGCGGAAGTAGTGGTTGAGCGCGTTCGACTTACCGGACTGACCCTGACCCATCATGACCAGGAAGACTGGGATGTCCTCGCGGTTGAGGCGGTGTTCCTCGAAGATCTCGCGGATGCGCCAGATCATCGGAGACGTCATCAGGTACAGGAAGCCGGTCATGAGACTAGCTCTCTCGTCCTTGAACTTGTTGGCGCGGTAGGATTCGATGACCTTGGCGAATACCTCGGCATCCGTCTTAGTCACCTCGTCTGTCGTTAGGACAGACCCAGTGGACTCTCCGTCCTTGAAGACGACGATCTCGTTCCTGTCCGTGTCGTAGCGCCAGATGTCGTCGTGTCGTTCGATCTCGTCGACGAGAACTTCGCCCTCAGCGACGCGCACCTTCATGACCTGTTTGATCTGCTCGCGCAGCTTATCCTTGTCTGTGCGTTTGCGGACGCCAGTGGAGTTGAAAGCCAGCTTGGCCGTCTCCACAGCGATGGTTTCGAGCTCGTACTGAACCTCAGGCTCAGCCTCGAAGACTGCTTGGATCTCCTCACGCTTCAAACCGTGGGCGCTCTCGACGATCTCTTCCGTGAGCTGGTTGGTCATCACGTACTTGATCTGGTCAACGCCTCGGCCCATGATGTCCGGAATGATCTTGCGGTCCAAGAACTCTGCGGACTCGTTATCCCACAGGTCCTGGAAGAGGTCCAGGTGGTGGGCGATTAACTCATCGCTTGCTGTGCTGTCGTAGACCCAGAGCATCTCGTGGTTGTGATTTTGGGCGCGGTCGGTCAGGTTCATCGAACCCTGCATGACGCGGTAGTGATCTCCCTTGCGGAGAATGTAGAGCTTGGTGTGGAAGAGGCGGTCCTTGGTGAAGCGCAGCTGAAGACTCTCGTCTAGCATGCGACCAAGAAAGGCCTCGTTATCGAAGGAGCCGAGTTGCTTGGCCAACTGCTGTGGTTTGGATAGCACCTCAACTGCACGAGATGCAGTCGCGGAGTCTTCCTTGCCCAGGATGAGTTGGATCTGCTTGAACTGAGGCAGCAGCTGCTTATCGATCGTGCTAAAGGATGCGACGAAGCTAATGGCCTGCAGGGACTCGTAGCCCTCCGTAAGCTCTTTGAAGTTGGCGCTGATCGGCGCCTGTGTCTTGATGTCGTAGATAGCGACCATGGTGTGTTTCTCCCTTCTCTTTGCCCGCGCGGGGCTTGATGTTACAGCTTAGCTATACCCCCCCCCACTACTCAGACGACCGTCGGAAATAAGAAAGGGGCCCTCTCGGGGGTCCCCTTGCCTTTACCTGTTGTAGCGCAGGCGCAACTCACGTCCGTGACGGCTGAAGCCGATCCTGCGGAAGAAGTTCTCCTGCTGCTCATCCACGTCCACCTTGATGTAGCCGAACTCGCTGCCGCGCAGATCCACTACCAGGTCTGTGATAAGGACAGTCCCAAGGGTGTGGTTTCGGTGTTCTGGCAGAATGTAGGCACCTAGTAACTCGCCGTAAACTCCAGACGGATTGCTGGGGCGCGGCATGCCATGGTTAACGTCGACGAAGGCACAGCCGATGACTTCGCCGTCCAACTCTGCAACCCAGGCGCGCACCCGGTTGCCCAGTTCATCAGTTAAGTGCCGCATGGTGTTTAGCGCCACCTCTGGCTTGAGATCTGTGACGCGCTCCTCTAGCTGCTTAACTCTGAGCTCCGTGAGCTTGGCGATGTCGCTGTTTTTTGCCTCGCGTACCTTGTACTTCATGGGCGGGTCTCCTTTTCTAGCTTGAGCGTGACGTAACCCATCCTCCTTGGGCGCGGGTTACGCCTCTTCTTCAATTTTACCGGCATCGATAAGCCCCTGTCGCCAGGATTTTAGAGCATCAAGCTGGCGACCGACACCGTTCGCGACCGATGTGTTGCGGCCGCCCATTTGGTGCGCAGTTAACTCTAAGGCCCCAATGGCCCGTTCTAGCTCCGACTCCATCTCATGAGTAACCACCTCCGGCTGTAAGACATGCAGGCTCAGGGCACAGTTCTCAAAGATGTCCGACCAGCGCGTCTGGTTCAGGAACTCTCTGCGTTCACATGCTAGGCAGCAGAGTTCCGCCGGTACAGTTATCTGCTCAACTCCGAGAAACTCACGAATGGAGAAGTGGTCGCGGATCGCTGCGGGTGCTGTGTCGTCGATCACATCCTCGGCGGTCATGAGGTCACGCCGTCGCTGCTCAACGGGCAAGCTCTGTGCCCACAACCACTCTGGTGATTGTCGCAGCGACCTTTCCGCGCTGAGATTCCATCCGCTCATGGCTGTGCTCATGACCAGGTCGTAGGAGTTGCTGCCCTCGTAAGTCAAGTCGCAGAACATGAGCTTGGGGTAGTCATCCGCACGCAGGGCCTCGAATGAGATCAGGAGCAGGCGACGCAACTCATCGACCGGGCAGGTCTCCGGATCGACTGCATCTGTTTTAGCCAGGGGAGCTACGTCTCCCTTAACGAAGGTCAGGCGCTTGTTGTAGAAGTCGTAGCCCAGTCCACACAGGCTGGGTGTGATGTTGAAGAGGCTACGAGCTAGGTCGTCTCTGTCCGGGAAGCACTCATCCAGCACTCGCTGACGCAGCTCTTCATCGGGCAGCCCAATGACTGTATCAAGTTCAGCCCAGAGTTCGTCCAGTCGCCGGTCACGGTCACTGCGCGTTTCCGTCACAGCCATCAGATCACCCCCAAGTTGATGGCGTGCTTAGCCACCAGTTCTTTGCTGACGCCGTAGTGCTCTGCGACTGCAGCTAAATTAAGGTCGCCACCTTCTCCCTTGGTCCAGCAGGTCTGTCTGAAGTTCCACTCCGGCATTAGTAGCTCCAAGGCGAACTCCTCTAGTGATGCCACCTGGTCTTCACTTAAGTCAGGCGAGTGAAGCTCTAGGAAGGCTCGGCCAATCACTTGAGCCTCGTCAAATGACGACTTCTGGGCGTCTGCGTAGGTGTACTCTGCCTCTGGACTTATGACAGTCACGGACTGGTCGTCGTTGCGTCGTAGGTTTGCCTCGAAGGCCTTGTAGATGTGGTTTAGGTTGCTTGGGCAGCCAAGCTCTAAGTCGCGGTGTAGGTTGGCGGCGATGTACTTCGCCCATACTGTCTCAGTCATGTCGTGCTCCTCTCTGATACCTCTAGGATAACATAGCGCGGGCGCTCTGTCAAGCCCATAGCAAAAGTAAAAAGACAGCCACGTGGCTGTCCTTAGAGCAGGTTCGTGAGGGTCGTGATCTGACCCTTCAGGTGCTGCTTTTCGCTGGGCTTGAGTTTGCGCTCGCCCAGCTCCTTGATCAAGACGTCCAACATACGCAGGTCGGATGAGATCTGCGGCTTGCGTCCCGGCTTGGCCTTTACCTTGGTCGTGAACTCCACAGGGGTTGCGACCACCTCTTCTGGAGCAAAGATATGCTCAAGTCGTGAAGCTCGGATCAGCTCGCGAACCTTGTCCTCTGACAAGCCCCCATAGAATGGGTTCGGAACGCGCGTCGATACTAGCATGCCAGCCTTGGTCATCTTAGTGACTGTTGGTAGCTTGGCACGACGGGTCTCATCGGCCACGAACTCATACTTGGCAGTCTTGTCCTCGTACTGACCATGGTGCAGCTTCTTACCGGTAGTGCCGTGGTAGGCCACTTGGACAATCGTCATCACGCCGGATCGATCCACCTGGACCTGTACGACATACAGGACGGGGTTGGACTTGCGCCACTCAGTGAGCTGCTTCTCCACCTTGGTCATCCATAGGTTGGCCTTTACTGACGCGTAGACGTTTAGCTTATCTCCGGACATGCCGGTGATGCAGCGCGGCATCAAGTGGAGCGAGTTGAAGTCGCTAGACAGCTCGGCCGGCATAATGACCGATTGGTATGCCTTGCTAGTTCCGCTTGATTTGCTCTTTCCGCCCTTGGGTGCGTGACCAACGAGCATGTAGTTCGTGATCGTCTGTGTCGTCGGGTCGATGCGGTACATGATTGACCCAGGGTGCGCCTTGGCCTCCTTGATCAAGGACAGGGCTGGAGCTGTCGCAGGTAGTGCGAACTGCGACTCGGCTATTGTCACCATAAGGTGTCCTCCTTCTCTTGGGGCTCTGGGCCCGATGTGTACGCCGAAACTATACCAAAGCAGGCCCAGACTGGCTCTGCATCAAGTACAGACCAAGGTCGGTACTCGGATACCCGGGTACCTGTTTAAGGTCCAGGTAAGGGTTGGTCGCCTGGTGCTAAAATAAGGGCAGACCAATGAAAGGAGCATGTTCGCGCGATGAAAGCAACACTCAACCCAGAAGCTACGCGGCTACTGACCAACCAGATCATCGCCGAGTGCGAGGCTCAGTACGAAGAGTACCTGTCCAAGCGCACGGCCATCAAGAACCATCGCACGAAAGAAGGACTGCTGTCTGCCATCCACGCGGGGGTGGACTTATTTAACGCCGAGGACTTACCGGAGATCACCAACATGGAGGACTACGAGGCCAAGCTACGCCGTCAGGTGGAGCGCTCGTCCTACTTCTACATCAACGAGCCACTCATCTGGCGCGTCGTCCGCAAGTTCGACAACCTGCCAATCCCGGAGATGGAGCGCTACGAGGCGGCCGCTCAAGGATTCGTCGTTGCCCAGAACATCTTCGACCCAGCGAGAGGCTTCCAGTTCTCGACGCTAGCCTGGCACCTGATGTGCAACGAGATCATCGGGATCAACAAGAAGCGAATCCGGCAGACGATCATCAAGCAGCCCGACCGGGCCATCATCTGTCGCGACGACTGCACCGTCCTCTACACGGAGAAGTCTCGTGACGCCCGCGTCATCAAGGTCAAGGGTGAGCCAGTCGACCTCATCGACATCATTGTCCAAGAGGACAGCGGCCACCAGCACAACTACCGCTACATCTACTTCCCTGTCGATGGTGTAGGCCCGGGCTACAAATTCAAGCGCGGCGACCATATCGGTTACACTGCTGGCGTGGAGACTGAGATCGCATCCATGGACTCCTTCATCAACGCAGACGATCACGGGGACATGGTCTTCCACAACCCAGTGGCCAAGCATGATGAGAGCTACACTCGTCCAGATGCGATGCTCATTCGGGACTCCATCCGCGACCGCTTCAGAGAGGTGGTCAACAGCATGACTCCGCTGGAGCAGCTCATTGTCAAGGAGCGCATGCTCCCACGCAAACCTAAGTCACGTATGGTCATCGCTAAGGAGTTTGGAATCACTGACGCCAAGCTAGCTAAGCTTGAGGCGGACATCAAGCAGCACATCCTGGACGAGATGGAGCTGTCGGGCATCACCCTGTACGACCTAAAGGTCTTCTAGGCGCTAGACGACCGCCCTATAATAGCTCCAGACTCGGGGGCCTTAGCGCACCCCGGACAACAACACCCCAAGGAGAACTCACATGAACCGCATCAAACGCATCCTCATGGGCCTCATGGCTAGTGTGTTGGTCGCCGTCCCCGTTACGGCGTTCGCTGAAACGACCACAGTCGTCCCTGCAAAGGAGATCGTGGTTCAGGGCAGCGGCGTCTCCGCGGGAACCTCGGCTGCAACAGGTGCAGCTTCAGTGGCAGGTAACTCTGCCGCAGGGGCAGACCAACTCGCTGGCAACGCAGGCACTATCGTCAGCAACGCCAAGGAAGGTGGCTCTAGCCTTGCACAGGGAGCTGTAGACACAGCCAACTCTGTATCCTCACTAGCAACAGGAGCTAACAACATGGCCGGAACAGGAACCAACACCACTGGGCTTGATCTGTTTGGGATCTTCACCCGTCTCGACGCCCTCCTAACGGACAGCGCGACCAACGGGATCTCCCTACTACTCAAGATCGTCTACTGGTCGTCCGTACTCTCAATCGTGCTCGGCTTGATCGCAGTCGTATGGGCGCTACTCCCTTGGACTAAGACCAAGGTATGGAAGCCACTCATCGGCTTGGTGAGCTCATTCGCCTTCTTCGCGTTGGTATCAACCGTCGCAGGCGTCGACCTCTTCAACAACCCTATCACGCAGCTGGTCAGTTACATCTTAACTGGCCAGTAGAGCACACTAAAAGGACCCCTCGGGGTCCTTTTTTCTGTCCTAGCTCCAGGTCAGCAGGCTCTGCAAGCGGGCCATGACTCTGGCGATGCGTGCCACCTCATCAGCTGATCGTCCCCCCAGGCTGGAGTAAAGACAGACCCGGTTGTCGTCGCTGACGTAAAACATGACCTGGTTCCCGCCGTCCCCCACAACGACGACAGAACCCATGGTCGCGACAGAGTGCGTCTTCAGGTTTGCCCAGACGCAGCTCTTGAGCTCATCCTTTGCGACGAGCTTCCTCAGTTGCTCTTCCACGAGCCCCTCCTTTCAAGAGGCGGAGTGAAACCGCCCCGCCTCTGTACTTATTTCAGTCCCGGCGGCCTAGTACCAGTGGTTGGCCTGCCAGAAGTTGTATGCCCCTGCGATGGATCCGTAGCGGCTGGTCATGTAGCCGTACATCCACTTGAGCTGGGTGTATGGGTTGGTCTGCCAGTCTGCACCAGCAGAGGCCATCTTCGACCCCGGCAAGGATTGAGGAAGACCGTAGGCTCCTGACGACGCGTTGGTTGCGTAGTGGTTGAAGCCGGACTCGCGGTTGATGATGTACTCCCACATGGCCTTCTCTGATGCGCCGATGCCGTAGTCGGCAACAATCTGCTCAAAGGCGGACCTAGCGTCGCTGAAGCTCTTGGTTCCGCTGCTTGCCGCTTGGGCCTGAGCTTGGGCTTGTTGTGCTGCTTGAGCCTGAGCTTCAGCTTCGGCAGCCTCCTCTGCAGCCTTCTTCTCAGCTGCAGCTTTTACAGTGGCCTCCTCGGCTGCTTTTCTTTCAGCTTCGGCCTTGGCCTTAGCTTCTACCTCCTTGATGGCCGTATCCACAGCGTCCAGACGCTTGGTCAACTCATCTGTCTTGGTGAACTTGAGTGCCTTCACAGCCTCACGAGCCTTGGACACGTCGTCCTTGGACTTGCTCTCCTCAGCTGTCTTAACTGCAGACTCAGCTTCCTTGGCTGCATCTGTTTCAGACGATAGGTTCTTGTCTGCCTGTTCCTTGGCCTCGTCGATGATGTCGGCCTTCTTGTCTCCATCCTTGTAGCGGTCAACGAAGTCGTCGACCTGCTCCTTGCTGAGAGTCATCTCTTCCAGCTGGTCGTAGAGGTAGTTCTGGTTTTTGATCTCCTGGAGCTCTGTGCTCGAGATCCGAATTGCGGACGACTTACTAACAGCCGTCACCTTGGGCAGGCGTAGAACTTTGAGCTCTGCCGCCTGTGCGGGTGATGCCACCCCTAGGACTGTCATTGTCACAGCCAGGGCGCCACACACCTTAAGAGACTTGTTCATGGGGTGTCCTCCGAGCGGTGTTCTGGCCTGATTTTACCGCGGGAAGCGCAGCGTCATCGCCAAGGCTCCATTTCCGTTGGCGTCTTGATAGCGCTCCTTCTCGACTGTCTCAAGTCCAGCTCGGGAGATTGCGTCCGCGGCCAAGTCTGCCACAGTATCTGGGTCGCCCACCAAATCTAGGTAGATCCGCTGCTGCTCGTGCCAGGCCAAGGGTAAATCCCACCGTTCTCACTGCCGGCTCAGATCAGTACTCACCTGATCATCCTGGGATGAAATGGGTGCGTACCTTCCAAGTAGCAGGGATTCGCGAGTGTCTAGGACACACCAGGGACTCACATAGCCAGACTCAACCTTGCGGCCAGGTCTGGGCATGTAAGCTACCCCTGGTCGAGCACCCACGGTTAGGTGTGCCCGATCGCTACTAGTCACGTCGTTGGCCCCCTTGATTGAGTTCACCAACGCCAACCTCTCGCTCCTGCGGGAGGTTTTTCGTTTTAGCTGTTTCGGAGTGGCTGTGTGCTTGTCGCGCAGCTTGATCTTGCGATTCTTCTTGGCCCGATCATCTCTACGACGACGCACAGCCATATTTATTGCGGCAAGCTCATCGCGGTCGTATTCGGATCCGTCACTGAATCTAACAACCCGGTCGCCACCCGGCTTTGATCGCTCTCCGGTAATGGGGTGCTCCTGGCTGGAGTAGCTTGGGTTAACCAGGTAAACCTTAATGCCCGCGAGCTCGGCAGCTGACATGATGGCATCACGCATCATCCCGGGGGTCCAGTCGGTGCCACCTCCCTTGACCCAGCGCAAGTCCTCGAGATGGATCTCATCTACCAGCTCCTGTCGTGCGATGTAGATGAGCTCTGCAGCAGCAAGCTCGGCGATTGCCTTACTCACCCTCGATAGCTTAACCTCCACCTCCCGCAGGCTTGACCAGCGTATGTCTTGGCGGCCCTGGTTGACACCAGCTCCACCACTCTTGATATACCCCTCCACCTCGAAGATCCGGCTACGTAGGAAATTTCGCTCCCCTCTCAACACACGGCGCTTCTCATTGAGTCGACGAAGGGATCGGCTTGGAGTGTATGTTTGGCTGTAAGAGCCATCCTTATAGAGGGCAACAGCTGTGTATGGCTGTAGGTCCCCAAGGTCAACCCCCATTATCCGACCTGTCTTCTCCACGATGTCCGGCTCGCACCCATACGGTAGGGTTCCGCGACCAATGCCGTCGCGAACGGTGAACGATGGCTTGTAAACAACCCCACTCCACTGCTCTCGTACAGAGCTAGGTATGACTCGGCTACGTTCGATCCATGTTTTACCCCGTCCCGGAAGGACCTTCACCCTCATAGTTGAATCGTCCTCTACGTAGATAGCGCGGTCTCCGTCAGCCATGTTCATCACGAATACGGAGCTGCTTGGAAGTGGTGGTGCTGACTCCCACTTCTCAGCCTGCTTAAGTCGGGTCATGGAGACGTGCACCTTCATCTTGGCCAGGATTTCTTTCGCTTGAGCAAGGCTGCCGCCGGACGTGTTGATCACAGTGTATATAGCGACAGCCTCCTTACGGCTGTCCAACATGTTCTCGATGTGGCGGAAGAGGATGCGCTCGTACTTGGATGGGGCAGGCACACTAGCTTCGTACTTGCTCCAGACACTACCTACCGCTGCCTTAATGGCCACCCGGTTAGCGTCGCTCCTGCCGAGAACGATCTGCTCTAGTGAGGACCGCACGCTATCTGTAGACAGGATCTCATCGAGGGCAGCTTGGCAGACGTTGTATATAGGCCTCAACTCGTCGGGCATGTCAATCTTGATCGCCCGAGTTAGGGTTGACTTCTTCTTTCGGTAACCCATCCGGCACACCTCCTTTCTCATTAGCCTCTCGGATCTCGTCGATGATCCGGTTGGTCTTAGCTCTTCGCTTCTGTCCGTAGATACGGCCGCAGAACGACGTCACGATGGAGACGAAGTCGTCCACCAGCTCATTGTCCTTGCCGTCTACCTGGTTAATGATGTCCACCTTGACACCCAAGCGTCCCAGTAGCTGATCCAAGTAGGACAGCCCAAATCTGGTCAGGCGGTCTCTGTGCTCAGCCACTAGCACACCATAGTCATCTCGGTCAAGGATCTGTCCGAGCATCTTTCGCCCCTCATTGAGGCCAGACGCCACCTCCTTGTACTCCCCGACTACTCGGTAACCCCGAGCAGCTGCGTATGCTCGCATTCGCTCCATCTGGCCATCCAGGCTTCCCTTATTGCTGGACGATGACACGCGGGCATAAAGGATGGCGTCTAGTGAGTGGTCTCCCTTCGGTGCCTCCTGCCAGCGAGGGTTGCGGATCCAGATATTCCCGAACTCATCCCGGTACCCATCTAGGGCTCCCTTGTTGAAGTGGTTGATGATCGTGCGGTAGTGGACTCCTCTCATTGCGGCGTAGTCACGTGGTCGAATGTACTCTAACTCCTCTGGTCTCATGGTGAACACCTCCTTAGTCCTATTTTAGCACATGCGGGCCTATCGCGTCAAGTCTTGGTTGCTGCTGACGACCAGGATGCGTTTTTTCTTAGTCATGCGGCTGTCCTCCTTGCCCTGATTTTACCTGGTGCCGGGATATACAGGCAACCAAAAAGAGACGGACATCCGTCTCTTACATACCCCAGGCGCTAAGGCCTTGAGCGTTGTAGGCTCTGACAGCGGCCTCAATCTGATCAGCCACCGTTGCGGTGCTTCCATGGAAGGGCATTGTCTGAAACAAGCCCCGCGCTCCCGATGGGTTGGCGGCGTTCGGATTCCCATTTGACTCGCGGGCGATAATCAGCTCCCAAGTCGTCGCTGGAACTCCGGTACGCTGCTCCATGATCCGTGCGGCTTCAATTCCTACAGGCCCGGCTGTGTTTCCGTTGCTAAGACGAACCGAACCCAGCGCTGGTGAGTTGCTTGCAGCTTGAGTTTGCTGGGCCGCAGCTTGGGCTTGTTGCTCGGCTTGCTCTGCGGCCTGTGCGGCTACCTCAGCTGCAGCTTTTTCCGCCTGTTCAGCAGCCAGTCGCTCCTCCTCTGCAATAGATGCAGACAGGGCATCGATCCGCTCCTGGGCCTTTGCTGTGTCAGCAAAGCTCACGAGGTTGAGTTCCGCCTGGGCTTGATCAAGGGCAGACCTGGTTCTTACCGACTCGGCGACGCCAATCAATTCTTCTGCGCGGGCGAGCTGGGCCGCACCTGCATCTGTATTTGATTTAGCCAGGGTCCTAGCTTCGTCGCCCAGACTCACTGCCGACTTAACTCCAAGGCGGGCGGAGATGTCCGCTCGCTGCTCGGGCGTGAGTGGCAACTCCTCAAGCAAGTTGCTGAGTATGACCTCATCTGCCAAGCTTGCTTCCGTCGTCACCTGATTGCTGATGGCGATGGTTTGCTTGGGCTGCGTTTGGGGCAGCTTAAGGGCGGCCTCTTTTTCTTGAGGTAGCGACGCTAGGGCTGCAACCCCCAGCAGTAGCGCCACCCGGTACATGCTCGTGCTCATTAGTAGCCACCGTAGCTGAAGGTGCCCCAGGCGCGGAGAAGCGCGTGGATGGACCCGTTGAAGCGGCCGTGAACTTGTTGATCCAAGAAGGCCTGGTGGCTCGCCGTTGAGTCGATACCTGCCCAACCTGCGCCAGTCTGACCGAATCCAGCGCCTTCGATGCGGTGGATGACGTGAGTCGCTTCCTCAACGCTGAGTGAGTTGATCATGTCGTCAAGGCCAGTGCTAGCGTGGTAGGCAGCACCATTGGCGTGGCCCGGAATGCTGAGCAAGAGAGTTATGACGCGCTCAGCTGTGGACGAGGTACGCTCCACCAAGAGTCCATCAGCGCCAAAGTAAGGTGTCCCGTTGGCTTGAGCTGTTGCAGTCTCCTGAGCCGCTTGAGCCGCCGCAGCCTCTGCGGCAGCTTTTTCTTGTGCAGCCTTGGCCGCGGCCTCTTCAGCAGCTTTCTTGGCTGCCGCTTCTTCCGCTGCGATACGTTCCTGCTCGGCTTTTATAGCTACAGACGCTGCCTCAATCTTCTTGAGGGTTGACGCTGTGTCAGCAAGCAGCACCCCATCGAGTTGCACCTTGGCTTCATCTAGCTTAGACGGGTCTAAGTTGTCCTGGGCCTCAGAGATGAGCTTGTCTGCCTGGGAGATGAGCTTGCCGTCTGCCTCTTTATTGGCGTTGGCTTGAGCCTTGGCGCCTCTCATCGTGAAGGCGTAGGTGTCGCCGTCCAGGAAGTTGTTGAGCATCACGTCTTTCTGGGCGTCCGTCAGGTTCAGCTTGTCGATAGCCTCTCCCAAGCGGTAGTAGGCTTTGATGGCACCCATGTCTTCGCGCTGGCTAAGTTCGTTAGTCCCGCGGCTATCGACGGTTTCAGCTGTCACGGTGATGCGGTTGGTGATTGGCTCCTCGGCCCACACCTGCTTAGCGTGTGAGGCTCCTGAGATGCCTAGTGTTAAGGCGGCGATCGCTGCCGCCGCGATCATGCGTTGCTTATTCAAGTCGTGTTGTCTCCTTGGTCTAGGGCGGGGAGTTCCCGCTTCCGATTTCTGGACGAGTGCCTCTGGGGCACGCGACTAAGTCCATTGTAACACAAAAGGCGCCCTCGTGGAGGTTACGCCTCTGTTACGTTTATGTGACAGCCTAGGCCCTTGCGGAGAGTAGCCCGGTCCTGTCTTAGGGACAGATGCAGGTGCTGGCCCAGCCTCAGGCGGGTGCCTTGTTCTGCCTTACGCCCCAGGAGGGTAAATGTACTGGACGTAGCCCTCTGAGGTTGCCTGTGGGTTAAACCAACCGCGGAAGTTGGCGATGTACTGGTTGCCCCCGTAGTTGGACTCCATAACCTTGATCGATGTCGCGGACTGAACGTCAGTGACGACAGCAACGTGTCCGTAGTAGCCACCCGACCAAACGGCGATTGCTCCGACCATCGGAGTGGATCCTGTTCGGAACCCAGCTGCTTGCGCGCTGTAGATCCAGCCACTAGCGTCACCCCAGTAGTTATGCGCCCACGGTGCTAAGGCCTTAACGCCCCATGTGCACTGACCCACTGGGTAGGTGTTGTTCTGGTTGTAGTTGGGTGCGATGGATGCCGATCCTGCAACAACTGCAGGAGCTGGGGCAGGTGTCTCAACCACCTCTTCTGCAGGTGCAGGAGTAGGTGCTGGGGCTGGAGTTGGTTCAGGAACAGGTTCTGGCTCCGGCTCCTTGATCTCGATCGTCACTCCCTCTGACTCAGTCAAGAGGACGCCGAGGTCGTGTGTGTTAGACAGCTCCTCTTGATAGACGGCTGTCACTGGGATTTCAATGGCCTCTGCGGAGGCTACGATGGTCTGTTCTGTTGCGGCGTACACTACCGTCTCTGCACTCGCACTCGGAGCTGCCGCACCGGCAACAGCAAATGAGGCGAGGGCCGCGGCGGAGTACAAGCTTATTTTTGTCTTGTGTGTCACTCTCTGTGCTCCTTCGTTCTGGTCAACTTACGCCCTAAGTGTAGCCGTGGCGCGGCTTGTATGGATGTTACAGGATTGTTACGCGGCTACGTAAAGCGGCCTGAGGG
>ERZ650312.819-NODE-819-length-17582-cov-13.905802_pt1 | contig 17582 bp, 13 predicted proteins | sample MGYA00376248_ERZ650312 | MGnify/ENA primary metagenome ERZ650312 (study PRJEB26733, sample SAMN07839316) | wastewater metagenome | biome: urban; feature: wastewater treatment plant; material: waste water | place: USA: North Carolina | collected 2016-07-28 ... | reverse complement strand
GATCGTCCATCGGCATTAATTGGATGTAACAATACGATGATGGGCTTATTCCAGTTTTGGTTCTGATCACGCCATGCATTGACTGCGACGACCAGTAAAACCAGCAATAAGGATAAAATTCGGATTTTTTTCCACATATGTTAAATATCTTTAGGCAATCACTTTACCGAGTTTAATCTTATTATCTTTAAACTCGACCCAGCCACCCGCAATTGCTAAAACTGCTTCCTCAAGAGAAGAGAATCCGTAAGGAACAATATCAAGCTCTGGGTCTAAGCGCTTGATGGCATCTGCCACTGAAGCAATACTTACCCAGTTATTTGCATGTGATACCTGTTTCAAAGCTTCTTGCGTCAATTTGATAATGGTCTTAAAAGTTCTTTTTCTTACCAACAATTGACTTCTAACTTCTTTAATTTCAAATAATTCTAACGATTTAATTAAGCCTGAAAATTTAGCTCTTTTATAATTTCTCGAATCAAAATCAGGCTTAACAACATTAATATATTGATGAACAACCAAGAGATTTGCCCAACCATGATCATCAGCTTTATCACGTATTGTTTTTAAAATTAGTGCAAGTACATCCTTATCAATTGTAATTTGACCTTGTGTCACCTGCTCATTTGTATTTTCTTTTAAATCTACAGTTTCACCATTGGTGAGGTTTTTCACATCAATAAAACGATCACAAGCGTTTACAAAAGATATTGGTGTTGTACCCTTACCAAAACCATGAACAAAAAGCCCTTTTTCTCTAATTTTCAAAGCAAGGGGAGTGAAGTCACTATCACTAGAAACTAAACAGAAACCATCAAATATTCCCGAATACAATAGCTCCATAGCGTCAATAACCATTGCAATATCAGTCGCATTTTTTGAAACCGTGTAAGCATATTGTTGTACAGGTGTCATGCCACATTTAAGTGATATTTCGTACCAGCCCTTTAGTGTTGGATTGCTCCAATCACCATAAACTCGTTTGACACTTGCTATACCTGATTTAGCTATCTCTTCTAATACAACCTCAACATTCACCATGGATGTATTATCAGCATCAATTAGTACTGCTATTTTCTTTGGATTAAGATTCACAAAACCTCTCTGTTTTTTATTTTTCACATTTCAAATTATATGATTTAAAAAAATGCTGACCGAAGCCAGCATTTTCTATTTTGGATAATTAAGCCTCAACCCACTTACCATCTTGGTAAACCAATGACCATTTGGTTTGTTTGCCTTCAGGCGTTTCTGAACCAATATATTGCGCTTGATTCTTACGGCTGAATTTCACCAATGTTGGATTACCCTCTGGGTCTGCATCAGGTGCTTGCAAAATAAACTGATATTTCGGATCAAGCTGATCTGCCACCGTACGCAACTCTGCCACTTTCGGAGCACGGGTTTCGCGCACTTTCGGGAACTTACTGGCTGCCAAAAACAAGCCTGCTGCACCATCACGCAACACAAAGAAATCATCGTGTTTGGTTGAGCGTAAATGTTCCATTTTAATTGGATCAACACGCGGTGGCGCAGGCTGACCATTCTTGAGTACTTTACGTGTGTTTTCACAACTTGTGCAGGCAAAATAAGGGCCAAAGCGACCAGTTTTCAACTGCATTTCGCCATCACACTTGTCACACGGAATGGTTGGGCCATCATAGCCTTTAATTTTGAACTCGCCTTCTTCTAGTTCGAAACCTGCACAGTCTGGGTTATTCCCGCAAATGTGCAGTTTACGACCACCATCAATCACATAACTGTCCATGGCCGTTTCGCAAATTGGGCAGCGCTTTTTAGACATCAAATCCGCAGTTTCAGCGGCATCATCATCTGACAATGCTGCAAGCGATTCTACAGGTGTCAGGTTCAGTGTTCCCTTGCAACGTTCTTTCGGTGGCAAGTTATAGCCTGAACATCCCAAAAATACCCCAGTTGTACCTGTACGAATCTGCATTGGGCGTGAACATTCTTTACAATGTACTGCATCAACTTCTACAGGTAGATTACGGCGCATGCCTTGTTCACCCTGAGCATTGGTCAAACGCTGTTTGAAGTCACCGTAAAAACTGTTGAGCAAATCTTTCCAGTCACGTTCACCATCTGCAACCTTATCTAGCTGACCTTCCAAGTCTGCTGTAAAGTCGTAGTTCATCAGGTTATTAAAACTTTCATCTAAACGGTCTGTAACAATCTCACCCATTTTTTCGGCAAAAAGACGACGGTTTTCTAGTTTGACATAACCACGGTCTTGAATGGTCGAAATAATCGCAGCATAGGTCGATGGACGTCCAATACCTTTTTTCTCAAGCTCTTTAACTAAAGAAGCTTCAGTAAAACGCGCAGGTGGTTTGGTAAAGTGTTGCGATGGAACAAGCTTTTCTAATTTAAGAATTTCACCGACTTTAACTGCAGGCAGTAACACATCATCATCCGATTTGTTTTGCCCACGCACTTTGGTGAAACCATCAAAAACCAGCGTACGACCTTTGGCTTTTAACTCGACACCGTTGGCATCCACTAAAATGGTCGATGATAAATATTCGGCTGGTGTCATTTGGCAAGCCACGAACTGACGCCAAATCAAATCATACAAACGCTGTGCATCGCGTTCTACACCCACTAAACTGTCGCCTTTAAGCGCCACATTAGAGGGACGAATCGCTTCGTGCGCTTCTTGTGCACCTGCCTTGTTACCATAACGGTTAGGTTTAGCAGGTAGGTATTTTTGACCAAACTCCGCTTCAATATGTGTACGCACCATATTGACCGCGTCATCACTCAGAAAGGTCGAGTCAGTACGCATATAGGTGATAAAACCTGCCTCATACAAACGCTGTGCCAGCATCATGGTTTTCTTGACTGAAAAACCAAGACGGGTACTCGCTGCCTGTTGAAGTGTTGACGTGATATACGGCGCACTTGGGTTGACCTTGGTCGGCTTATCTTCACGTGCAGATACGGTGTATTGCGCATCTTTAATCAAGTTCAGTAAAGCATCGGTTTCAGCTTTATTACGTAACTTGAGGGTTTTACCCGCTTGCTTCACTGCTTCTAGACGAATATCATCTTTTGCTGATTTAGTATCTGCAAAGACCTGCCAGTATTCTTCAGGTACAAAGGCGCGAATTTCACGTTCACGTTCCACTACTAGCTTAACTGCAACTGACTGCACCCGTCCTGCCGATAAACCACGGGCAATTTTTTCCCAGAGCAGTGGCGAAATCATAAAACCCACCACACGGTCTAAGAAACGACGCGCCTGTTGGGCATTGACTTTGTTGGTATCTAAACGCGCAGGATGCTTAAAGGCTTCTTGAATAGCATTTTTGGTAATTTCGTTAAACACGACACGCTGATAACGCGATTCATCTCCACCAATGACTTCTTTCAAATGCCACGCAATCGCTTCCCCTTCACGGTCCAAGTCCGTTGCGAGATAGACTTCATCGACCTGCGATGCCAGTTTTTTTAATTCCGCGACAACATTTTCTTTGCCTGGCAGCACTTCATAATGTGCTTTCCAGTCATGTTCAGGATCAACCCCCATACGGTTGACTAATGCTTGTTGAGCTTTTTCAGCTTTCTGAGCCTCGGTCAGTTTGGTTCGGGTGGTGGTTTTCTTTTCTGTGGTTTTTGCGCCGCCACTGGTTGGTAAATCACGCACGTGACCAACCGAAGACTTCACAATGTAGTCCGAACCAAGATATTTATTGATTGTTTTCGCTTTTGCAGGCGACTCCACAATCACTAAGGCACGTTTGTGACCAGCTTCAGATTTGGCTGCAGTGCTTTTGGATGTGGACCGAGGAGCGTTCGCCATAAGTAACCGTATTTCCTATTTAATGGTTTAAAATTAACGTTCAGCCAAGCTATGTAAAAAGGCTTTCATCTCATCTAATTGAGTTGCGCGAAGATCGGCTTCTTCATCCCAATAGATTCCTACACAGTTTGCCTGCATATCAATAGCATAAATGCCCTTTAATGCAATGGGTAAGCCCTGAAATTTCTCATCGCCATGCAGCACATTAAGCTTTTGATCTGTCACTAAAGCACGCATCAATGGTAAACGAGCATCGGCGATTAAGACGCTATAATACGCCACCATACTGGCACGTGATTCCGTTGCTTTCGGGATTTTGGTCCAGTCGGGTGCAACCACCAAACGTGGATGGAGTCCCATTTTTCGAGCTTTCTCGCGCATTAGTCCCAAAGCTTTTTCTCTTGGGCTTACACGCAGACCAAAAATAGAGCCCATCACAAATATGATGATGGCAACGGCAACCCAAATTCCAGTATTTTCCATAGTACAACCTTTCTATTCTTATATTAGAGTTGCATAAGCACAATATAAAACGCAAGTACCGCCGACTAAAATCAACTGGCTTTATCAGAAGCTTATACTGTTTATGACAAAACTTCCGTATTAGGCTGTTCCATTAAACTTGTCTGAATTATTGTTGTATTCAAACAAGTTTTGTCTAGACTTGCCCAAGCCTCAATCAAGGAATCGTTATATATTAGTTTAGTACTTTCTTGCTTAACAATATTTTGCTTTATTAAAATATTGATAAAGTCTTGAGCCAATTGCTGAGCGTTTAACTTTAAGACAGATTGAATCGAATTCAGTAAACTATTTAATTTTGCAGGTTTATTATTGCTAATTTTACTTAGATAATCACAATACTGTTTCACTCTTTGCAAGTGCGGCTTAATCTGAATTTCATCAACTGACGGTAAAGCTTTACTCAAAGCCTGTACCTCACCTTTTTCTCTAAATTTAAGAGCATCTTTCATCCGAGATAGCTCATAACTTACAGTCTGATCTTTAATTTGGATCAATTGATAATCTTTTAACTGCTCAATAATCTTTCTGGTATTGCTTGTATATCCTTTTAACCAAGACTTTAGAGCATTGTTTAATGAATTAAATTGTTTGGGTTGATTTTTTAAAAGTAATTGGATTGCAAACAGTAAAGGTTTCAGTTCATCAGAACTTAAATCAGTTTCTTGATTTATTAATTTGAACTCTTTGCTAGGTGAAGATAAGAGATCCCTTTTTAACTGTTGAGACTTAAAACCCATTACTGTCAATAAATCAACAATATATTCAATTTTCTTGTCATTAGACATTACATCAAATTCAACATTTGATTTATCCATTTGTATAGATAACTGACCAGCTAAGAAAGCTAATCCAAAATCTGCAGCATCTGGGCCAATCTTAGGCATTTTAATAAGAACAAGCTTTTTCTTGCTCACAAAATCAGAAAGCATCTGCAAACCATCTAAGCTTAAATTTATAGGTGATTTTGCATATACCAAATACACGAATTGATATTCAGATAAATATTTTAGAAGTTCTTTTTCTGATTTATGTAAATTTTCAATATCCAACAACAAGACTTTTTTCATACACCCTCACAATCTTTTAACTCACGAATATCTCATGACTATATAGCACTTCATGTCCATTCCAATAAATATAGCCTTTTTCAATCAGTTCTTTGAGTAATAAACGAATGTCAGACTTTGGAAATAATCGCTCCAGCAAATCACGCAACTCATAAATATCTTTTGGTTTTTCACCTTTTAGCTCACGTAACTTTTTGGCGACTTCCCATTGCACAGGGTCAATTTGGCTAAAGTTTTTAAACAACGCATGCTGAGGATGCAAATCTTCAGCTTCAGTTTGCGCCACGATTGTAGAAGTGACTGTCGCCTCTTGTACAGGTTCTACAGCGGCATTTAGGTCAAATTGAATCCATTGCTTCAGCACTTTTTTACGAAAGCTAATTTGCTCATCCACCCGCTTTACAATTTTCAGACTTATCAACATACCAACAACATGCTGCACTTTATCTGCCTCAAGTTGCAAAATATTGGCAATCGAGTTTTTTAAAGCCTCTAAGTTTGTTGGCTTACCTGACATTTTTGCCAGTGCATCACAATACTTTTTTACCAACAGCAATTCAGGTTTACTACGAATTGCCATTGGGCTTGGTAAACGATGTTTAATTTTCCCAGACTTCGCTTCAGGCTGAATATGAATCAAGTGACAGGCAATTTCAGAAGCTTGCAACATTTCAATTAAAATCTGAATACTATCAGCCGCAGAAATCACTTCAACGTGTGTTTCCGGCTCTAGCAATGCCATCAGTTGCCCCACTACCACCGCATATTCAAACTCTTTAAACTCTGCGCGCGGACTGTCTAAAATCATAAGCTGACCCGTACTGACCCAGCCAGCCAACTCAGTTAAATCCTGCAAGTTATATTCAAATTTTCCTGCACAATTAAACAGATACACACTCGGATGATGCTCAATAATTTCTCGCAACAAAGTCGCGGTAGGCATGTTGTTTTCAAGGTCAAGTAATACAACTTTAGAGGACATAAATTTTAGCGGACACAATAGGGTTTAAAAGATTTAGACTCAGCAGCGGAGCATTACAGCGGGAAGTACAGCAAAGGTCAAATTAAAATAGCACTAAAACCAATACCGTTGATTAAGTGTTGTTGATTAATAGTGTGGCGGACGATTGGTCACTGGGTCAAACGGTGCAATCCCATCCGACAAATCTGCCGAATCTACCCGCTGATATAACAACTGCATTTGTTTCTTTAAATCGGCAATTTCCAGACTTTGATGAACCACTTGTTCATTCAATTGCTCAACTAAATCGTCCAAAAATGCAATTCGCACTTGCAAATCTTCAATGGGTGCGGAAAATGACGCCTGATCATTTATACTTTGTTTAGTCATTTCAAATCCTCATTTGAGATTTTTTAGGAAACACTATGGCCTATATTACTTTAAGGGATGTCCAACTTGCATTTGGTGGACCTGCCTTGCTCGACGGCGCGAATTTTAACCTAGAACGTGGCGAACGAGTGTGTTTGATTGGCCGTAACGGAGAAGGTAAGTCTACTCTACTTAAACTGATTGAAGGAAGTTTACTACCCGATGCAGGTGAAGTGTCCATTCAAAATGGCATCACCATTGCCATGTTGGCGCAAGATGTACCCATGGATTCAGGCAAAGTCGCCGATATTGTGGCCGATGGTGCAGGTGAAGCTGCTACAGTATTAAAAGCCTACCACGAAGCCAGTGATGCCTGTGTATTGGGAGATATGGATGCCTGTGACCGTATGGGCAATCTGCAACACAAGTTAGATCAGCTAGATGGCTGGGCACTGGAAAATAAGGTCAATGCCATTTTAAGCAAAATGGGACTAGATCCAAATGCAGACTTGGCCGATTTATCGGGTGGACGTAAGCGTCGCGTGTTGTTGGCACGCGCCCTGCTCACACAACCTGACGTATTGTTGCTGGATGAGCCGACCAACCACTTAGATGTGGAAAGTATTGAATGGCTAGAAAAATTCCTACTCGATCAAAATAATTTAACCCTGCTGTTTATTTCGCATGACCGTGCTTTTGTCGATAGTATCGCCACACGCATTGTCGAGTTAGATCGTGGTGTATTACGCAGCTACGAAGGTAACTATTCACGTTATTTAGATTTAAAAGCGCAGCAACTAGAAGCCGAAGAAAAACAAAATGCGCTGTTTGATAAAAAACTAGCCGAAGAAGAAGCATGGATTCGTCAAGGCATTAAAGCACGTCGTACCCGTAACGAAGGACGAGTGCGCGCCTTAAAAGCTTTACGTGAAGAATCCAAAGCACGTCGCTTCCAGCAAGGCAAAGTCAATATGGCAGCGCAGGAAGCCAATCGCTCAGGCAAACTGGTCTTTGATATTGAACATTTACAAGTGGCCTTTGGCAATCAAGCTCCAATTATTAAAGACTTTTCTACACTGGTATTACGTGGCGACCGTATTGGTTTAGTGGGCGATAACGGTGTCGGTAAAACCACCCTGATTAAAGCCATTTTAGGTGAAATTGAGCATGGTGGCTCTGTCAAAACAGGCACACAACTGGAAATTGCCTATTTTGACCAATTACGTAACGTCTTAGATTTGGAAAAGTCAGTCAAAGATAACGTATCTGAAGGTTCAGATTTTGTTGATGTGAACGGACAACGTCGTCATATTTATAGTTATTTGCAAGACTTTTTATTCTCACCAGAACGTGCGCGCACGCCGGTTAAAGCATTATCTGGCGGTGAACGCAACCGTATTTTACTGGCCAAATTATTACTCAAACCATCTAACCTGATTGTAATGGATGAGCCGACCAACGACTTGGATATGGTCACTTTAGAATTGCTTGAGGAAATGCTCAGCGACTATAAAGGCACCTTATTGCTGATTTCACACGACCGTGCCTTTATGGACAACGTGGTGACTTCGACTTGGGTATTTGATGGCAAAGGCAATATTGATGAATATATTGGCGGCTATCAGGACTATTTGCAGCAACGCCCAGACCAAACTGTGGTTGATCAAAAAAGTGATGTTAAAAAAGCCGTTGCCAAAGCCGAAGCGGTTGCAGCAGCGCCAACAGCCAAAAAAGTAAAACTGAGCTATAAAGATCAACGTGCATTAGAACAGCTGCCTGGTGAAATTGAAGCACTGGAACAGGAACAAACTAAATTGGCTGAAAAACTGGCCGATGGTTCTTGGTTTGTAACAGATGCCGATGCAGCAACCAAAGCCTCACAGCGTTTGGCAGAAATTGATGAAGAATTACTGGAAAAACTGCAGCGTTGGGACGAACTGGAAAACTTGGCGAATGGTAACTAGAGTCTGTTGATACTTGGTCTACGCTAGTCTAAAAGGCTTTGCAAAACCGTTTTAAGCATCTTTCCCATTGGACGGATGCTTTTAAATTTTAAAATCGGTTCGTGCTAAACTGCAACGATACAACACTTTACACGGTCATTATGAGTCAACACACTGAATATCAACCAGGCGAATTTCAATGGTCTTTCCTGTTGCCAAAATATTGGGGCATCTGGATTGGCATTGTCTGCCTGATGATTTTAGCCATTTTGCCGTGGGCGATTCAGTATCGTTTGGCGCAGCTTTTAGGCAATCTTGCCTTTAACAGCATGAAGTCACGTCGCGTAACTACGTTACGCAATTTGGAAGTGTGTTTTCCTGAATGGAGCGAGGCTGAAGTACATGAAAATGCTCGCCAAGTCTTTGTTGATCAAATGCTGGGCGTATTTGAAACCTTAAATGCATGGTACTGTCCACAGTGGTTTAAAGGACGCACTCAGGTTGAAGGTTTGGAACATATTCAGCAAGCCCAAGCAGATGGTCGCGGGGTTTTATTGTTAGGCACACATTCTACTCTGCTAGATGCAGGTGGCTATGTCTGTGCACAATATTTTGACCCCGATGTGGTCTATCGTCCACAAAACAATCCCTTACTGGACATGCTGATTTACCGTTGTCGCGCCACCATTTACGGTCATCAAATTGACCACGATGACATGCGTGGTTTAATCCGCCACTTAAAAAATGGTCGTGCCATTTGGTATAGCCCAGATCAGGACTTTGGTTTAAAACAAGGTGTTATGGCGCCATTTTTTGGCGTGCCTGCTGCGACAGTTACAGCGCATCGTCGTTTACTTAAAATGACCAAAGCCGCAGCAATTCCGTTATATTTTTACCGTACAGGTGAGCTTTCCAACCCTCAATATAAAGTCTTGATTGAACCTGAACTGCTGGATTTCCCAAGCGCAGATGAAGTTGCAGATGCAACGCGCACCAATTTCATTATTGAGCAGCAATTACGGATCGCTCCTACCCAATATATGTGGTTTCATCGTCGGTTTAAGAGCCGCCCCGAAGGTTATGACAGTATTTACTAATCTGTACGGCAGAAGGAAAGATTCATGAAAGTCATGCAGTTATTACCCGAATTAAACAGTGGCGGTGTAGAACGCGGTACGCTCGAAATTGCCCGCGCCCTTGTCGCCCAAGGGCATACGTCATTGGTGGTGTCGAATGGCGGACGGATGGTCAACCAACTCGAAGCTGAAGGTTCCACACATTTAAAGTTAGCTATCCACAAAAAATCATTATCAAGCTTGTGGCAAATCCGTCCTTTACGCCAACTGATTGTGCAACATCAACCTGATATTGTGCATGTACGTTCCCGCGTACCTGCATGGCTGACTCATTTTGCCCTAAAAGGTATTCCAGCCGAAAAACGCCCACACTTAATTTCAACGGTACATGGTTTTTATTCGATTAACCGTTACAGTCAAATTATGACTCAAGCGGAAAAAGTGATTGCAGTTTCTGACAGTGTGGTCAAATACATTCGTGATCATTATCAAAACTGCCCACCAGAAGATATTGTCCGCATTTATCGTGGGATTGACCCTGCTGCATTTCCGCATGGGTATCAACCTTCGGCACAATGGATTCAACAAACCTATCAAGATTTCCCAGAACTTGAACATAAGTTTTTGATTTGTTTGCCGGGACGTATTACACGCTTAAAAGGTCATGAAACATTGATTGATCTGATTGCGAAATTAAAAACCCAATATCCCCAGGTTCATGCTGTTGTAGTAGGTGGTGCAGATGTTAAAAAAGCGGCGTATTTACAGGAACTAGAACGCAATATTCAGAATAAACATCTGACCGAAGCGATAACCTTTGTTGGGCACCGTTCTGACATGCGCGAGTGGCTTGCGTTTAGTGATATTGTACTTTCACTTTCCAATCAAGCGGAAACTTTTGGGCGCACTGCGCTTGAGGCTTTATCGGTAGGAACACCTGTAATTGGCTGGAAGCGTGGTGGCGTAGCAGAAATTTTATCGCAATTGTATCCGCAAGGGCTAATAGAGGTCGATGATCAGTCTGCTTTATTGAAAACTGTAGAATTACACATACAGCAAAAGCAAAGCGTAGCACCTGTAGAGGTATTCAGTTTGGCAGATATGTGCCATCAAACCTTAGATTTATATCAGCAGGTTTTGCAGTCAAAACGCACCTAAAGCCTTAGAACTGAATCAAGCTGATTGAAATTTAATTCATTTAAAACAATGAAAATAAAAAACCAATCCCTAAAAAATCATCGCCCGAGTTCTACATCCTGTAAAACTCGGGCTCATGAGGTTGTGCTTTCAAAACTTATTGTTATTTTATTGTGTGGCGTTCCTTACCTACATCATATCCTTGATGTCATCCATCAGCGTCGTCTTCCTTAATGGGATATTCCGTTCCCGAGTCCTTGTGCTGATGAATTAATCTTAACCAGATCAATCAGAATAAAATATGCGTCATGCGCCTAAATCCGTGTAAGCCATTTCGTACACTTTTCGATTGATTTCTAAACCGATTTACCCTGCTCTTTATACCGCTGTGCAATTTCATCTGTCACAATCTTTTCTTCTCGCTCTGCTTTTTCAATCCCCTCCTGAATCGCGTCCTGTGCTTCTTGCTCATCGGCATCCGTTTGCGGCAATTCATCTTGAATTCGATCAAACACCCGCCCAGTTTGTAATACCACATACACAGGAAAATGGTCTGAACCGATATGTGCTAAGCGTTTCATTTTGACCAAAGCAAAGTCGGTACTATGAAAAACATGGTCTAATGACCAACGTAATAAAGGATAATCGGCATGAAAGGTATTGATATAGTGCCGCCCAACGCGCGGGTCGAGCAAACCACTGATCCGCTGAAACAAGCGCGTCGTCCGCGACCATGCCACATCGTTTAAATCCCCCATCACGATACAGCTTTCATCTAAATCTTTGATTTGATCGCCTACAATCAACAATTCGGCATCTCTTAAAACTGAATCTTTGGCTTCAGTCGGACTCGGGGGTTTGGGATGCAAACAATACAACTGTACAGGTTGCCCCGAAGGCAAAATCACACTGGTATGAATAGATGGAATTTCATCACTCAGAATAAATTTGATTTCACTGTTTTGTAACGGCAAACGGCTATACAAATGCATGCCATATAAATTACCTAAAGGCACAGCGACCCGATAAGGATAGTCGGCTTCAATCACAGACAAGGCTTGTTGCCATGCCAAATCAGATTCCAAAGTCAACACCAAGTCTGGTTTTAAGGCTTGAATATGTTCAATTAAAAGATGATATTTTTGATTTGGTGTCAGAACATTGGATACGATTAAGGAAATCTGTTTTTCAGGATTTAGCTGTTCTGGACGAACTTGTTTGACCTGTTTTTTCCACAGCAAGGTGTAGGGCAAGACCATTTTGAGCTGATAAGCCAAAGCTGCAATCAGCCCAATTAAAATCACTTGGCTAGACACATCCCACGTCTGCTCCCAAATCAGTAGCAAAACAAAGGCAATAATGCCCAAAACCAAGATCTGTAAACGTGGAAAATCTGCGCCCCGAATCCACCATTCATCACGTGGAATCAGTGACCAAAAACTTAACCAAATGACTAATATTGCAAGCCCTTCTACCCAAATCATCTTGCTTTACTCTTTTGTATTTTTTGTCGTTTTACATGAAAACCAAAGTTATCAATTTTGTATGTAACACAAACAAGAGATTTCACTCAATAATACTCATGTTTTGTTCATGTAATGCTTGCAGTTGCGTCCCCTTTTGATAGACTTACATTCCTTTATTGTTTTTAACGCACCGAGGCAAAGTGACATGAAAGTAGGTCTGGTCGGTTGGCGCGGGATGGTGGGTTCCGTCCTTATGCAACGTATGGTTGAAGAAAATGATTTTGCTCATTTTGAGCCATTCTATTTCTCTACCAGTAATGCTGGCGGTGAAGCACCAGCGTTTGGTGGTAAGACTGCCCCAGCACTTATGGATGCAACAGATATTGAAAGTCTGAAGCAAATGGATGTCATTATTACCTGTCAAGGTGGTGATTACACTTCTGCCGTTTTCCCGAAGCTTAAAGCAGAAAGTTGGAATGGTTACTGGATTGATGCTGCATCTACCCTACGTATGGATGATGAAGCGATTATCGTACTTGATCCAGTTAACATGAATGTCATTAAAGATGGTTTGGTGAATGGCACCAAAACATTTGTGGGCGGCAACTGTACTGTTTCTCTTATGTTGATGGGCTTAGGTTCATTATTCCAAAACAATTTGGTGGAATGGGCAACTTCAATGACCTATCAGGCAGCTTCTGGTGCAGGTGCGCAAAATATGCGTGAGCTGATCACAGGTATGGGCTACTTGTATAACAATACCAAAGACTTGTTGGATGATCCACGCTCACCAATTTTAGACATCGACTCTAAAATTGCCGAATTACAGCGTGGCGAAGGTTTCCCATCGGCAAACTTTGGTGTGCCTTTAGCGGGTTCTCTCATTCCATATATCGACAAACAGCTTGAAAGCGGTCAGTCAAAAGAAGAGTGGAAAGGCCAGGTTGAAACCAACAAGATTTTAGGCAATCAGCAGATCGTTCCAATTGATGGTCACTGTGTGCGTATTGGTGCAATGCGTTGTCACTCTCAGGCAATCACATTGAAGCTGAAAAAAGACGTTCCATTGAACGAAATTGAAGATATGATTCGTCAATCAAGTCAATGGGCTAAAGTTGTGCCAAATACTCGTGAAGCATCTATGACTGATCTGACACCTGTAGCTGTGACTGGTACATTAACTGTTCCTGTGGGTCGTTTGCGTAAAATGAACATGGGCAAAGAGTACTTAGGTGCATTCACTGTAGGTGACCAATTACTTTGGGGTGCTGCTGAGCCATTACGCCGTATGCTTCGCATCTTAATTGATTACAAAAACGCCTAAACACTCGCTTTATCACTCAATCATTTTGATGTTGTGATCTAGCACTAAAAAGCCAGTCAAATTTTGACTGGCTTTTTTATGTAATCGGTGTGTTAATATTTTACAATCTACCTACAACTCGCTACTCTATCCTTTTCGCCTTGCGATAAATGACCGAGCTAACAATTAAGATGACTGTATATAACAAATTAAAGATCGCTATTTTATCTATTCTGGCTTCACAGCAAATGTATGCAATGAATGTTGACCCGATTCAAATTCAGTCAACAACTGGGGAGTTGCTCTATGCGGAAATCAACTTTCGTCAATCGAATGTTAATGAAGCGATTGATGTCAGTTTAGCTACGCCAGAAGATCTGATGTCAATTGGTGCGAGTCACCGTCCACCAGGTCATCTTAACTTTTTTACACGCCGTAATAGCAACGGCACAGGAGTCATCACCATTACTTCATCTCGACCGTTAACTGAGTCTGAGTTGAATATTGTAGTTAAAATTAAAGAAGGCAATGCAACCCGCCTGCAACATATTCGCACACCATTAAAACGCAGTTCACCTGCTCCATTGGCCGCTATGCAACGCAGCAATGAACAAGCTTTAACACCTATCATGATTGTCAATGAGCAAGATATTGCTTTAAATTTACCTGTAAGTGCAACCTATCAGGCTGAAACACCCAAAGCAATTGAACAACAAGCCTTTGAAGCACCGTTAACCATTCAACGCAAAACACCACCGGTATTAAACCATCAAGCAGTAACAGTGATTCAAACTGTGCCTAGCCGTAGCGCAGCGAGTGAAAATACGACTGTTGCTGCTCCAAAAGCAGCGCCAGCAAAAACAAATAACAACCCAACACCGACAACATCTACAGCCACCACCTCAGCCACCGCTCATCAATCGGCTGATCCACTAGTGCAAAAATTTGCTGAACAGCAACGCACGAAGCAACTGACACAAACTCAGCCTGCTGCTGCCGCGAAAAAGCCTACACAAACAGCCGCTGCACAGGCTAAACCAAACCCTGTCACAGCCAAGCCTGCAGTCAATACCCAACATGTAGTTCAATCAAATGAATCATTATGGACCATTGCGTCACGCATTGCGGTAGAAAACAATCGCCCTGTTGCTGAAGTGATGCAACAAATTAAAGCCAATAATGAACATGCTTTTATTCAAGGTGATGCTAATCGTTTACGTCGCGGGGCGACCTTAAATTTACATGCACAAACTGGAACCAAGCCAGAGAAAAAAGCCGGAATTCCAAAACCAGAAACGGCTAGCGCACCACAATCAGGCAAAGCCAAATATCGTTTAAATCAAGCAGAAATGAGCCTTGTAGCAGAGAATCAACAGGACTCTAGCCACGGTTCTGCCAAGAAGAACACACAATCCACACAAACTTCGGGTGACTTATCATTAAAAGTTATGACATCCCGTGAGAAAACCGTTAAATTACAGAGAAACGTAACAGAATTAGAATTGGCATTACGTCAGAAGGATCACAGAATTCAATTACTCAACGCGCGCCTTGCTGAACTGCAACAACAATTGCAAAAACAACAAGCCGCAAATAAGCCAAAACACTAAATGTTACACACAATGATTTTTTTGGGATAAGGTCAAACAGGGACCACATCCTCAAGGGGTATAAACATGCTGATTTATGTGATTCCGTTTATTTTGCTACTGGTGATCGCAATTTTCTTGAAAAAGCGTGAAGCAAGTAAAGAAGCCGAACTAAGCAACAAGAAAACAGCAGCGCCAGCCAAAACCAGCGCTAAGAAAACCACGACAAGCAAAAAAGTTGCACAGAAGTCGGTGCCGGTTAAAGAGGTTGTTCCAACCCCACAACACTCTACCCCTGTTCCTGTAAAAATCCAAACCAACATTGAAAACCTGATCAAAGAACGCAATTTTTTTGCTGCAGAAGCGCAAATTAACCAAGCATTAAAACGTGATAATTCATTGCATGGTTTGTATTTGTTATTGCTTGATATTCATTTACAACAAAAAGATGAATTTGCAGTTGATCAATTGCTGAATCATTTACGTTCTTTAGAGCTTGACGATATTCTGTCACAAGCTGAAGCAAAAAAAGCCAGTCATGCCCATGAAGATATTGCTGAAAAATCAGCAAATGAAGTGGCGACCGCAACTCCAAGCAGCTTAGATTTTACTGCACCTGTGAGTACGCCAAATCAAACGGCTTCTTTTGACCAGTTACAGTACGAACTGACTTCAAATAAAACTGCAGAACCTGAAGCAGCTTTAGAATTTGATACCTCATCGTTAAATTTCAGCCCTGCTGCTGCACCTGTTGTGGAAAAAGCTGCGGAACCTGAGGCCAAAACAGAACCTGCGGCACTGGATTTTAATTTCTCACTCGATTCCACAGCAGCAGAAGCAAAAACTGAAGCGTCTGAGATTACAGCTGAACCAAGTGCAAGCCCTGCTGAGGAAGTTAAACCGCTCGATTTCACGTTTGATTTAACACCAAGCCCAGCTGAAACCACAGCAGCTCCAGAATCAACAATCAATGAAGTTGCTGCAGTCGAACCCCCTAGTCTGGACTTCAATTTTTCGACACCAGAAAGCGCACCTGCAGTTGAAGCAAAAGCTGAACCTGCACCTGATTTTAATTTCACATTTGACAATACGCCTGCTGCGGAAACCAATCTTCAACCTACAACTGAACCAGAAATCATTGCTGCACCAAGTATTGCACTTGAACCTGCTGCAACCGTTGTCAGCACAGATGTTGATCTGAATGATCCATTGGTGAAATCATTCCCAGACTTATCTCAAGTCGATGAAATTCAGTTGAACTTAGACTTGGCAAGCCAATATGTGGAATTGGGTGCTTATGATGCTGCGAAAGCTTTGCTTGGTGAACAAGACGCAAATTACTCTGCTGAACAACGCCAACGTGCAGATCAGTTACTGAATCAAATCGCTTCTTAATTCAAATCAGATTAAGATTAAGCAGTCATTCTTGGCTGCTTTTTTATGATGAAAAAAATTGCGTTAATTTACATGGGCGGCACTTTTGGCTGTGTCGGTGAACCACTAAGCCCAATGCCTGCCGAGCAATTCTTGCCACGTTTGGCACAGGTTTTGCCACTAAATTTAGAGATTGAATGCTTTGTTGCCCCTGTCATTAAAGACAGTAGCGCCTGTACAGCAGCAGACTGGTTACAGCTCATTCAATATATTCAAAAATTACAACAAGATAATTTTCAACATTTCGTCATTTTACATGGCACAGACACGCTCAGCTATGCCAGCGCAGTCTTGGCACGTTTTTTAGCTCAAAGCACCCATGTCATTCTCACGGGTAGCCAATATCCCTTACTCAATGCACAAGGTACAGATACCCGTGAATTTAGTGATGCATTGGACAACCTGAATTTTGCTTTACAACAGATTCATCAAGTGACTCAGGGAGTATATCTTGCTTTCCATCATCAACTGATTCATGCCGCGACAGCACAGAAACAACACACCACCGAGTTAAATGCATTTACAGGTCAGTCCGCTTTGGGTTGCACGGAGAGCAAATCGCAGAATGAACCAGCATTCAACATTAGCAGTCAACATATTGGAAAAGCCCGACACTTTAATTGTCTGAACTGGATGTTACAGCCAATTGCCATTTCCGCTTTGGTCGATAATTTAAAGGCCTTACAGCAGCATCCACCACACTGTCTGATTTTACAAAGTTATGGCACAGGCAATATGGCAGTCAATGCCGAAGTGATTGCGTTAATTCAGGCTTTACAAGCTCAACAATGTGCCGTAATTCTCACCACACAAGTCACTTTCGGTGGCATGCAGCAACGCTATGCGATCAGCCAGTGGTTACAGGACAGTAAAATTTTAATCAGTGATT
>ERZ650312.817-NODE-817-length-17594-cov-3.391641_pt1 | contig 17594 bp, 13 predicted proteins | sample MGYA00376248_ERZ650312 | MGnify/ENA primary metagenome ERZ650312 (study PRJEB26733, sample SAMN07839316) | wastewater metagenome | biome: urban; feature: wastewater treatment plant; material: waste water | place: USA: North Carolina | collected 2016-07-28 ... | reverse complement strand
CTGCTGAGTTTGTCGATGTCGAGACCGACCTCGGTGATGAGCTGCTGGCTGCTGGCGGCGCGGCCCACCGTCTTCTCCATGATGTCGTTCAGCGCCCCGGTGCCGGCCTGCAGCTCTTCGATCATCTGCTGGATCTCCACCGTGGCCTGCTGGGTGCGGCTGGCGAGGGTGCGTACCTCGTCCGCCACCACGGCAAAGCCGCGGCCCTGCTCACCGGCCCGGGCCGCCTCGATGGCGGCGTTGAGGGCCAGCAGGTTGGTCTGGTCGGCGATTTCCTTGATGGTATTGACGATGGAGGTAATGCGCGTGGTCTGCTCGCCGAGGGCATTCACCAGCCCGGCGGACTGTTCGACAATCGCGGCGATGGACTGCATCTTGGCCACGGTCTGCAGGATGATCGCCTCGCCGTCGCGGGCGATGTCGCGGGTTTCCTGGGCCACCTCGTAGGCGGTGGCCGTTCCCTGCCGCTCGGCCTGGTGGCGCTGCACCTGCGCCGTGACATCGGAGGCGAACTTGACCACCTTGAGAATGCGGCCGTCCGGCCCGAAAACCGGGTTGTAGCTCGCCTCCAGCCAGACTTCCCGACCCTGGCGGTCGCGGCGGGCAAACTGGCCGGTGAAGAACTCGCCACGGCCCAGGCGCGCCCAGAAGTTGCCGTATTCCGGGCTGTTCGCCACTTCCGGGCTGCAGAACTGGCGATGATGGCGCCCCACGACCTCGCTGGCGCTGTAGCCCATGGTCTGCAGGAAGTTGTCGTTGGCGCGCTGGACAGTGCCGTCCACGCTGAACTCGATGACCGCCATGGAGCGTTCGATGGCCTGGACCAGCGCCTTCTGGCGAGCCGCTTCGGTGATTTGCTCGGTGACATCGGTGGCGAACTTGACCACCTTGCTGACCCGGCCGCTGCTGTCGAGCACCGGGTTGTAGGTGGCTTCCAGCCAGATGTCGCGGCCGCTCTTGTGGCGGCGCTGGATGGTGCCGCGGAAAAATTCGCCACGGCGCAGACGATCCCAGAAGGCTGCGTAATCGCGGCTGGCGGCGAAATCCTCGGGGCACAGCAGCCGATGCGGCTGGCCGACCAGTTCAAGGGCGGAGTAGCCCACCGTGTTGCAGAAGTTGTCATTGACGGCGAGCACCTGGCCATCGAGGCTCAATTCGATGACGGCGGTGGACCGTTCGAGCGCGGTGAGTACCGCACGGGTGGTGGCCAGTTCAGTATCCAGTGCCGCTATTTTTGCTTCAAGGCGCTTGTTGCCAAACATGCATCACTCCTTCTTGGAAGAGTGGCAAATTATACTGCTATTTATTCATTTTATAATTTTAGTTATTTTTGTTTCATGGCCGGTTGAGGGTAGAGCAAAGCCCTGGGGCGGGCCGGGGCTTGCGGTAAAATGCCTGCGTTTTCAATCGACAAGCCTTCCATGGAACTTCTCACGCAATTCATCGACATCGTCCTGCATCTCGACAAGCATCTGGCGATTCTGGTTCAGCAGTATGGCTTGTGGATCTACGGCATCCTGTTCTTCATCATCTTCGCCGAAACGGGTTTCGTGATCTTTCCCTTCCTGCCCGGTGACTCCCTGCTCTTCGTGGCCGGTGCGCTGGCTGCCATCGGTGAGGGCGGCATGAACATCTGGACGCTGATCGGCGTGCTACTCGCCGCCGCCATACTCGGCAACATGGTCAATTACCAGATCGGCCGCCTGCTCGGCCCCAAGGTCTTCCACTGGGAAAATTCGCGCTTCTTCAACAAGGCGGCGCTGGAAAAGACCCATGCCTTCTATGAAAAGCACGGCGGCAAGACCCTGGTCATCTCGCGCTTCCTGCCGCTGTTCCGCACCTTTGCCCCCTTCGTTGCGGGTATCGGCGCCATGTCCTACCCCAAGTTCGCCCTGTACAACCTGGTCGGCGCGGCAAGCTGGGTCTTCTCGCTGTGCCTGGCGGGTTACTGGCTGGGCAACATGCCCTGGGTCAAGCAGAACCTGTCGGTGCTCATTCTCGGCATCATCGTCGTGTCGCTGATTCCGGTCGCCGTGGGCTACGTCAAGCACAGGGCTGCGGCCTGATGCGCGGGCTGGCCGTCCTCCTCGCCCTGATCCTGGCGGCGGCCTGCTCCACCAAACTGGGCAAGGATGGGCGGAGCGACACGACGGTCGATGTCAAATACCTGGTCAAGACCGAGGTCGACCGCATTGCTGATACCAATCGGGCCGAGGTGGTCGACGGCCTGCTGCTCATCGCCGACAAGCTCTACAAGCGCAACCCCAAGGAGTGGAAGAAGGCCGGGCAGCCCAGTCGCGAAGCGGCGGTCGAGCGTCTGCGCAACCGCCATTTTCAGCGCTGGCCGGAAATGAACGGCCTGCGCGAGGGGCCGGCAGCGGCGCTCGCCTTCAACGACGCCTATGCCGGCGACCGCGTGGCGGCGCTGGTCTTCGGGCTGCTGACCATGGTCGATGCAGCCTTCGAGCACAAGCAGGAGTTCTACGTGCTCGACAGCCTGAACGAGGTCAAGCTGTTCAATTCGGCGCGCAACATGGAGGTGGCGATCTGGAAGCTCGGCCATGACCGCAACGCGGCCGGCGAGTTGTTCCTGCTCTCCAACGAGCTCGACCCCGGCAATCGCAACCTCTCCTTCGAGCGCGAGTTCGGCCGCGTCATGGGCCTCCTCGACTTCATGGCCAAGATCGTCGCCGATCGCAATGGCCGTGGCCTTTCCCGGCTGACCCATTCGGTGGTCAGCACCCTCTTCTTACCGGTGAGTTTTTTGAAATGAAGAATATCGTCATCCTGATTTCCGGCCGTGGCAGCAACATGGAAGCGCTGATCGCTGCCCGCGACGCCGGCAATCTGCCGGTCAATATCGTTGCCGTGATCAGCAACCGGCCGGATGCGGCGGGGCTGGAGACGGCCGCCCGGGCCGGCATCGTCGGGCATTACATCGACCACAAGGCCTTTGCCGGGCGCGAAGCCTTCGATGCCGCCCTGGCCGAGTGCATCGACGGCTTTGCGCCGGATCTGGTCGTGCTGGCCGGTTTCATGCGCATCCTCAGCGAAGGTTTCGTCCGCCATTACGCAGGGCGCCTGATGAACATCCACCCCTCGCTGCTGCCTTCCTTCCCCGGCCTGCACACGCACCAGCGGGCGCTCGACGAGGGGGTGCGCATCCACGGCTGCACCGTGCATTTCGTGACGCCGACCCTGGACCACGGCCCGGTCATCATCCAGGCCGCCGTGCCGGTGCTCGACAGCGACAACGAGGCAAGCCTGGCCGCCCGCGTGCTGCGCCAGGAGCATCAGGTCTACCCGCAGGCCGTGCGCTGGTTCGCCGAGGGCAAGCTGACGCTGGACAACGGCCGGGTCAGGCTGGCTGCCGATCTGGTGTCCGACAGCGCCTTCGTCTCCCCGGTCCCGCGCTAGGCGCCGATGCCCATCGCCATCGTCCTGGCGCTGGCGGCTTCGCTGGGCATCCATGCCGCGGCGCTGTTCGGGCCGGATGTCGAACTGTTCGGCGGGGCCGACGAGCCCTTGCCCCTGCGTGCCGAGTTGCAGGCACCGCCCGCACCGCCCGCATCGCCCGCAATGCCGGCAGCCGCCGCCAAGCCGGCTGAATCGCGTTTGCCGGAAACTAAAGCGGCCACCAAGCCACAGCCCAAAGCCAGGCGTCTGGCCACGCCCCGGCCACCGGCGGCTGCCGACGCAGCGCCAATGCAGCCCGAGCCCGAGCTTTCTGCGGCGGCCGAAACGACGGCGCCGGTCGCCGAGTCGACCCCCGTGCCGCCCGAACCGGCCAGGCCGCTGCTGCCGGCCAACGGCGTCATCCGCTTCGCCATCTTCATGGGCAGCCAGGGCTTTCAGATCGGCCGGGCGGAGCATCGCTGGGAATTCACCGAGGATGGTCGCTACCACCTGTTCGGGATGACCGAAACCAGCGGTCTGGTCGGCCTGTTCAAGCCGGTTCGCTTCGAGAACGAAAGTCGCGGCCGCCTGGTCGCCGGCGGCCTGCAGCCCGAGCACTACCTGACGCGCAAGAACGGCAAGGATGCCAACGAGAATGCCGAATTCGACTGGTCGGCGACGCAGGTGCGGCTGTCGCGCGATGGCCAGACACGGCCGGTGGCTCCGGGCACCCAGGACATCCTCTCCCTCAACTACCACCTGGCCTACGTGCGCCAGCCGGAGTCCGGTGCCACGCTTGGCGTGGTGACCGGCAAGAAATACGAACGCTACGCCCTCGACGCGCTGGGCGAGGAAGACATCGACACACCGGCCGGCCATTTCCGCACCTTGCACCTGCGTGCGATGACCGACAGCGTTACGGAAATCTGGTTGGCCCTCGATCATCACCGGCTGCCGGTTAAAATACGCTTTACCGACAAGAAAGGTGACGTTTTCGAGCAGATCGCCACCGAACTAGGAACCCCATGAAAGCCCGTTTCACACCCGCCCTGTTTGCCCACGCCGAGGCCGTCCTCGGCCAGTTGCTGCGTTTCGATCACCCGGCCGATGCCGTCGTCTCGCGTTATTTCCGCGAACATCGCCAGCTCGGCCACGCCGACCGGGCCTTCGTCGCCGAAACCGTGTTTGCCGTATTGCGCCGCGGGCGCAGCATCGAAGCGCGCTGTGCCGGCCAGCTCTCCGACCGTCGTCGCCTGCTCGCCACGCTGGCCATCGTTCGCGGCTGGAGCCAGCGCGAACTGGCGCCGGTGCTCAAGGCCAGCGAGGAGGAATGGCTGGCCGCCGCCAAGGCGGTGCCGGAAGCCGACCTGCCGCCGGCTGTGCGCTGCGATCTGCCGGACTGGCTGTACGCCCGGCTGGAGCAGCAATTCGGTGCCGACGAGGTGCTGGCGCTGGCCAGGGCGATGAACCAGTCGGCCCCGCTCGACCTGCGCGTCAATACGCTGAAGGGCGACCGCGACACACTGCTCGCCAAGCTTGCCGCCGATGACATCGCCGCTACGCCGGGCAGCCTGTCGCCGCTCGCCGTCCGCCTGCGTGACAAGCCGGCCCTGGCCAAGCACCCGCTTTTCCTGGAAGGCGCTTTCGAGGTGCAGGACGAGGGCAGCCAGTTGCTCGGCTTCCTGCTCGAACCGAAGCGTGGCGAAATGGTGGTCGATTTCTGCGCCGGCGCCGGTGGCAAGACGCTGCTGCTCGGCGCGCTGATGCGCAATACCGGCCGCCTCTATGCCTTCGACGTGTCCGACAAGCGGCTGACCAACCTCAAGCCGCGCCTCGCCCGTTCCGGCCTCTCCAACGTGCACCCGGCGCGCATCGAGCATGAGCGCGACCAGAAGATCAAGCGCCTGGCCGGCAAGGCCGACCGCGTGCTGGTCGACGCGCCGTGCTCCGGTCTCGGCACCCTGCGCCGCAATCCGGATCTCAAGTGGCGGCAGGATGAAACGTCGGTGGCCGAGCTGACCGTCAAGCAGGCTGCCATCCTCGCTGCTGCGGCCACGCTGGTGCGCCCCGGCGGCCGCCTGGTCTATGCCACCTGCAGCCTGCTCAGTGCCGAGAACGATGAGATCGTGGCTGCCTTCCTTGAAAAGCATCCCGATTTCAGCCTGCTGCCGGCTTCGGCCGTGCTCGGCAAGCAGGGCATCGCCTGTGAGGGTGACGTGCTGCGCCTGCTGCCGCACAAGCACAACACCGACGGTTTCTTTGCCGCGGCAATGGAGCGTAAGGCATGAGCGAGAAAAGCCAGGCCCTGCGCCTGATCAATAATCTGCTGGCCGACATTCGTGAGCCGGATTTCATCTGGCAGGTTGTTGCGCTGCTCGCCTGCATCGGCTCGGCGCTGCTCATCGCCCGCTGGTGGCGCAGCCGCCATGCCGAAGGTTCGGGGCGCCTGAACGATGCCAGTGCCCGCCTGGCCTTTCCGCTGACCGGCATGGTGCTCACCGGCATCGCCCTCACCACGCTCGACAACTTCCTGAATACCCACCTGCTCAAGCTGGCCATGCCGCTGCTCGGCTCGATGGCCCTGGTGCGCGGCGTCATCTTCGTGCTGCGCCAGGCTTTTCCGCAGGCGACGTGGCTGACCGCGTGGGAACGCATCATTGCCGCCATGGTCTGGGGCTGGCTGGCGCTTTACATCACCGACCTCGCGCCCTACGTCATCGACGCCATGGAGAAGGTCCAGTTCCACATCGGCAAGCAGCATGTGGATTTGTGGACGGTGCTGCGCGGCATCGTCACCATTTTCCTGACCGTGGTCTTCGCGCTGTGGGTCGCCGGGGTCATCGAAGCCCGTTTGATGCGCCTGCACACGCTGGATGCCAACCTGCGCATCGTCGGCGTCCGGGTGGCCAAGGCGGTACTCACCGTGGTCGCCATCCTCGCCAGCCTGGCCATGGTCGGCATCGACATGACCGCACTGTCGGTATTCACCGGCGCCCTCGGTGTCGGCCTCGGCTTCGGCTTGCAGAAAATCGCCAGCAACTACGTTTCCGGTTTCATCATCCTGCTCGACCGCTCGATCCGTATCGGCAACATCGTTCAGGTCGGCGCCGACGGCGGCGAGGTGACGCAGATCACGACGCGCTACACCGTGCTCAAGCACCCGGGCGGCAACGAATTCATCGTGCCCAACGAGACGCTGATCGGCACCACCGTCCAGAACCAGACCTACTCCAATTCGCGGATCCGCCTGGCAACCAGCGTCGGCGTCGCCTACGACACCGATCTCGACCTCGCCACCCGGCTGATGGCCGAGGCCGCCAAGGCGCAACCGCGTGCGCTGGCCGAGCCGGCACCGAAGGTTTTCCTGACCCAGTTTGCCGATAGCGCCATCAATCTCGAGGTCGGTTTCTGGATCGACGATCCGGAAGAGGGCAAGGGCAATATCGTGTCCGATGTGAATTTCGCCATCTGGCGCTCGTTCAAGGAACACGGCATCGCCATCGAAGCGTATTCCCCCATGGCGCGCGGCGCCGACCTCAACGCTGGCAATGGTGCCATCGAACGCATCGCCGCCGCGCACGGCGTCTCCCCGGCCCAGGTGATTCTGCGCTGGCACATCGAAAACGGCACGATCATCATCCCCAAGTCCGTGCATGCCGACCGTCAGAGGGAGAATCTCGACCTGTTCGGCTTCGCCCTGACCGCCGATGAACACGCTGCCATCGACGCCCTCGACGGCCCCACCCGCGCCGGCCACGACCCCCTCACCTTCACCTATGCGTGATTGATGGCACGTCGTAACGCCCACTTCCGCCGTCGTTTCAACGCCTCTGGACCGCTGGAGCGCGTGCTGATTCTCATCGTTCTCGCCGTAGCAATCGGCGTGACCATCGGCCTGTTACTGCCGCAGGTCAGCTCCGACGCGGCCAAAATCACCGGTGGCTACACTGCCACCGGTTCAGCCGCCGACACTTTGAACGCGCTCGCCGTAGACGACAACCAAAGCTCCTCCGGCTACGACCGCGATTCCTTCGGTTTCCGCACCACCGACGTCGACGGCAATGGCTGCGACGTACGCGACGACGTGCTCGCCCGTGATCTCACGGACATCACCTACAAATACGCCGGTTCCTGTGTGGTCGAGTCCGGCACACTGGCCGATCCGTACACCGCCCAGACCATCCATTTCGTACGTGGCCGCGCCACCAGCGCCAAAGTGCAGATCGACCATGTGGTGGCCCTTGAAAACGCTTGGCAATCCGGTGCGCGCGACTGGTCCACTGCCAAACGCCATGAATTCGGCAATGACCCCTACAACCTGCTGGCCGTCGACGGCCCGGCCAATCAGGAGAAGGGGTCGGCTTCCGCCGCCTACTGGCTACCCACCAACGCCGACTACCGTTGCGACTACGTGGCCCGCCAGATTGGCGTCAAAGACAAGTACCAGCTCACCGTCACCTCCCAAGAAAAGGACGCCATGCTCGCCGTCCTCCACACCTGCCCGGGCCAGGCCGTGCCCGCAGACGAATAGGGGCTACCGCTCAGGATTGTTGAGCATAGGTGCCTGCCCCTCGTCATAAGCGCGCAGGAGCCGTCGGAGCAAAAATGTGGTGAAGTATGGTGCGGTGAACACGTGTTCGCTGCTACCGATATTGCCGGCGGATAGTTTCACGCCGAACTGAATTTCCGGATAAGAATCCGAAGCGATTAGCGTCCGCATGGATTTGGCGGTGCCTTTTTTCGATTTCACCTCCACCGGCACCAGCCATTCGCGCGTGCGGACGAAGAAATCCTGTTCCAGTGTGGAATCCTCTTTTTTGTAGTAGTACAGGTCATAGCCGGATTTCCGTAGCGCTTCAGAGACGATGCTCTCGTACATAGCACCCTTATAGACACCAAGATTACGATTGGCCCGCAGATCATCACTGGCCTCGTCGTCAAGCATCGCTACGAACAGACCGGTATCGCCGAAATATATCTTGAACTTGTTTTCGTCATAATTGCCTTTCAACGGCAGTTCAGGATAGGACATACATCGGCAGATATTCACCATTCCCGAGGTTTCAAGCCATTCCACGCATCCTCGATAGTCTTTGAAACGCGCTCCGCTGGCAACCTTGCTGATTTGGAACTTCTTGTTTTCCTTGGCGAGTTGCACGGGAATATGGTTGAACACGTTGAGAATTCGTGCCTGATCGAGTCCTTGCGCGTATTTGCGGATATCCTCCTGGTAGTCCAAAATAAGCTGGCGCTGCAATTGCAGTGTTCCCTCGAACGTGCCAGTGCGTATATGGGAGGCGACAACCGCAGGCATGCCGCCAAGCACGCAGTAATCCATAAATGCCGTGGAGAAGACGTTCATTTCCACTTCAGAGAATGGCGTAGCATCACACAGGTGGGTGAACATGCTTTCGATGACGGCCTCATCGTATCCGCGAGCCCACAGAAATTCTTCGAAGTCCAACGATCGCATTTCGTAGTCGGTCTTATATCCCACGCTATTGCTTTCGATTTGCTTATAGCTGATGCCCAGCATTGAACCGCTGCAAATCACATCATATTTGCCGTCGATTTTAAAGAACTTCAGTGCAGTGACGATATCAGGATGGGCCTGGATTTCGTCGAAAAAGATGAGCGTATCGCCCGGAATGAACTTTTTAGCTGGGTCGATCAGGGAAATATTGCGGACGATGGTATCCGCGCCATAACCGTCCGCAGTGATTGCGCGATATTTCGGTTCCTCAACGAAGTTGATTTCCACTACCGAACGGTAGTTGTGTGCGGCAAAGTAATCGATAGTCTCTGTCTTGCCTACTTGACGAGGGCCCTTGATGATTAGCGGGGAGCGATTCGGGTCGGATTTCCATGCATTGAGATAGGCATCGGCTTTGCGTTTGAGATACATGAGGAGCCCCTTTCCGAATTACTGCTATAGCAATGATTTTACACTTTCATGAGCGAGTTTTCTGCCGTCTGGCACATTTCATGAGCGAGTTTTCTAGTAATTTCCTCATTTCATGAGCGAGTTTTCGGCGGTTTGTCACATTTCATGAGCGAGATGGCGGGGAATGCCAGCTGCCAGTCCGCCAGTCATCCATCAATCGTCCGCAGATTGTCCGTCTGTTGACGCGGGAAACATGCCCGCGCTATAACTGAGCCCGGTATGAAGGGAGAAGGGAATAGGAACAGACGATATGGCAGTAACACACACCGCAGCAGATGCCACTGCGGCAACCACTATGACGAACGCCGTGGCAGACATCGAACAGGAAACACCGGAAATCGAGAAGGAACGCCAGCTTGCCGGAGTCGGAGCCGGAGCTGGAACCGTGGCAAACGGCAAGAAAAAGCCGCATGACCATGCGCTGGCCAGCATCCTCGGCCCCGCGTTCGTGGCGGCCGTGGCCTACGTCGATCCTGGCAACGTGGCGGCCAACATCACCTCCGGCGCGCGATACGGCTACCTGTTGGTGTGGGTGCTGGTGCTCGCCAACGCCATGAGCGTGCTCATCCAGTATCAGTCCGCAAAACTCGGCATCGTGACCAACAAATCCTTGCCGGAACTGCTGGGTGAACGTATGAGCGATGCCGGCCGCTTCATGTTCTTTATGCAGGCCGAGGTCATCGCCATCGCCACCGATCTGGCCGAGGTGATCGGCGGTGCCATCGCCCTGAACCTGCTGTTCGGATTGCCGCTGTTCATCGGCGGTCTGGTGATCGGCGCAATCTCCACGGTGATGCTGTGGTTCCAAGGTGGCAAGACGCAAACCACGTTCGAGCGCATCATCATCGTGATGCTGCTGATTATCACATTCGGCTTCATCGCAGGCCTGTTCGTGGACCCGCCGAGCCCCGGCGAAGTGGTCAAGGGCATGATTCCACGCTTCCAAGGCACCGACTCGGTGCTGATGGCCGCCTCGATTCTGGGCGCCACCGTGATGCCGCACGCCATCTACCTGCACTCCACGCTGGTGAACGACCATTACGCAGGCGGCGAAAAGCCGTCGATCAAAACGCAGCTGAAAGGCTCGAAAATCGATGTGGCCTGGGCGCTGTTGCTGGCCGGCACCGTGAATCTGGCGATGCTGGTGCTCGCCGCCAACTCGCTGCATGGCATGTCTGGCACGGACTCCATCGACGGCGCACAGCGGGCGATCACGCAGGTGCTTGGCCCGGTGATCGGCACGATCTTCTCCATCGGCCTGCTGGCTTCGTCGCTGAGCTCCACATCGGTCGGCACGTATGCCGGCTCGGAAATCATGCACGGTCTGCTGCACGTTAACGCCCCGATGTGGGCCTGCCGCGTGGTCACGCTGGTGCCGGCACTGATTGTGCTGTGGTTCGCCAAGGACCCGACTCAGGCGCTGGTCATCGGCCAGGTGGTGCTTTCCATCGGCATCCCGTTCGCCGTGATTCCGCTGATGCGATACACGCATGACAAGGAACTCATGGGCAAGTGGGCTGATGGAACCGTCAAGCACGTGATTTTCATGATCGTCGTGGCGCTGATTGTGGCGCTCAACGTGCTGCTGATTGTCCTGACGCTGATGGGCAGGGCGTAATAGACTCCAGCTGAAATCCTGCGATAGCACAACATAATAAGAAGCCCCGGTGTTGGAACCGGGGTTTCTTATTATGTTGAGAATGGTTGAATCTGCCGTCAGTTCGCAGCCATACGCCGCGCACGCCGTTCGCGCAGCGCACGCAAGGAAATAATGTCACGCGTACGTCCGGCACCGTCGCCCTTGACGCCGAAGAACACCATCAACACCATTGCCAGACAGATTATTGCGGAGATTCGCAGCGCCCATTGAATGCCGAAAATCGAAGCGGCGACGGCGGAGGCGCCGCCCTGCTTATGCAAAGCGGCAAACGTTTCCATCAGAATCACCAACACGGGTGCGCCCACAGCGCCCGCAATCTGACGCGCGGTATTCGTCACCGATGATCCGGCGGACACTTCGCTCGGCCCGTTCAGGCAATTCAGGGACCACGTGGTAATCGGCATCAGCAGGAAACCCATGCCGATCTGACGGATGAACTGGCAGATCGATACCCACCAGATCCACGTATCCATCGCCACCAGCGACATGCCCAAGGTGCCAAGGGTCAACACAATCGAACCGAACAAAGCCACCGGGCGCGCGCCGAACCGATCCATCGCGCGGCCGCCGAAGAACTGGGAGACGCACTGGCCGATAGCGCCCGGCAGCATGATCAGACCGCTCATCGTGGCCGAATAGCCGCGGTCAGTCTGGATGTAGAGCGGCATGATGACCAGAATCGAACTGAATGCAAAGAACGCCAGAGATGCCGTGATGGTGCCGACGGTAAAGGACCGATTCTTCAGCACTTCAAGATCCAGCAGCGGAGGCTGGGGGAGTGCGGCCGGCTCCGCTCCCGACTGCGCCGCCTTGGCTTCGCGATACCGCCGACCGTGACGCAGGTTGCGCATCACGAACCATACGATGCCGACCAATCCCACAACCATCGGCCCCCACGTTACCGGAGCGGCGAATCCATAGGTTTCCGAATTGGTGAAGCCGAACATCAGCCCGCCAAAGCCAATCACCGACAGGCATGCCGAGAAGAAGTCCGCGCGGGCCGAAGGGTCGTGTGAACCGAAATTATGCAGTCCGAACATGGCCGCCAGCAGCGAGATTACGCCAATGATGGTCATGGTCAGGAAGATCGAGCGCCAGCCGTTGGCATCGGTCTGCCAGCCGCCCAAGGTGGGGCCGATGGCTGGCGCCACGCTCATGGCCATGCCCACCGTGCCCATGGCAAACCCGCGGCGAGACAGCGGGTAAATGGAGAACACGGTGATTTGCAGCACCGGCCACATCACGCCTGTGCCGGCAGCTTCGAGCACGCGCCCGACCAGCACCCATACGAAGTTTGGCCCCAACCATGCCAGCACGGAGCCGAGTGTGAACACCGCCATCGAGCAGATGACGATCTGGCGGGTGGAGAAGCGTCGGGTCAGAAACGCGGTCAGCGGCACCATCACGCCCATGACCAGCTGGAACACGGAGGTGAGCCACTGCCCGGTGGTTACGGAGACGTGGAATTCGGAAACGATAATCGGCAGCGCGGAACTCAGCTGCAACTGCGTGAAGTTGCCCACGAAGGTAATGAAGGTCAATATCGCGATGGAGATGAACGCCGCCCGGCTGAGTTTGCCGTCTACATATGATTCCTCGCGGCTCAGCACCCGCTGCAGTTCGCCGCGATGATTCTTGATTCCCTGAGCTCCGTTCATTCCACTCACGTGCATACTCCACTCTCGCTGATCGACCGCAACAACGCATCAGGCGGTCTCTCAAAGCAACCCCAACACGCTACACCCAAGGGTAGTCCGTGGGGTAGTCCGTCGAGATGCAATGCCGAGATGACTGGCCGCCCGGTTGCAGAGCAAATTAGTCCCGTTATTCGAGACGTCAAAATGAACGTAGTTACTATCCGATCACGTTCGCTATGTGGTTTTCTGCCCCCTAGCGGTTAGGGACGTGATGTCTGTACTATATTGAAGGGGTAACCCCTGTATATACCCGTACACGGGGGAATCCAGAGAAGTGAGAGCCGCGAGACCTGAGGTATACGGTTGAAAAGGAAGAATTGGTGTTTGAGATGTCATCTCTGAGCAGTAACGGTCAGCCGTCTACACGCAGCAGACAGGCCAATAGCGGTGACCGAACCACCGCTCAGCTCAGTGATATCCGCCAAAAGCAGCTCAGCCACGTGCTGTACTGGCGATTCTTCGTCAATCTCGCCCTCATGCTTATCGACGCCGCCATGTACATCATCGCCGGAGCCACGGTGCTCAATCTGCGCCATGAGGCAACGCCGCTCTATTCGAGCAGATTCAATTTCACGATTGACTCCACCGTTTACCTTATTATTGTGGCCTGCTTCTGGGTGTGGTCGCTCTATGTTGCCGGCATTTATCACCGCCATGTTATGGGTGACGGTTACCAGCTCAATGTGCTGCTGGTCAAAGGCATGGTCGTGTGCTGGGTGGTGCAGTGCGCGTTCAACTACTTCTTTAATCTGGGTCTGACCCTCACGTCGCTCTGCTTGGTGGTGATTGCCGGATGGTTGCTCACCATGGTGGAACGCATTGCCAGCCGTGCATTCATTACGCGTAGTCGTCGCAAGGGCGCCTACGCTTATGGCACGGTGATCATCGGTTCCCCGCACGGCATTGGTCGCACGCTACAATTCCTCGGTCAGCGTCGGCAACTCAACTACCGCCCGGTGGCAGTATGCCCGATTCATCTCAATCCCGATACCGGATTGATTGAACAGAGCACCGACCATGAGACACTCCGTGAGGAGATGCAAAAGAACGAGGGCTGCCAGCTGCCCGTACTCGAGTACAGCGATCATAATCTTGCTGAACAGATTATTGACATGAACGCGCAGACCGTTATGGTGGCTGACGAGCTGCGTCGCTATTCGGATAATTACGATATCTTCTCCGTGCGCATGGAATCGTTCGGTCTGGAGATTGCCATGCTGGCTTCCGCCGCTGACACTTCTAACCATGAGATTCAGGTTCGATCCATCCAAGGCACCACGATTATCACGCAACGTCTTGCGCAGTACACGCCAGCCCGCCGTTTGACCAAACGCTTGTTTGATTTGGTGATTTCTTCGCTAGCGATCATCTGTTCGTCGATTATCACCATCCCGGTGGCGATCGCCATCAAAGTCACGGACGGCGGACCGGTGTTCTACAAGCAGACCCGTATGGGCCTGCGCGGCAAGCCGTTCCAGATGTACAAGTTCCGTTCGATGGAAGTTCAGACGGAGGAGAAAGAAAAGAAGGCATGGACCGTGAAGAATGACCCGCGTGTGACGGGATTTGGAAAATTCATGCGCCATACCAGCATTGATGAGCTTCCACAGCTCTTTAACATCTTAAAAGGAGATATGAGCCTGGTCGGACCGCGGCCGGAGCGACCTTTCTTTGTGGAAAAATTCCGGGAGGAGATCCCGCGTTATATGGTAAAACATCAGGTTCGTCCCGGTCTTACGGGATGGGCGCAGGTGAATGGATACCGGGGGGATACTTCTATCCGCAAGCGTATTGACTGTGATCTGTATTATATTGAAAACTGGACGCTGGGACTTGATTTTAAAATTCTGTTCCTGACCTTTTTCAAAGGATTTGTGAATAAAAACGCTTACTAAAAGATAAGGGGAAAAGAGATGTCGAAGAAGAATTACAAAAAGAGCAGAAAATACAAAAAAATGCGCCGCAGAAAAATAATTTTCGGAATTGAAATCACCGTTCTGCTGATTCTTTCCGGAATTCTGTTCGTCTACGCATGGATCAACCGTTCGATGGATAAGATGAATCAGGATACGCTGGACAGCTCCCAGATTCAGATCAACAGTGAAGTAAAGGCAAATACCGATCTCTCACAGATGTCCGGTACACAGGTCATCGCGCTGGTCGGCGTGGATGCCAGAGGTGTGGAAGGCTCCGAGCTGGCAGAAAGCATGAACAGTGACACGATTATTCTCTGTTGTATTGATCATGACAAGCAGGAAATCCGTATGGTGTCGATTATGCGTGACACCTGGATGAATATGGCGAAATATACCGATGAATATTATGAGTTTGACAAAGCCAATTCCGCATACAACCGCGGCGGCCCGGAGAGTATGCTCTCCATGCTGAATACAAACCTTGACTTTGCACTGACCGATTACGTTACCGTAAACTTCAAGGCACTCGCCGATGCGATTGATGTCCTGGGCGGTCTCGACATCGAGATGACAAATGCAGAGTGTGTTCATGCAAACAACTACAACAGAGAGGTATCGGAAGCACAGGGCGTAGAGTATGAAGCTATTCCGTATGATGAGGACCTTGGGGATGATTACAGCGAAGTACGTCATGTCAGCGGTGCGCTTGCTACCTCCTATGCGCGGATCCGTTATGGCGGCGGTGATGATGCAAAACGTACCAGCCGTCAGCGAATTGTTATCAATCTTATGGTACAGAAGCTGAAACAGAATCCGACCAAGATTCCGGAAATTCTGGACAAGGTGATGGGAAATGTCAGCACCAGTCTTACCAAGAATGAAATCCTGGAACTTGGTATGCATGCGGTAACGTATACGATGGGAACCTCCTATGCCTATCCGTTCCAGCTCTGCTATGGTGAAAATGTAGTGAATGCCCTTGGTGAGGATGTTGTAATTCCGGTTACGCTGGAGTTCAATGTAAGAGAGCTGCATGAATATCTGTATCCGGGTCTTTCGTATGAACCGTCTGCGGCTGTTACAGAGTACAGCGACTACATTGCAAGAAAGAGCGGTTACGATGAAGATATGATCGGCTATGTGCTGAACCAGGGGCCTGGTGCAGAGGCAGATTCGGTGATCGCAGGCGACTAAATACGAGGGAGAAAACCAGACATGAAATTCTATACCGTTGATGTTATGATACCAACGTATAAACCAGGGCAGGAGTTCGCAGAGCTTCTGCCCCGCCTTTTGGAACAGACTTACCCGATCCGGTCGATCCGGGTTGTAAACACAGGGAAAAAGTTCTGGAACCCGGCGTGGGAGCAGTTATCGGATAAAATTATGGTAGAGCATATCCGGCCAAGCGAATTTGACCACGGCGGAACGAGAAGGGCGATGGCAGAAAGTTCGGATGCGGATCTTCTGCTTTTTATGACCCAGGATGCCATGCCGTACGACAATGCGTGCGTGGAACATCTGGTGGAAAAATTTTCACTGCCGCATGTGAAGGCGGCCTATGCGCGGCAGCTTCCGCGGGATGACTGCCGTACACTGGAACGGTTTACGAGAGGCTTTAACTATCCGGAGGAGAGTGATATCAAGGATGCCGGTGATCTGCCAAAACTTGGTGTTAAGACTTTTTTCTGCTCCAATGTCTGTGCAATGTATGACCGCAGGACATATGAAGAGCTGGGTGGATTTGTAGAAAGCACCTTGTTTAACGAAGATATGATCTATGCCGGGCATCTTGTGCAGGCGGGCTATGCGATTGCCTATGCGGCAGATGCGAAGGTGGTACATTCCCACAATTACGGTTGTCTGGCACAGCTTCACCGCAATTTCGACCTCGGTGTATCCCAGGCACAGCATCCGGAGATCTTTGATGCGTATCCGTCTGAGGGTGAGGGAATCCGTATGGTGAAAAAATCGGCATCCTACGTCTGCAAAATTCATAAGCCGTGGCTGCTCGTCACGTTATTTTTTCAAAGCGGATTCAAATATGTGGGATACTTCCTCGGAAAACGATACAAAAGCCTTCCGGACGGTGTGATCCGCTGGTGTACCTCAAACAAAACGTGGTGGGAATATCACGGAAAGATAAGAAAAAAACGAAATAGAAGATAAGTGAAAGTAAAAAACAAAAATAAAAAGATTTTGTAAGTAAATACGAAATGCTCCATAAGGTTGACAGAGAACGGAGCAGCGTGGTAAAAAAGTAAAGAACAAGAAATTAGAAGGCGGCATAACCTGAAAACAGAACAAGGGTGCCGCCTTTTGCTGTTAGGAGGAAAAAATCTATGTGTGGAATTGTTGGATATGTAGGTAAGAAAAATGCGCAGGAGGTAATCCTGCAAGGCTTAGAAAAGCTAGAATACAGAGGTTATGACTCAGCGGGAATCGCAATAGTAGAAGATGGAGTTATAAAATCAGAAAAATTCAAAGGTAGACTAGCTGTACTAAGTGACTTCTTAGAGGCAAACCCTATCAAGGGAAGCTTAGGAATAGGGCATACTAGATGGGCGACTCATGGAGCGCCATCGGATGAAAACTCTCATCCTCATCTAAATGCAGACAATACTATAGCAGTAGTTCATAACGGAATAATTGAAAACTATGTGAGCTTAAAAGAAGACTTAATAGCTAAAGGCTATAAGTTCAAATCACAAACAGATACTGAGGTAATAGTTCATCTTTTAGATAGCCTATATGAAGGAAATCTTCTAGAGGCTGTAAATAAGCTTACTTCTATAATAAGAGGAGCCTATGCAATAGGCGTAGTTTGCTCTACATGAGTTTGCGAGACTCTCGCTTCGTAGTACAATAGAGGCACGATGAGTGAGCAGCAACTAGTTATCATGCCTCTTACACCTCCGGCTTGCCGGTAACGACTTTTTATTTATTACGCGACAACACTAACTATTTATCGGAGGTATACC
>ERZ650312.814-NODE-814-length-17615-cov-8.114123_pt1 | contig 17615 bp, 15 predicted proteins | sample MGYA00376248_ERZ650312 | MGnify/ENA primary metagenome ERZ650312 (study PRJEB26733, sample SAMN07839316) | wastewater metagenome | biome: urban; feature: wastewater treatment plant; material: waste water | place: USA: North Carolina | collected 2016-07-28 ... | reverse complement strand
TCTTTATGTCAACCGTGGGCAACGTCTCTAAGGATGTAGTCGATGCGTACATACGCGACCAGATGGACAAGAAGCTGAGTCAGCGATAGCTCGCTCAGGCGCCAATTCCTCCCAGGACTAAAGTCCTGGGTTTCCTTGTCTAGCGAGCCCTATGAAGGATGAAGCGCTGGATGACAGAGATGTACCCTATGGACTCCGCTGGCGCCTCTTCGCACCTGGTGAGTTACCGGAGTCGCTACTCAAGGAGCACTTCGACGTGATCTCCACTGACGACGATCGGCGCTACCTCCTCTATCTAAGAGGCGTGCCTCTGGATCAAGTGGAGGCAGAGCTCGCAGATCTCAACCGACGCATGGCTAAGGCTTATCAAGAGCTCTTAGGCTGGCTGGAATAGGAGGTTGCCATGCTGACACAGACAGATGAGCAACTCAACCTCTGGCGCTGGCGCATGGCAGCCAAAGTCCGCAACGTCATCGATCGCATCCGATCTGGAGACTTCGATGATCCAGGACAGATCGCAAGCATGAGAGCCCATGTGACGGTCTGCGTGAGTCTTGAAGACGCCTCCCTGTCCTTTGCCAGTGACAGGCCCGAGCATATCTCCATCACTCTGGTGATATTGCGCGGCCAAACTGTCCCCGAGGCCTTGGCGAATAAGCTGGAGCAGGATATTTTGCGCCCTCTCCTAGAGGGGCGATCAACAACCTACCCAGCCGTGCAGGTTAAGAACCTGGTAAGGGGCTGGAAAGCTGGGCTGCTCTTGATGGAGCCGCGCGACATCGTCGCTTACCTCAAGCTCTCGAAGTCCAGGGAACTGTCTTATCTGCAGGCCAAGGGGATCCTATACCGCCTGAGCGGCTCCCTGACTGCAGTTGATGCAGTCCTGGACGAGTTCGACTCTAGCGGGCTGCACCGGTGGAGTAACCGGGACAAGCTCCTGGAGCTGATCGAGACCGTGGACCAATGGGGAGCCTAAGTGGCTCCCTTTCTTTTGTGCGGGGCGCTAACTGGCCTCTAATTGGTGGGAATACGACGCGGGGAGACGCCCCGCACTAGGAGGAATACATGATAAAACAGAACCCGGCAGCGAGCCTGCCAACCGGAGCCAGCGACATTCTGCTAGCCCTGGAACAGCTACCCAACGAGAATACTCTCGCCTACGCATTAGGGAGCGATCGCCACCTGATCCTTAATCAAGGACGCTGGCAGCTGATTGAGCAGGACGACCTGCCCAACATCGCTAGTCCCCATGTTTTGCGGCTAGGGCGGCTGTCCACGCTGGTTCAGAAGCGGAAGATCAACTCCGTGGCTGAAGCTCTTACAGAAGCGGTGCGTGAACTGCTTGTCCAGCAAGACGTGCGCACTCGTTATGTCCATGAGCTGGACAAGGAGGAGCTACTCGAGCTCACCAATCTGTCGGTCCGACTCAACATGCGGGTCGACACAGCTAGCGAGCACTTGAAGAACGTGTTTGCTCCCGAGCTAGTACGACGCGGTATGCAAGACGAAGCTCTACGTGCAGCTCAGAAACTATTCTGGCGCATCGCAGCAGAGTGGTCTTGGTATTCTAGCTACAGGACCGACGAGCGACTCGATGCTAACGTGATGGACAAGGACGAGGCCTATAAGGGCTTCCTACGGGCTCTGCAAACCGCACGCCAGGCTACGAACTGCGACAACCGCACCCTACTGGCTGGAATAAGTCCAGACAAGGCGACTGACTTGATCGACCTAGCAGTGTGGGGTGACTGGTACGACTTTGACCTTGACCTGTTGCGCGACGCTGTTGAGATGGTTAAGACCAGCAACGATCAGACGCCGCCTAAGAACGGCCCAAGCATCCTGCATGAGGATCACCAGTGGGTACTCGAGTTCTTGGAGTGCCGCGGCTGGTTCCAACGACTGCGTCTGCGACGAGCCAGAGCATATACACGTGAGCACTTGGCGCGGTTCATCCGCATGGCCGACAAGCTAGCTAGACGAGTATCTAGTCCGTCGGTCGTTACTTCGGCACGACGACTTCGCACCTGGTGGGATCGCGACCCAGATCTACTGGTAGCCATGCTCCAGGTACGCTAAAAGGACCCCTCGGGGTCCTTTTCTTTTAGAGTGCCGCTAGAGCTGCGTGGAGCTCATTGCGAGCGGCGTCTGACTGCTCGCAGAATTCCTGACGAGCAGCTCCGTAGGCCATCAAACGCTCTGCCTGTTCTTGATCCAGGTCCAGAGGACGGCGTGTCACTCCCTCGATAAAGAAGGTGCTTGACGCAGGCAGACCAGCTAGGAACGAAATCGCTTGCTGGAGGGCTTCCTCAAAGTCGCTTACGCGACGAACGGCCTTCTGGATGTCCGTGCGAGCACTCATCTGTTGATGGAGCGCTACGGCGTCGGCTTCGACGACCTTTGCGTCGAGCGTTGCCTTGAGCGCGTCTAGGCGCTCGTTGTAAGCTGCCCAGAGAGCTTTCTGCTCTCTAGCCTTTGAGATGCGGGTGCTTACTGCGGCGATGGTGAACTTCTTCATGTGTCTTCCTCCTGTTGGGCGTCGTCGCCCGGTTTTTTGTTTCCCGGCAACTATAGGGGTGGCGCTAAGCTCCCTTGGACTGAAAAAAGAGCAGCCCGAGGGCTACTCAATGATCTGCCCTAGGAGCTCGTTGACCTGTCGAGTCGTCGTAGAGTTTAGCCCAAGGGCCTGGAGGTCCTTGTTGTTCAGCTCCTTGGTGTAGGTGCTGCGGTAACGCTTGATGTTCGTCATGAGGTAGTCCTTGGCGATGCTGCTGTAGGCAAGCGGCGCAGACATCTCATCTTCTGCCAGGAAGGTGCTGTAGTAGGCACCTAGTGACTGGTCCTTGACTGCATCAAGAGAGAGGGACACCGTCGCCCGGTTTAGGGTGGTTAGTGTGTCTGAGTAGGAGTTGAGGGACTTGAGTACTGCTGCATCGTAGGCGTTTGGCTTCTCTGCATCTGTTGTCAGGTAGGAGTTGATCGCCGTGTTGACAGCTGTGGTCTGCTCGTTGAAGTAGGAGAGCAAGGCAGTCTTCTGTCGCTCGAGTGAGTAGGTGCCAGCGTATGGCTTCTGCACCAGGATACCGAACTCGTTGATCAGGTCAGGTAGGTACTTCTCCGGGTACTTGAGCTCCTTGTAAGCCTCCAGCTCCTCTGCTGTCTCAAAGACAGGGGCGGTGTTGTACATGGTAACCTCAGCCTCGTTTAGTGCCGCATAGGCAAGCACCCAGCCCTGATATGCCTTGGCTGAGTAGTTGCGGACGACCTTGTTGGTCTGGATCTGGTGCTGCTTCATCATCCCTGGGATCTGCGCTCCGCCGAATGCGACGGCAAGTGAGCCCAGCAGGATGACAAGCCCGAGTAGGATCTTCTTCATCATCTGCCCTCCGTTGTCACTCCAGCTTCCTGGAGTGTTTTCGTTTCCTCAGCCTCACCAGCCTTACGCTGCTCCTCGGCTGCAAGTTGTACAGACAAGATGTCCGCCACTGGCTGGATCAGTGATGCCGTCACCTGCTCGTACCTGGCGTTTACGTTAGCTGCCAAGGCCTCGGTATCGATGCTTGCTGGTTTGCCTAGGCGTCTGTTAACCGAGTACTGGCGAATAGCCTCCAGGGTGTCCAGGATAGACGAGTAGTAGCTGAGGGTGGAGATGATCACGTCGTTCTTCTCGTAGGCAGCAAGTAGCTGCTTGTAGGAGAAGCGGTCCCGCTTGAATGGGATGGACACAGACTTGGCCTTGCCCCAGCCCTGAAGCTGTTGCGCCACGTTACTATCTCCGTAGAGCACAGAGATGGAGTCACTGATGTCCTTCTCAACCTGGGCGAGTCGCTTAACCTTCTCATCCTTGGTGTACTGGCTGTTGTCTGCGATGGCGTCGATGAGCTTGACGTAGTCGAAGTAGTTGAGCTTACTCTCGGTGTCGTCTTGTCGAGCGACCACCACGCCGTTAGACTTCTGCATCGGATCAAAGGTCGTCGCTGAGCTCATAACGTACTGGTAGTAGCGCACCAGCTCGGCTAGTTCGATCCTCGACTGCTCCGTAATCGGCTTCTTCAGCGCTGAGAGGACGAGCTGCCCCTCAGAGTTAATGCCCTCATCTGTCCCATCGACTTCGCTCGGATAGTCGATCTCCTTGTAGTCCGTCACGAGGACCTTGTTGAGTGGTGTCTCTACGTAGCCGGCTGCAATAGCTGGCGCAACCGACTGGATCTTGGTCTTGACGTCTTGCAGGATCAGTTCGTGTAGCCGCTCCTGACTGACGTCCTCCGTTTTCTCGAATGCTGGCGACGGGCCAATGGCGTGCACTTGCGCTGCACCTAATACAGGTGAGGCGAGTGACATAAGGCTGGCCGCCAGAAGGATGTGTTGTTTGCGCATGTGCGTCCTCCCGTGTGGGTGTGTATTCCTCCCCAATTTTAGCCGGGGCGCCAGACCTACCTCCTGGCTATCAAAAATGCAGGCCTGGGACGACCTGCAAATGGGTTACTTGTGGCGACGTCCGCTGCGGATGCGGCTCTGGAGTTTGCGCTCATGGGCAGTTAGCTTGCGCCCTGATGGCTCCAAGTTTTTACGCTTAGCCGCAGCGCCAAGGCGTTTGGCTGGCTTGTCCTGCTTTTGGTTGATGACGCGGGCGTAGGCGTCACGCAGCTCAGTCACCGATGGTGCTTCAGGGACTTGCTCTTCAACAGGGGACTCAACGTGTTCTTCCGACGCCTCTTGATCAAGGACAGGTGTGGGCGTCTGCTCCTCTGCGTGTTCGTTAGCGACTAGCTCCGCTATTGCAGCCTCTCGTCGATCAATCTCTACCTTAGCCTCCTCGACTGAACGAGCTACAGGTGAGTCTGGGTGCAACTCCATCGTGTAGCTGGTCAACTCGGGAGAATGAATGACAGTAAACTCGCGGGCATCTGGAGTGGCGTAGACGGTGAATCGGTCTCCAGCGACATCAACGGTTCCACTATCCATGTGACCGAGTGCCTCGTCCTCCAAGAAGCTTGCCACCGTCCTGCTGATGATGTAGACGAGGATCAAGCCAAGGCCCGTGAACGCGGCAGCCTTACCCGTGCTGTAGATGGTGTAGACACCTACGTAACGGAGTAAATGTACCAAGCCTATCCCAAGGACAGGACCGGTCGGAAAGGCAACGCGGGCGCGACCGCCATAGCTGTTCCAGATGAGGGTCATGATGTAGCCGACGATCATGCAGGACACGAGGAGCAGGAAGATGACGTTGACTGACTTGAGCACACTGATGTCGATCTGCTGCCCGAACAGAGCTCCGTTGGTGCCTCCAATGGCAGACAGGGTGATCACCAGGGCCAGGAACTGAGCCACATAGAAGGAAGTGGCGTTCATAGCGATGGAGCCGATGCTTCGGATTGCTCGGATGATGCGGTAGGGGTGTCTCTTGAAGTAGCTGGTCATGTTGTCTCCTCCTCTGTTAAGTAGCGTCGCGTCATGCGACGTAGGTCCCTCATCTTCAGCTGGTAAAGGCGAGGGTTGGGTGTGATCTGGGTGTCTTCGGGCTCGAAGCCCAGCTCTAGGTCAGTAACGATCTTAGCCAGGGTCCGGCAGAGCATGGCGTCGTCATAGCCGAGCGTCAACCTGTTGCTGACCACCTTGGCCTTGATCTGATCCAGGCCGGCCATGATCTCATCAAGGTCCTTGAACTGCTCGAGCAACTCAACGGCGCTCTTCTCGCCGATGCGGTCGACGCCTTTGTAGCCGTCGCTTGAGTCACCGACCAGAGCCTTGTAGTCAACCACCTGGTTGGGCCACACGCCCATCTCTGCCTTAACGACAGCCGGGGTGATGACCGCCTCTCGGCCGATCTTGACGTTGTTGGGGTTGAGCATGGTCACCTTCCGGGAGACCAGCTGCATGAAGTCCTTGTCTCCTGAGTGGAGCAGGACGCTGTCAAAGTGGGGCTTGAACTGGGTTACGATGGAGCCGATCAGGTCATCCGCCTCGTATCCTTCAGGAACTGTCCACGAGTTAACCCCCAGCGACTTGACCACCGTCTTGAAGAGGATGAAGGCGTCGCGGTGGAGCAGTTTCTTCTTCCGGTTCTGCTTGTAGCCCGAGTGGAGCTTGTAGCGGAAGGTGTCAGTGGCGCGGTTGTCGTCGAAGATGATCACCGCGTTCGTGGGCTTGTAACACTCGAGTAGCCTCTGGACGAGTCCTCCGAGCATACGGCATGTCTCCTCTGCAGCCAAGTAGTCGATCTCCGTCTGGGTTATCCCCGGGCGTGAGAATCGCTTGCGCTTGAATTGCAGTACGGCGAAGTAGCACTTGTAGGCCAGGTGGGATCCGTCGATGACCAGGAGCGTCTTGTCTTGGGTCATGATGTGTCCTCCTTGGGTCCGCCTGGCGATCTGCCTCGGACCTGTCTTTATTTTAGCCCAAGGGAGCCTAACCCTCCCCTGGGTTGATCGGAATTTAAGTCTGAGTTAAGGGTGCGCCGAGTCCAGAGCACACAAAAACGACGAGACACCCGAATCTAGCCCCCGAAGGGAACTAGACCGGGCTGGGGAGGACGGGGGTATTCGTAAGTTTGAATAAGGTCCCGACCTCGCTCCAGCGTGGTCTCGTCGTGTGTTTTTATCTTATCGGCCACTCTAAGCTGGTCCCCCACTTGATGCGGTATGTTATGGGCTGCATCTCACCCGTGTGGCCCGTAGGCCTGTGTGCGATCTATGTCGCGAATGGGACTGTGTCCCTGATAGTGACCCGCGCATGGGTCACTGTTGTTTCCTTCATTGCATTGCCCGTTGCGCAGTGGGCTCCGCGATGTTGGGGTTGCCTACTGGGCTGAGGGATGGTTGCGCGGCCACCCTCAACACAGCAGACGAGCTTGTCTTCATCTTCTACAGGGCTAGCGTCCCAGCGTCTGTAGTTGATTCAGTCAAGGTTCTGCGTAGTCGTCGGAAGCGTCCCTCCGGTGACTCTGCATGGGTGGTGACGAGGCGGCCCCCGTCAAAGTTGTGCAGGGCGGCCCCTGCTAGGTTCGTCATTACAGCCGACGGAGCTGGACACGTTGAGTAGGTGTGTCTGACCGTTTGTTTGGTGGACTGAGTGTCCGGTGCGACGATGTCGCGGTGTGAGCTAGGGCGTGTGGCCCAAGTTTGACCCGGATTGGGTCGCGTATGAGTGTTCGGGCTAGTTGCCCTAAGTGGCCATGAGGCCGATGTTTGTGGACGTTGTGTCCGATCAGTTGGTCGTGATGTGTTGACCAGTGTAGCTTACGCGCGTTTGCGTGAAGCTACGAACGCAGCAGCTGCAAGGACTACGAAGCCCAATACAGCAAGTACGCTGCTAGTTTCGCCTGTGTTAGGCAATACCGCACCCGTGAATGGGATGCGAACTGCCGCTGGAGCTACAGGAGCTTCAGTAGCAGGAGTTGTAGGAACCACTGGCTCCTCAACAGTAGGTACAGAAGGCACTGATGGCTCTTCAACTACAGGAACTGAAGGAACTTTTGGCTCCTCAGTAACAGGTACAGCTGGTACCTTAGGTTCCTCTGTAACAGGTACAGCAGGAACAACTGGTTCCTCAACTACAGGTGTAGTAGGAACGGTTGGCTCTTCGATCACAGGGATCTCAAGAGCTGGGATCTCGTGCTTAGGTGCCTCGTTTGGCACCTCAGTTACAGGCTCCTCTGCTGGGTCAACCACTGGTTCCTCTTCAAGAGGGATGATTGGGTCAACCTCAACTGGTGCCTCAACTGGCACTTCTGGTGTCTCAGGCGTTTCTTCAACGCCATCGACGATCACAGGAATCTCTGTCACAGGGACAGTAGGCTCCTCAACGAGGGGGATGTAAGCATCCACCTCTACTGGTGCGTCTGTGAAGACAGGCGCGTATTCGACGGTCGTTACGACCTCTTCTGCACCGTCAACGATAGTGACGCTAGTGATGTTAGTGACCTCAACGTCACCAACGATCTCTGTCTCAGCTGCGTCCATTGCAACGACCACGAATTGGTCCACTTCAACGGGTGCTGTAACTTCATCGGCAGCTACTTGAGCTCCGAAAGCAAGTGCAGCTAATGCTGCGGCAGATGTGATTGTGCGACGTAGGCCGCGGATGATACGTGTGTTCATCATGTGTTCCTTCTTTCCTTGCTCGGTGTCCGGGCTATTTTGTTCCTCCCAAGTATAGCGCCCACATCACACCGCCCACGCAGCTCACTTCAACACCCCACCTATCCCTCTTCCAGACCGCGTCCGCCTAACCCTCACCCACATCACACCGTCACCACCTCTGTCCTTCTTGCAGTCCCAGGGCTTTGCGCAGCTCCGGCAACTCGCCAGACTCTAATAACCCTGTTACTACCGGGCTAGACCCGCTCAGAAGGGAGATCAATATGAACACAGCAGCAGAGACACGACGCAACCACAAGGCAGAGCGCATCATCGAAGAGGCAGCTATCGAACGCAGCCTATTCCTTGCCCAGGTGGCTCGCGTCGCTCAAGCAGCAAAATAGAGCTCGGCATCAGCCGGGCTCTTTAATTAGGTCGTAACAAACCGGCGCTACCGAGCGCCACGAAGGAGGAAGACATGAACCAATCACTTTCCGGCGCACTCAGCGCCCTTGCACACACAGCAACCCCAGAGCTAGGCCAACTCCTAGCTCGCGAACCCCAGCTGCTGCATCTCTTACAGGAGAAGCGCACCACTGGAGGAGACTCCCATGGCTGTAACAAATAAAGACCTGGGGGGTCTCCCAAGACCTCATCTTGCGCGTCGCAATCAGCCGAGGCACCGCGCTACTCAGTCCCGAGCTGATTGAGGAGCTACAAGCCGTCCCAGACATGCTGATCGCCAGCAGAGTTCACGAAGGCGGTGACCGAGTAGCGGCCATCCCCATCTCTGTAATAGCTACAGACGGGGACGAAGTTCTAGTCGTGCCTGGCAACGCTTTGAAGCTAGCCTTCTGGCTGGACCGCTACGACAACATCAGTCGCAGGCCCGGCCTCTCCGCCAGCCTCTCACAGTTGAAAATAAGGCGACACGCAACTCCTAGCCAAGGAGATATACCTCCGCGAGCCAAGCCTGAGAGAGCGATTCGAAAATCCGTCGTGGATCCCGCCCTCACTCCAAGAGGATGCAAGGTGGGACTTGGGTCTGATTTAGGAACTTCGGCTCCTTTTTGCGTGGGCGACTCTAATTGGCCCGTAACACACCGGGTGCACGGCACCCAACACAGAAGGAGGAAACATGGCTATCAAATCACAGGGCCCGCAGCTGGCCCAGACACTGCAAGAGTTCAAGGCCTGGATCGACTCGCTGTCGGACAGGGATAAGATCGACATCGTACGCACGGCACGTAGCAGCTCTAACTACTACAGCCGAGGGGGACGAACCCGCATGCTATGGAACGCATACACACATGAGGTGGAGCCCAAGCCTAGACCAGGCTACACTACCATGTACGGCCTCTTCAACTGCGCGACACCACACTACGACGCCAGTAGCTACCTGGAGGCCTTTGAAGAGTGGACGGATGACGCTGTTCTGCGCTTCACTCTGGCCCAGCAAGGACCACACCATAATACGGCCTACAAGGAGGGGAAGATGATACTGCGTGACCTAGACAAGGCGGACATACTCAAGTGTGTCGAGCTCGACAAGCCTGTCCGACATGAAGACCTGGTTGCGAGACTCAATCTTCCCGGCTACGGCCTAACTGAGGCCCTATGCTACTGCGTATCGACTCGTGGAGACGTCCAAAAGCGCATGCGCTCAAGAGACGCCATTGACAGAGCCCTCAGAGTGTGGCTCCAACTTTCTGCAAGAGATGCAGAGGTGCGACGCTTACTGCTGGAGGTAAAGATCGACTGGGATCTCATCATCAAGAGCTATGAGGAGGAGTCCAATGCCAAGATGAAGGTGCTGTGGATGAAGGAGCAACTCGCTGGTCATACCTTGCAGCTGGCGATCCTTAGGAATCAGCTGGATCAGATCCAGCCCATCCTTAATCGGATAGCCCAGGACGTGCTCCGCATGAAGGGCGGAAAAGTTAGCTGCGGCTTTGACGTGGCGGTCTACTCCATTCTCCGCAAGGGCGGCTTAGACCCACACCTGCCTGTAGTTAGTGCAGGACTGGATCTTGACTGGACACTGGACCTCTTAGAGCGAGCTGACCTGGTCCTTGACCTCATCAAGGACGTCGAGCGCGTGCGAGTCTCAGGCGACAAGGCGATCCTGGATCAGAAGCCGCCTAAGCTACACAAGCGAGGGTTACCAAAGGCTCGCCTGGTCTTAAGACAGGAACAGGTCAACGCCATTCGCGCCCTTGAGCCAGTTGCCGAGCACTTGGCAGCGGTGTCGCCGAACGCCAGAGAGCACTTGGATTTCTATGTCCAAGGCCTAGCAGACGGCAGCATCCTAGCCGATTAGGCACAAGAAAAGGACCCCTAGGGGTCCTTTTTGCTTTACCCCTTAAAGATGGGGTCTCGTTTTATTAGGAGGTCGTACTCGGCCTCAGTCACCTGCTTGAAGTCGATGATTGGTTGCACCGGGCGCTCGATGCCGTCCTCACCTACCGTTGTACGAGGTCCAGGTGGGTACTTGGCCTGTATATAGATGCAGGCCCCGTCTGGCACATCCTCTTCTAGAAGCATGTCGACCAGCTTGTCCTCGATATGGCGGCGGATGTATCGGTTGAGTGGGCGACCACCCAAGTTCAACTCGTCGTGAGTGTACTGCTGGGCAAGCCAGTAGGAAACGTCGACGCGGGGACCATCTGCCTCACGGAAGTTAAGCGGGATGCGCTCTGAGAAGACCAGGCGGATCTTCCGGCTCTCCATAAGTCGGCGGCGAAGTCCGTTGAGCTTGATGTTGGCGATACCCTCGATCTCCTCGCGTGTGAGAGGAATGAAGACGACTGTCGCGTCCAAGCGGTTGAGGAATTCTGGCTTGAAGCCCTTACCGCCGTTTTCGCGGTCCGGGTTTCGGAGCATGGCGTTAACCTCAGCCTCAACGCGGGGGTCTAGCTTGCCTGTCTGGCGATCTACACCCCGCAGGATCTTGGCGGAACCGATGTTGGAGGTTAGGACGATGATCGTGTTGCGGAAGTCTACCTTCTCGCCACGAGAGTCAGTGATCTCCCCGTCATCCAGCATGGCCAACATGAGGTCAAAGATGGCCGGGTGGGCCTTCTCGGCCTCATCGAAGAGAACGATCGAGTAGGGGTTGTTCTTGATGGCCTCGGTCAGATAGCCGCCCTGGTTATCCTTATCTTCGCCAGGAGGCGCTCCGATAAGGCGGGAAATGGACGACGGCGACTTGTACTCACCCATGTCTATGCGGACCATGCTGTCTCGGTTGCCGAACATGACGTAGGCTAGCTGCTTAACCAACTCGGTGTTGTGCGTGACCACCCCGTTCTCCAGCTGATACAGGTGCTCAGCGTTGTCGACCATGATGCAGTTCATCTCCTCGTGCTCGTCGATCACCTCGATGGATCGGATTGGGATCCAAGCCGACTGCTCCTTGCTGTTCGGCAGCAGACGGATGAGCTTTTGCCGCTTGTCCTCAACTCCGAAGAGAGCTAGCTTGGCACCTCTAGATGCTTGGACGATGATCTGGAACTCTGCATCGCTGCCGGGGCGTGAGTGCATAAGCACCTCATTGGCGTATCCCAACGACCAAAGCATGCGCTGTAGATCTCCGGCCAGGCCTGGACTTGTTACAGAGCAGGTGACCCGGCACCCATCGAACCCTTCCACCTTAGCGCTGGAGTCGAAGACGCCATTGATGAGCGACAGACGTTGCTCGATGCTTGCCATGAAGTAGGCATCGGGGATGCGGTGGTCAGCAGTGTGCGCCGTCACTGCATCAAGATCAGGCGATGTGCCGCTGGCACTCAGGATCTCATCCACGCGCAACTCAACCGCAGTCGCGGGCTCGATGAAGTCGAGTAGCGAGCTACTACCCTTGTCCACCATCACGCCTAAGACGTAGGGATCCACCGGAAGCACTACTTCTGGTCGCTCGACGGCTCCGTTGATCGGCAGGTGATAGCGAGGCTCACCAGCATCAGTAAGGACACCTCGCTGGAGCATCTCCTTAGTCCGAAGAACAGATGGGTGCTGTCGGCCATGAGTCATCACCGACCACAGGTGCTCCCCGTCTGCATCAACTGTGCGCCCGTCTGCAAGCGTCACCCGGTAGATGAGGCGTTTACCCTGAGGGTAGACGCCAGTGACCAGCGTAGGCTTGCCAGTCCGGTCGAAGACGTAGTCGCCGACTTTCAGGTCTCCGTGTCTAGCGATGACTTGCTGGCCGTCCACCACGGCCGGAAGTGTAGTAGAATAAGCAAGCGATTTGCCGGAGCCTGAACCACCAAGGAATAGGAAGCTTCCCATCGGCTGCGTCGGATCTCCGAGTCCCAGACGGTTACGCTTGATGGCGTAAGCCACCTCGTGAACCGCGGCCTCTTGCCCGATCACACCTTCATGGAGCTTGTCTTCCAGCGAACGCATGCGCTCCTTCTCGTCTTCACCAATTTCAGACAAGGGGATACCCGTCATACCCTGCAGGGTTACGCGAACAGCGTCTTCACCCAAAAGGTCGTCGATTAGCAAGTTGGGTGTCTGGCGGTAGCGTTGCTTGGCCAGCTCCAAGTTGCGCTCGTTGGTCTTGTAGCGTTTCTCCAGGTCTGCGATGTGGGCGGAGTCCAAGACCTCCTTAGCTTGTTCAGCTTCGATGTGGTTGCGGAGCTCCTCTAGCTTGACTCTGAACTCCTTAAAGCCATCGATAGTCGCCTTCTGCTGCTGCCATAGAGCGTACTGTTCCTGGAACTGAGGCTCCAGCGAATCAATGATCTCTTGGATGTGGGCACGGTTATCTGGGTCCTTCTCGTCGATCAACTCCTCCTGGCGGATGGCGATCATGTTCTGCATCAGATCAAGGGCAGGCGGCATAGCGTCAATGGAGACGCGAACCGAAGCACAGGCCTGGTCCAGAAGATCGATGGCCTTGTCGGGCAACTGGCGAGATGGAATGTAGCGAACACTGAGGTCTACGGCCAGATCCACGGCTGCATCAGATACAGTCACGCCGTAGAAGATCTCTAGGCCGCGGCGACGACCGCGAAGAATGGACTTAGCTTGGCTTGGTGTCGGCTCAGCCATGTTGATACGAGAGAAGCGGCGGGTGATGGCCCCGTCCTTCTCCATGTACTTGTGGAACTCATAAGGGGTGGTGGCACCGATCACCGAGATACCGTTTACACTGGCCAGACTTGGCTTCAGCGTGTTGGAGATGTCCATAGCTCCCTCGGACTCTCCGCCCATGATGATGTGAACCTCGTCGATGAAGAGGATGACATCGCCGCCCAGATCCTCAACCTCAGCGATGAACTGCTTGAGTCGCTTCTTGGGACCGCCGTGATCATCATTGGGCGCAGATAGGAGCTGGAGGTCCACCTCGTAGAGCTCCTTGCCTTTAAGTGTTGAAGGCACGTCGCCTAGCGCCAGCTTCTTGGCAATGGACTCAACCAAAGCCGTCTTACCAATACCGGGCTTACCGACCAGGATCACGTTGTTCTTGTACTTCTTACTCAGCACCTCGATGCAGCGACGAGTCTCCTCCTCGCGCCCGATGATTGGTGCCTTGTCTTCTGCCTTGAGGCGGTACTCCTCGGTCAGGTTCTTGGCGTAGGTGTTCAGGAGCACCTTGTCCTTGATGCGCTGCGTTAGCATGCTGCACCTCCTTCGTTGTAGTAGTCTTGGTCTGGCTTAGTGCCAGTAGAATCGGTCTGACTTGGCCCAGTCTACGATGCGGGTGAATGGCGCGCAGTTCATACCGTAGTAGATGTCGGCCGGGTCAAACCAGATGTTGCGGTTGTAGGTCGCGTCCGCCCCTGGAATAAATTCAGCTGGCAGGTCCTTGGGCTCAACTGGGAGCAAGTCCTTCTCCATGTCTGGGGTGCAGAGATAGAAGCGTGGCGTCGTCTTGAAGACGTCCAGCAGACTCTTCTCTTCACGAAGATAGGCCAAGAGCACAGATGGGTTAGGCTTGAGAAAGAGGAACTTCCAGTGAACCTCGGTCGGGTTGGTTAAGTAGGCCAACCAGATGGTGCCCTCAGAGTCCTCGATGATGGTCATGATGGGGATCTGGATGTCTAGTCCGGTCGGGTTGTAACTCGCGTAGTCCGGCATGTGCCAGCGGAGTATACAGGATGCGTTTCGCGGGTGCGCTAGCGTCCCGGAGAAGGTGGTGGAGAAGAAGTCGGCCCAGCTCTGAATCTGGTCCACCTTGACCTTTGCCTGGTCCTCCTCTTCCCGCAGGATCTGAGCTGACGACTTAGTCCGGTCGAACAGCTTCTCGAAGTTCTTGTTGCGGCTCATGTGGGGGTCTCCTTTTCGCGGGGGTCAGGCCCCCTGGTCTTCATCTATTTTAGCCCCGCCGCAACTCAGCACCCCCGACCCCTAATTCACCTGGGCTAAAATAAGGACAGGCGGGAGGACCCGCCCAGGAGGACAATGTCAACTTACGCCGGCTAACAGTCACCCCCAAGGACCCGTCACGGGTCCTTTTCTTGTTCCAGGCCTTGTGCAGTGCGGCTTTACGCGGATGCTGCTATAATGACGCTGCTCACAAGCACTTACACACGCAATTACAACACAACACTCATCCACCCCTGTCCTACAGACAGAACCGGAACCAAACACAGATAAACAAGCAATACGCTTACCCATCAGCACAGCATAGACTGCGCACGACTCTACACACCTGAGACTATGACTTGACGGTCACCCGAGACGAACGATGCCACCTGGCCGTTTATGCAACTCGATCCAATGCCGATGTACATACCATCGCCCCGTCGCTAAGCCATACGAAAACCTCAAGTAACGATGCACCGCAATTGACGCGACTGCTCTATGTAGATTCAATCGACACGAACGAACCGTTCATGACGATCGATGACGTAAGACTTAACCTACTGACGCCGCATACGCAGCGCAGTACATACGTATTGTCTACCCATCGACCAGCACCACGCTGAGTCTACACGCGCCCCTATCTCGGTACGAGACACGCGCCGTTTGGTCCCTATGAGATGTCCTGTGTTCCCACGGACGTTCCACGCGAACCTAACACCCCTCGAATCTCAAGGTACCAGCGGTATCTTGACTGAGCTTCCATCTGTGACAGACACTTGCCGTGTGCCCGTTCGTGTCTCGTGTCTAGTCTCCAACCTCACAGTCGTGCCGCTTGCTCAGAGTGGCTGTCCCCAAAAGCCCCCCGATGATAGGCCTCGTCACAGCGTAGCCTTAGGGGGGTTACGGGATAGCTACTACGGGCATCATTCGCCCGCGAGTAAGCGACATGCCACCTCGTCTGTACTTGTTACAGCAAGGGGTGGGCCCCGGTATGGGGTTCTGTGAAGTTGAGAGACTAGGCCGAGACGCGACCGCACATAGCAGTGTCAGTCGTCAGATGGTTCGCTCAGACCGAACCATTGCGACTGATGCGGTGCGGCTTAGCAAGGCTGAAAAAACGCCTCCGCGCCTAAAGTCGAGGGTTCACTATTCGAGGTGCCGGGCTTGTCCCGGCCGGATAGCTCCCTTGAAGAGCTAGAAGAGGCGACTCCTGCGGGGGCCGTCTCTTTTCTTGTTCCAGGCCACCCAGCGTCGCCACTCCAGCCTCACCGGATCTCTCCGTCACTCATCAGCCACTCCGTCCCTGTCCTCTGATGCCGATCGTCACCCCTCGTCTTCAGCTCATCCAGTCCGTGAGGCTCCGCCCTGTAGCTGCTACAGATCCCGTGTCACCCAAATCCCCAAACAAGGGTAACGCGCATCCCAGCCTCAAGTCTACCCGTCTGCAGCTCATGCAGGCGAGGCCTTGGCTGTCCGAGTTGCAGGTTGAGTTGGGATCCGCCACACTTGTGTCGCTGTGCTAGTACAGCGGATGATTGGCTCCTGGAGTTAGCGCACCCGCTTGCTGGAATTTGTGAGTAGCGCTACTTTCGAAGCGATCCAGCTTCCCGCCTGACTACATTTGTAGTCGCAGGATCTCAGCCTCCACGACTCATCACTGCTCCCCCAGCGAGGAGTCTCAAGCCCTGAAACAAAAACAGCCCAGCCGGTGCTTGCCGCCCGGAACTGGGTTGATGGTGATCTTCGAACTCGGCGAGGTTGCGGGCCAAGTCACACCCGAGCAGGGCTTTCAGAAAATTCAGACATCAGTTCAAGTGCGGACGACTCAGCGCTTGTGACGAGTTTCACAAACCGACACGGGCGGGCCGTCACCATACCTGCATCTCAGACAGGCCGGGCGCAGAGTTCCAGAGTCAGAGTTGCTCCGTGATCTGTCGAGATCGACACTCGGGCCATGTGTCTCACCCCGGACAAACTTCCACTCAAGCTCGCTCACGGGCTAGTTGCGGCCAAACTCAATCCCTGAGTCACCGACCATCACGCACCCGCAGGACGCCAACTTTTGACTCGACGAAGACGCAGCACCTCTCCCCAAAACCACTTGCCGGCCGAAGGCCCTCTCTTTCAGCCCTAGCCCTCGCTAGCTCTCAACATTGATCCAGCCCCAGGACCCTACACTCACCCACCTCACTCTGTAACACCATCTGTATCTCATCCAGCTCAAGTCTCCTTCCTCTGTCCCCGATCCAGCCAGACCAACATAACTCGCTCCCCAGCTCAAGTCCGAGGGCCCTGTATCAAATGCAGCCCAGGGTACACCCCCGACTGTCTGAGTTGCAGGCGAGGAGACCTCTGTCTGTCTCTCTTACAGTCGCAGACTCCCGCCGTGCGCTAAGCACTGTCTGTATTTACTTCAGGCAGAGGCACCTGTAGCTGATCCAGGCCCGGGGGACTCTAATTGGTGCGCATCACTAAGCCAAACAAGGAGGGAGACAGAGATGACAGCAACAGTAGGACAAATGGCTGGCGCGGCCCTGATATTGGACCTCATCAGCAAGGGCGAGTTCGAGGTCTTGGACGACCTGGAGAACTTCCTTTACGATGAGATCCTCTGGAAGAAGGAGGGCATAGACAAGTGGGTGACGATCGGCATCAGAGTGCAGGGCGGCGAAGCCTTAATCGATTTTTACCGCAACTCAAGGTGGGGGCCATACAGCGCCAGGTTGCACCTAGTGCGACCGGCCGGGGACTTAGCGGAGAACATGACCCTGGAGATCGCCTACACAGATCCCAACCAGCCACACCTATGGAAGCCCCTGTCTGTAACAGTGGCAGAGACGCTGTTCAGTCCAGAGCAGATCATTGAGGCCATCACGGCCCAGCACCTGGAAGAGGCCTAAGGCCTCTTTTTTGTTGCAGTCTCAGACCCACACGGACTGTCTGAGTTACAGTACACGCACCCCCGACGCCAAACCCCCAACCTGTCCTTGTTCCAGTCCAAGTTCACCCGTCTGTAGCTAAGACAGGCGAGTCGATGAGTCTGTAAGACTTTAAGGCGAGCCGACGAGTCGCAGGGGTGCGACGTTCGGTCCTGGGCTGAACGAGATCCAGGGCAAGGGACTCCCTGACTGGAGGAAGTGCAGATCTCCCAGTCTTTAGCTGACACAGACAAAGAGATGCTGGGCTGTCTTTAAGACAGGGCGAGGGTTCCCTGACTGG
>ERZ650312.813-NODE-813-length-17617-cov-13.709429_pt1 | contig 17617 bp, 17 predicted proteins | sample MGYA00376248_ERZ650312 | MGnify/ENA primary metagenome ERZ650312 (study PRJEB26733, sample SAMN07839316) | wastewater metagenome | biome: urban; feature: wastewater treatment plant; material: waste water | place: USA: North Carolina | collected 2016-07-28 ... | reverse complement strand
CCAGGCGCGCGTTGAAGTCGCTGCTGGTCGTGCTCGACGGCGCTGCTTTCCATTGCTCGCGGCGCCTCTCTGCGTCGGCGTGCAGCGCGTTGGCCACGGCCAGGACCAGCCGTTCCTCCTCGTGCGGTTTCTCGATGAAGTCGATGGCGCCGCGTTTCAGCGCGCGTACGGCGAGCGGCACGTCACCGTGCCCGGTGAGGAAGATGATCGGGATCGCGTAGCGGCGCTTGTGCAGTTCGTCCTGCAGGTCGAGGCCGCTCATGCCCGGCATGCGGATGTCGAGGAGCAGGCAACCGGCGCGCTGCGGTCGGTAGATGTTGAGGAAGGCCTGCGCGGAATTGAAGGTTTCGACGCGCATGCCGGAGGCGCGCAACAGCATGCCGAGCGCATCGCACACCGCCTCGTCGTCGTCGACGACGAAGACGGTCGGTTCGTGAGCGGAGTCGGTGGCGTTCATTTCGCGTCTTCCATGCCTTCTGTAGTTTCGGCCGGCAGCGTGAGGTGGAAAATGCAGCCGCTGGTCGGACTGTTCTCGTGCCAGATGCGTCCTCCATGTGCTTCGATGACCGAACGACAGATCGACAAGCCGAGGCCGAGCCCCTTTTCCTTGGTCGAGAACAACGCGGTGTAGGCGCTCTCGGCGAGGTAGTCGGGGATGCCGGGGCCGCTGTCGGCGAAGGTCAGCGCGATGCCGCCGTCAGGCGCGCGGTCGGTGGTGATGCTCAGTCGCCGCTGGTCGATTGGGATCGTTTGCATCGCGTCGATCGCGTTTTGCAGCAGGTTGTGGATCACCTGCGCCATCAGCGTGCGGTCGGCATGCGCGATCAGCGGGTTGGGCGTCAAGCGCAGTTCGGTGCGGATCGCATGTTCGTCGCGCGCCACTTCAAGCAGTTCGATCGATTCAAGCAACAATTCGTTGATGTCGAAGCGGCTCGGCTCCGGACGGCGACTGCGGATGAAGCTGCGGATGCGGGCGATGATGCGGCCGGCGCGTACGGCCTGGTCGCGGCTCTTCTGCATCGCCGTCACCAGTTCGCCGTGTTCGAAGCGTGGGTTTTCAAGCAGACGCAGGCAGGCGTCGCTGTAGCTCGTGATCGCCATCAGCGGCTGATTGAGTTCGTGCGCCAGCGATGAGGCGACCTCGGTCAGCTCGGCGAGGCGCGCCGTCTGGCGCTGGATCTTATCGTGCTGCCGGCGCAGCGACAGCGCTTGCTTCTGATCCGAGATGTCGGTGATTACCTGCAGCCGGATCGGCTGCCCGCTCTTCCACGGGATCAACCCGGACTGCACCTGATACCAGCGGCCGTCGATCGGGTCGCGCAACTCCTTCGTGCGGAAGGTGGCATCAAAGCCTGCCGTCGCGTCTGCCGAACGCTCGCGTTGTGGAGGCGGACCAAAGCGCCGGGCCAGGTCTTCGGCGCTCACCGTTTCGGGATCGGTGGCGAGCAGTCGGGCGAGGGCCGGATTAACGTAGAGCAGCCGGCCGGACGCCTCGTCGAGCGCATAGACCGCGGCGTGCATTTCTTCCAGCACCCGGCGGAAGCGTTCGTCGGCCGCCGAAAGCGACCGGTGCAGGCGCGCCAGCAGGAGCGTCATCGTGACGGCGATCAGCAGCATCGACGCTCCTTCCCAGTAAAAGGGGGCGTCGCCTGCGTACGGGTGGCTGGCGCGGAAGCTCGTCAGCCAGAAGACGCTGCTGATGGCAGCGATGGCCAGCCCGTAGCGTGCGCCGCCGGCCCACGTCACCAGCGCCACCGGGATCAGGTAAAGAATGGCGAAGCGCCAGGCGTAGCCGGTCGCGTAGTCGAGCAGGGCGATCAGGACCGCGAGGCCGACGGCCAGGGTAAAGGCCAGCGCGCGGTGACGGGTTGCCCAGAGGATGAGCGCTGACGCGGGGGCTGGAATGAGGGACTGAGGCATACGATGAGCGGAGCGAATCGGTCTGGAGCCTGTGCTGCGAAGGTGTTGGAGTGGTCCGATTCTATACGCACGGTGGCGGCGCCAGCGCCGCTGAAGGCCCTTTCGGTGGAAAACTAGGGGTAGCCCTAGGTTCGGAACGACTCGTTCTTCCCTATCCTGTGCTCCGTTTTTCCGACTCTCCGTTTCGATAATCCGCAAGTGCGTGGCTGCGCGCTCGCGTGAAGGAAGGTGCATTTTGCTAGACCAGATCATGACTTTCATGCAGGCGCTGCTCGACCAGACCGGTGCCGTCAATTTCACGCCGGGTAATCTCCTGATGATCATCATCGGCATCATCATGATCTACCTGGCGATCACCAAGCACTACGAACCGCTCTTGCTGATCGGCATCGGCTTCTCGTGCATCGTTGCCAACGTACCCGGACCCCCGGACGTGCCCGGCGGTCCGGCGATCTCGGCGCTGCTCTATGCGGTAAAAGAGGGTGGCCTGTTCCACTTCGCCTACATGGGCGTCGAGAAGCTGATCATCCCGCCGCTGATCTTCCTCGGCGTCGGCGCGATGACGGATTTCGGACCGATGATCGCCAACCCGCGCCTGGTCATCCTTGGCGCCGGTGCCCACCTCGGCATCTTCGTCGCGCTGCTGCTCGCCAAGCTGCTCGGCTTCACGCTGTCCGAAGCCGGCGCGATCGGCATCATCGGCGGCGCCGACGGCCCGATGGCCATCTTCGTCGCCGTCAAGCTGGCACCGCACCTGCTCGGCCCGATCTCGGTCGCCGCCTACTCGTACATGGCGCTGATGCCGATGATCCAGCCGCCAGTGATGAAGATGCTGACGACCAAGGCCGAGCGCGACATCGGCATGGCCGAGGTGCGCAAGGTCAGCAAGGTCGAGAAGATCGCCTTCCCGCTGGTCATTGCCATCATCGTGAACCTGTTCTTCCCGCCGGTCGCGCCGCTCATCACCATGCTGATGCTCGGCAACCTGCTCAAGGAATGCGGTGTCACCTCGCGCCTGTCGAAGACGGCGGCCGGCGGCCTGATGAACGTGATCATCATCATCCTGACCGTGGCCATCGGCTCGACGATGGCGGCCGACAAGTTCCTCACCGTGCAAACGCTGGAAATCGTCGTTCTCGGCCTGATCGCCTTCCTCTTCGGCACCGGCTCGGGCGTCGTCACGGCGAAGATCATGAACCTCTTCCTCAAGGAAAAGATCAACCCGCTGATCGGTTCGGCCGGTATCGCCTCGGTGCCGATCGCCGCGCGCGTCTCGCACATCGTCGCCTACGAGGCCAATTCGAAGAACCTGCTGATCTATCACGCCATGGGCCCGAATCTGGCCGGCGTGTTCGGTACGGCGATCTCCGGCGGCATCCTGCTGGCGCTCCTGGGCGTGGGGGGCTGAGCATGAGAAACACATTTGCAGCCCCACACCCGCATGTTGAGGCGAGATAACCATGAATGCGATTGTTCCAGATACTTTTCAGGGCGCTGTCGTCCTCAGCGTCATCGACTTCTTCCTGAGCTTCCTGATCATCAGCGGTATCGGCTTCGTGCTGTCGCTGTTCCCGCTACTCAACAAGGCGGCCGCCCTGTTCAACGGCAAGGCGGCGCATGCGAAACCGGCGAAGCCGGTGGAGAAGAAGGCGGCCGTTGCTGCCAAGCCGGCTGCCGCAGCGCCGGCGCAAGCGTTGCCCGAAATGGCCGCGATTGCCGCAGCGGTGGCCGTGGTCATGGACGGTGCGCCGCACCACATCATCAGCATCGAACCGTCATCGAGCGGCGCCTGGGTGCAGTCCGGGCGTCTGGCGCACCACGGGTCGCACTTGGGTGCGCACTAAGACATCCAGGGTTCAGATGCGCCGCACGCCGGCCTCGGTGACGATCGCAGCGAGCGGCACGTCGTGTTCTTCCGGCTCGATCGAATCGACGCGTGCCAGCTCGAATCCGACGCCGATGGTCAGCGGTGCCGGTTGTGGCGACGCGAGCGTGCGGTCGAAGTAACCGCCGCCGTAGCCGATGCGATACCCCCGCGTATCGAAGACGTTGACCGGGATGAGCAAGGCTTCCGGCGTCAGAAAATCACCGGACGTCGGCGTCGGAATGCCATAGCGGTCGGTATGCATCGGGCTCGTCGGTGTCCACGCGCGGAAGGCGAGGGCGCGATCGGCGTCGATCACGACCGGCAGCAGCGCGGCATACCCCGGATTCCCTTCGGCCAGCCAGCTTTGCATCAGCGGGCGCAGGTCGGGCTCGTTCTTGTACGGCCAGCAGAAGGCGACGTGCATGCCGGCAAGTTCGGGGAAGTGCTGCTGGATGAGCGCGCAGACGCGCGTCGATAGCGCCGCGTGGGTCGCCGGCGGTAGCGCCATGCGCCGCTCGATGCCTTGCCTGCGCAATGCCTGGCGCCGGCCGGCGCGTGCGGCGAGCGCTTCCTCCGGGCGCAATCCGGGCTTCGGACCGGTGCTCATGTGGTATGCTCAAAGCCAGTGTTTTCGGGTTATTCAGCTTACCATGAAGCTTCTTCGTTCCGTCCTCTCCATCCGTTTCGTCTCCTCGCTCGTCTTCTCTGTTTTCCTCGCGCACACGGCCGCCGCGTCCGACGATCTCCTGCTCGCCGCCCGCGAGGCGGCGCGGCTCGGCGATCGCGCCAAACTTGAGCGCGTCGTGCCCGAGTTGCAGGGTCACGAACTCGCCGCGTACGCCGAGTATTGGCTGCTGCAGATCGATCTGAAACAGGAAAGCGCCGATCCGGCGGCGATCAAATCCTTCCTGACGCGCAACGAGGGCAGCTACATCGCCGAGCGGATGCGCAGCGATTGGCTGAAGCAGCTGGGCAAGGATCAACTGTGGGCCGAGTTCGACGCCGAATTCCCGGCCGTCGTGCAGCCCGATCCGGAACTGGCGTGCTACGCGCTGCAGAGCCGCCGTGCCCGTGGTGACCAGACGATGCTCGACGACGCGATGCCGCTCTGGCTGACGCTCGTCGAGCCACCCGAATCGTGCTATCCGGTGCTCGAGGCGCTGATCCTGGAGAAGCGCGTGCTCGCCGATGGCGTGTGGGAGCGTGTCCGTCGTCAGTTCGAAGCGAACAAGCTGGCCGGTGGCCGTTACACGATGAATTACCTGCCTGCCAGCCAGACGCCCGACGCGCGCACGGCGCAGACCGTGTCTGACTCGCCGATGCCGTGGCTCGTCAAGCTGCCGGCCGGATTCGGCGCGAGCCGCATGCAGCGCGAGCTGGCGGCGCTGGCGGTTGGGCGCATCGCGCGCAACGATCCGGGCGCGGCAGCGGCGCAATTGCAGCGTATCGAGGATCAGCTGCAGGCCGGCGAGAAGGGCTGGGCCTGGAGCCAGATCGGCTGGCAGGCCGCGTTCCGGCACATGGACGAGGCCTTGCCTTGGTTCGCCAAGGCGGGCGACGCGCCGCTCTCGGACGAAGTCGCGCAGTGGAAGGTGCGTGCCGCGCTGCGTGCGCAGGAATGGGGCGTGGTGCGTTCGACGATCGAGAAAATGCCGCAAGCGCTCGCCGAGCAGGCGCCGTGGGTGTACTGGCTTGGCCGTTCCTACAAGGCGGGTGGACAGACGGAAGCGGCCAACAACCTGTTCCTGAAGATTGCCGGGCAACCCAACTTCTACGGCAATCTCGCCGACGAGGAACTCGGGCGCGTGATTTCCACGCCGCCGAAGGCCGTGCCGCCGAGTGGCGAGGAGCTGGCTCAGATGGCCGATAACCCGGGCGTGCGGCGCACGCTCGCCCTGCTACGCGTTGACATGCGCGTCGAGGGTGTGCGCGAGTGGAACTGGGTGCTGCGCGGCATGGGCGACCGCGAACTGCTCGCCGCCGCCGAAGTGGCCAATCGCGCCGGCTTCTACGACCGCGCGATCGCCGCCGCCGACCGTACGCGCAACGAGCACGACTACTCCCTGCGTTACCTGTCGCCGTACAGCGAGCAGGTGCGGCCGGCGGCCAGTAACCAGTCGCTCGATGACGCCTGGGTCTACGGATTGATGCGCCAGGAGAGCCGCTTCGTGACCAACGCCAAGTCGACGGTCGGCGCTTCCGGACTCATGCAGCTGATGCCGGCGACGGCCAAGTGGGTGGCGAAGAAGATCGGTCTGCGCGACTACCACCACGGCCAGGTGAACGATACCGAGGTCAACGTGTTGTTAGGGACTTCGTACATGCGTTTGGTCATGGAGAGTCTGGACAACCATCCGGTACTCGCTTCCGCCGCGTACAACGCCGGCCCCGGGCGCGCACGCAAGTGGCGGGCGGCCGATCGCGAGCTGGAAGGCGCGGTTTACGCGGAGACGATTCCGTTTGCCGAAACGCGCGATTACGTGAAGAAGGTGATGAGCAATTCCGTCTACTACGCGGCGCTGTTCAACGAAGCGCCGCAGTCGATCAAGAGCCGCCTCGGCGTCATCGGGCCGCGCGTCGCCGTTGATCCCAATGCCGAGGAATTGCCGTAAAATCCACGCTTTATTGCAACTTCTACCATCTCAGGGCGCCATGAATATCAAGAACGTACTTCTGATCGGCGGCAGCGGTTTTGTCGGCGGCTGGATCGCAAATCGTCTTTCCGAGCGCGGAATGCGCGTCGTCATCCCGTCGCGTCACCGCGACCACACGAAGAAGGCAACGATGATGCCGACGGTCTACGTCGTCGAGGCCGACGTTCACGATCCGAAGATTCTGGCCGATCTGATGAAGGGCATGGACGCGGTGATCAATCTCGTCGGCATCCTGCACGATGGCAGTTCCGGCCAGCCCTACGGCAAGCGCTTTGCCGAAGCGCACGTCGAACTGCCCAAGAAGATCGTCGCGGCGATGAAGCAGACCGGTGTTCGCCGGCTGGTGCACATGAGCGCGCTCAAGGCCTCGTCCGATGCGCCGTCCGGCTACCTGCGTTCCAAGGCCGCCGGCGAGGCCGCCGTACTCGCCGCGGCGAAGGAACTGGACGTTACCATCTTCCGTCCGTCGGTCATCTTCGGGCCGGGCGATGCCTTCCTCAACAAGTTTGCCTCCTTGCTCAGTCTGTTCCGCGTGTTGCCGCTGGCCGGCGCCAAGGCGCGCTTCCAGCCGGCCTACATCGGCGACGTCGCTGACGTCATGGTCGATTGCCTGACGCGCAGCGACACCTTCGGCCAGACCTATGAACTCGCCGGTCCGCGCGCCTACAGCCTGCGCGAGCTGGTCGATTACGTGGCCAAGCTCTCCGGTCGCTGCGCCGCCGTGATCAATCTCGGTAGTGGTCTGGCCGGCCTGCAAGCGCGCATCCTCAGCCTGCTGCCGAATCCGCCGCTCTCGCCCGACAACCTGCGTTCGATGCAGATCGATAACCTCACCGATGGCGCGCGCAACTACCCGGGCTGGAATCCGAAGTCGCTGGAATCGGTCGCGCCGGGCTATCTCGCCAAGGTCAAGGTCAAGAGCCGTCTGGATGGCTTCCGCAGCCACGCCGGGCGCGCCGGAAACTGATCGGGGCGGTTGGCCATGTTGAAGCTGGTGATCGGTGACCATAACTACTCGTCGTGGAGTCTGCGCCCCTGGCTCGTCCTGAAGCAGAGCGGGCTGCCGTTCGAAGAGGTGAGCATCCGTCTGCGTGAGAGCCGGACCAAGGCGGAGATTCTCAAGCACTCGCCTTCGGGCAAGGTGCCCTGCCTGATCGACGGCCAGACGGTGGTCTGGGACTCGCTGGCCATCTGCGAATACATCGCCGAGAAGGTGCCGGCGCTGTGGCCGACGGACAGCAAGTCACGCGCCGAAGCGCGCTCAATCAGCGCCGAGATGCATTCGGGCTTTGTCGCCCTGCGCCACTCGCTGCCAATGGATGTGACCGCCTCCAAGCCGCACACGACGCGCACCGCCGACGTCGAAGCCGACATCGCCCGCATCGTCGATATCTGGGAAAGCTGCCGCAGCCGCTTCGTCGATGCTGGCCCCTTCCTGTTCGGCCGCTTCACCATCGCCGACGCCATGTTCGCGCCGGTCGTCTGGCGCTTTCTTACTTACGAAGTCGAGTTGCCTGCCGCGTCGCGCAAGTGGGTCGATGCCATGCTCGCCTTGCCGGCGATGCAGGAATGGCGCGCGGGTGCACAGGCCGAAACGGCCGGCGGATAGCGGTCTTTCCGTTTCGTTGATGGCGCCCATCGACATGAAGATCTACACAGTCGGTGGCGCCGTGCGCGACGAACTGCTCGGCTTGCCGGTGCAGGATCGTGATTTCGTCGTCGTCGGCGCATCGCCCGAAGCCATGCTGGCCAAGGGTTTCAAGCCGGTCGGCAAGGACTTCCCGGTTTTCCTGCACCCAAAGACGCACGAGGAATACGCGCTCGCCCGCACCGAGCGCAAGGCCGGGCACGGCTACAAGGGCTTTTCCTTCCACGCTGCTCCGGACGTCAGCCTTGCCGATGATCTCGCGCGGCGTGACCTGACGATCAACGCCATCGCGCGCGCCGACGATGGCACGCTGACCGATCCCTTCAACGGCGTCGCCGATATTGCGGCCAAGGTATTGCGCCACGTCGGTCCGGCCTTTGTCGAAGACCCGGTGCGCATCTTGCGCGTCGCCCGCTTTGCCGCGCGCTTCACCGAATTTTCGATCGCGCCGGAAACGCTGGCACTGATGCGCCAGATGGTGGCAGTCGGCGAAGTCGACCATCTGGTGCCCGAGCGCGTCTGGCAGGAACTGGCCAAGGGGCTGCTGGAGGCGCAGCCGTCGCGCATGATCACCGTGCTACACGAGTGCGGTGCGCTGGCGCGCCTGATTCCTGAACTCGACCGCCTGTTCGGCGTGCCGCAGCGCGCCGACTACCACCCGGAAGTCGATACCGGCGTACACGTGATGATGGCGCTCGACGAAGCCGCGCGCGCTACTTACGCGCTGCCGGTGCGCTTCGCCGTGCTGCTGCACGATCTCGGCAAGGGTCTGACGCCGGCCAACGATCTGCCGCGCCACCCTGGTCACGAGGTGCGCAGCGTCAATTTGGTCAAGGAGGTTTGCGAACGCCTCAGGACGCCGGCGGATTGCCGCGACCTTGCACTCTTGGTTGCGCGCTATCACGGCGACATCCGGCGCGGCCCGGATCTGCGCGCGTCGACCGTGACGCGGCTGCTCGAACACACGGACGCGCTGCGTCGCCCGCAGCGCTTCGCGCAGCTCCTCGAAGCCTGTGCCTGCGACTACCACGGACGTCTGGGCTGGGAAGACAAGCCGATTCCCTCCGAGGATCTCTTCACGCGTGCCCTGGCAGCGTTCCGTGCGGTTGACGCGGCGACCATCGCGCGTGGCTGCGCGAACCCGGCCGAGATTCCCGAGCGCCTTCATGCGGCGCGCGTGGCCGCGGTCAAGGATGCCTTGACGTTGCCTGACTGAGCACGCCTGCGGCGGTTCGCGAAATTTCTTCGACTTCGCATCAACCGATTTCCTGATCGGTCGTTAATGAAGCTGTACGACCCATTTGCAGGAGACAGAAAATGATCATCGTCAAGGAAACAAGCACCGGTAAACGACTGGACGAGGCGTGCAACTACAACAACGATGCCTACGACGACGAGGTTCTCTACACGGAATGGGCAAGGCTGCCGCGTGTGCAGGCCGGCTTGACGACGGCTTCGGTGACGAGTGCTTACGCGGAGCCGCTGGCCCGGCTTTTCTACAGCGTCAGCGACGAGCGCCATTGAGCGCCGCCGGACGGCGCGCGACTACAGCAACTACAAGGTCTCGCTGCGGTCGCCCAACGCGAAGCCGAGCAGCGTGTCGTCGATTCCTTTGCCGAGGGCGATGACCTTGAACAGCTCGCCCATCTCGGCCGGTGAGAGCAGCTTCTGCGCGGCCTGCGCTTGCGGCAGGTAGCGCAGCAAATCCTCCGCTGGCGTGCGCGCGAGTATGTCAGTCAATCCGCAGTTGAGCAGGAAGGTTGCCTGGGTAGTGTAGCCAAGTAGTTCCAGCCCGGCGTTGAAACCGGCTTCGACGATGGCGGTGAAATCGACGTGCGCGGTGATGTCCTGCAGGCCCGGGAGCAGGAAGGGCTCGCCGTGCGCGTGGTGGCGGTAGTGGCACATCAGTGTGCCGGTCGCGCGTTGCGGGTGATAGAACTCGTGGCGCGGGAAGCCATAGTCAATGAGGAGCAGGGCGCCCCGGTTGAGAATGCTCGCCCACGACGCCGTCCAGTCGGTTGCGGCGAGGCAGATTTCGCTCAGGTAGCCGGGCGGCAGCGGGAACTCCTCGGCGATCGCTTGCGCTTTTTCCAGTACGCGCCCGGTCGCCGGACGATCGCACCAGACGAATTCGCCGTTCCGGGCGGAGACGCCGCGTTCGAGAATCGCTGCGTCGTCCCACTGCGCCAGATGCACCGGCATCGCGTCGAGCAGTTCGTTGGCGAGCACGAGGCCGTTGAAGGTTTCCGGCAGGCGGTCGAGCCAATGAACGTAGTCAAGCAGATGCGGCGCGCGCTGGCCGAGCGTCGCCCGCTGCCGTGCGCGCAGTTCGCCCGAGAGGTCGAGGATGGCGTAGCGTTCGGGCAGCGCGTTGCGCCGTTCCAGTTCGAGCAGCAGGTCGGCCGCCAGACGGCCCGAACCGGCGCCGACCTCGACAATCTGCGGCGCGGAAAGCGCCATGATCTGGATGGCCTGCGTCGCCAGTGTCTGGCTGAAGGCGGAGGAAATTTCTGGGGCGGTGACGAAGTCGCCGGCGGCGCCGAACTTCTGCGCGCCGCCCGAGTAGTAGCCCATGCCCGGCGCGTAGAGCGCGAGCTCCATGAAGCGATCGAAGCCGATCCAGCCGTCGGCGGCTTCGATCTCGTCGATGATGCGGCGCTTGAGCGCGTCGCTGAAGGCGAGGGCGTCGGGCGAGGGGGCGGGGAGTCTCATGGCGGTCAGAGCGGATGTTCGATGTGCAGGGTAGTGATGCTGCCGTAATCAAAGGCGAGCTGTGTCCACTCGGCGACCGGTAGCTGTTGCCAGTGGCCGACGAGCGCGCGCAGCACGCCGGCATGTGCGACGAGGGCGACAGCCGGCTGCGGTATAAGCGAAGCGGCGAAGTCGAGTACGCGTGCCTGCAGTTGAGCGACCGATTCGCCATTGGGCGGTATGAAGCCGGTGACGTCGGCGGCCCAGGCATCGAGGGCGTCGCGCTCGATGTCGTCCCAGGCGCGACCTTCCCAGTCGCCGAAGTCGATCTCGGCGAGGCGCGCGTCGAACACGGGCGCCGGGTGCAGCGCTTCGGCGAGCTGCCGGGCGCGGCGCAACGGGCTTGAATAGACGGGAACGTCTCGCGGCAGCAGCGGCCTGATCTCGTCGGCAACTGCGTGCGGCGCGTGCGCGTCGACGTCGAGCCGGCCGTAGCAGATGCCGGCGTCGATCACCGGCTTCGGATGGCGGATCAGGAAAACTTGCACAGCATGCCGCAGTAGAAGGCCACCTCGGACAATTGCTGCGTCGCACCGAGGCAGTCGCCGGTGTAGCCGCCGATCTGCTTCTTGAACATGCGGCCGAGCCAGAGCGTGGCGAGCAGCGCGAGGACGACGGCCGGGATCGACTGCTTGGGCGCCAGTAGCAGGAGCGGCAGCAGGGCGGTGATTGTCGCGAAGATCAGTTCGCCGCCGCCGATGCGTGTGGCGAGCGGCTTGGCCTTGCCTTCCTCGTCGCGCACGTAGTCGAGCTGGCTCATCAGCAGCGCCGCGCACAGGCGCGAGAAGCCGTGGCCGGCGATCAGCGTCACCGGGATCAGCAGCAGATCGATCTCGACGAGCGCGCAGAACTTGGTGAGCAACACCATGATCAGCGCCACGGCACCGTAGCTGCCGATGCGCGAGTCCTTCATGATCGCCAGGATGCGCTCCTTGCTCCAGCCGCCGCCGAAGCCGTCGACCATGTCGCCCCAGCCGTCCTCGTGGAAGGCGCCGGTGGCGTAGAGCGTTGCCGCCATCGAAGCGAGCACAGCCAGCGTTTTGGGCCAGAAGAATGAGGTGACGGCGAAGACCAGCGCGCCGATGAAGCCGACGATCAGGCCGACCGCCGGGAAGTAGCGCATCGAGCGTTCGAGCGCTTCGCTGCTGTGCCCAACCCAGCGCGGGACCGGCAGGCGGGTGAAGAAGCGGATGGCGCCGAGGAAGTATTCGAGTTCGTGGCGGGAGGACATGGCCCTGACCTTGAGTGAAGCGCGCGGCCGCCGGAAGCGGCCGGGCGGTGAGTACGTCAGCCCTTCTCGCTGACGCCGGCCGAGGCGAAGCTCGCCATCTCGTTGAGGAAGGCGACGGAAGCGCTGACCAGCGGCCAGGCCAGCGCGGCGCCGGTGCCTTCGCCGAGGCGCAGGCCGAGGTCGATCAGCGGGTCGGCCTGCAGCTCTGCGAGCTGTGCCAGGTGACCCGGTTCGGCCGAGCGGTGGCAGAAGATGCAGTACTCTCGGATCGCCGGTGCGATGCGCGAGGCGGCGAGCAGCGCCGAAGTGACGATGAAGCCGTCGATGAGCAGTGTCATGCCGCGTTCGGCGGCGCCGAGCATGGCGCCGGCCATCATCACGATCTCGAAGCCGCCGAATTCGGCAAGCACGTTCATCGGATCGGCATCGGCCGGGAGCGCGGCGCGTGCGACGGCTTGTGCAAGCAGGTCGCGCTTGCGTGCGAGACCGGCATCGTCGAGGCCAGTGCCGCGCCCGACGCAATCGTCGAGCGAGGCGCCGGTCAGTACGTGCGTGATCAGCGAGGCGGAGGCGGTGTTGCCGATGCCCATCTCGCCAAAACCGAGCACGTTGCAGCCTTCGTCGGCCAGCTTGCGCGCGATCTCGGCGCCCTTGACCAGCGCCGCGGCGCATTCGTGCGCGCTCATCGCCGGTTCCTCGATGTAGTTACGCGTGCCTGGGCCGACCTTGGCGTCGACCAGACCGTCGCGCGCGCCGAAGTCGTGCGCGACGCCCGCATCGATCACGCGCAGGCCGAGGCCGTTGTGCTTGGCGAAGACGTTGATCGCCGCGCCGCCGGCGAGGAAGTTCTCGACCATCTGCCAGGTGACGTCTTGCGGATACGCCGAGACGCCGGCCTTTGCCGCGCCGTGGTCGCCGGCAAAGACGAGGATCTGCGGGTTGGCGAGCGCCGGCGTCAGCGTCTTCTGGATGCGGCCGATCTGCAGGGCCAGCTGTTCGAGCTGACCGAGCGCGCCGAGGGGTTTGGTCTTGTTGTTGATCTTGTCGAGCAGTGCGGCATCAAGCGAATTGCCGGGCGAGGAGATGGCGAAAAGCATGAATCAGTCCGTTAGCAAGGATGGAAAAATTGGTAGGAAGGCAAGGTCGGGCCGCGGGCGCCTGGAAGCGGGCGATTATACGCGCGCGCTTTTCTTCGCTTTCGTGCGGATCGCCGGAAAAGCTCATGCGTGCTGCAACGGGCGCAAGTGCATGGTGACGGGAGAATGGCTGTGGTTGAGCGGTCCGCCACAGTTGCCGGTGCGCACCTGGGCGCCGGATTGCAGTGCTTCGCGCACATAGAGGCGGGCAGCGCGCACGGCTTCGACGAGCGATTCGCCGAGCGCCAGATGCGATGCGATGGCGCTCGACAGCGTACAGCCGGTGCCGTGCGTGTTCGCGCTCTGGATGCGTGGCGCTTTCATCCAGATTTTCTCGCCGCTCTCGGTGAGCAGGAGGTCGATCACCGTCTCGCCCGGCAGATGGCCGCCCTTGACCAGCACGGCGCGCGCGCCCTGCGCACGCAGCGCCAGTGCCGCGCCTTCCATGTCCTCGGTCGAGGCGAGCGGTTTGCCGACGAGCAGGCCGGCCTCGTCGAGGTTCGGCGTGATCAGCGCGGCGCGGGGAAAGAGCTCGCGCACGAGCACGTCCATCGACGCCTGTTCGATGAGGACGGCGCCGCTCGTGGCGACCATCACCGGGTCGAAGACGACGTTGGGCAGAGCATGGCGGTCGATCGCCTCGGCGACGGTTTGCACGATCTCCGGCGCGTGCAGCATGCCGATCTTGACGGCGTGGGCGCCGATATCCTCGATCACGGCGTCGATCTGGTCGCGTAGCATCTGCGGCGGAACGCCATGGATGGCGCGCACGCCGCAGGTGTTCTGCGCGGTCAACGCGGTGATGGCCGTCATGCCGAAACAGCCGAGTGCGGCGATCGTTTTCAGGTCGGCCTGGATGCCCGCGCCGCCGCCGCTGTCGGAACCGGCAATCGAGAGGACGCGGGGGTATTCGTAGCGGGGAGTCTGCGAGGTCATCGGGTCACCTATTTGTTTGATTTGGTCCGAAGCAGTCAGGAAAATCGGCAGAGCAGGCCGCCGTAGAAAGCGAGTTCGGCGAACTGCTGCGTTGCGCCGAGGCAGTCGCCGGTGTAGCCGCCGATGCGCCGCTTGAACATGCGCGCCAGCCACCAGGTCGCGCCGCCGGCGAAGACGAGCGCGAAAACGACCGGCCAGAACGGCAGGAAGTAAAGCGGAATCAGTGCCGGCAGCGCGGCCAGCGCGAGCTCGTGGTCGCGCACGCGCCGGGCGAACGGCTTGGCCTTGCCCTCGGCGCGCACGTAGTCGAGCTTGGCGAAGACGGCAGTGGCGCAGAAGCGCGAGACGGTATGACCGGCAATCAGCGCGGCGGGAATTAACGCCTGGTCGACTTCGACGAGCGCGAGCAGGCGGCTGACGAGCAGCGCGATGAGACCGGCAGCTCCGACAGCGCGCACCTGCGAGTCGCGCATGATGGCGAGGATCTCGGCGCGGTCGACGCTGCTGCCGAAGCCGTCGACCGTGTCGTTCCAACCGTCCTCGTGGATTGCCCCGGTGAAGACGATGGCGACGGCAATGGCGAGCGCGACGGCGAGCGTCTTGGGCACAACGAGCACGCTCGCCACGAAAGCGAGCGCGGCGACGCCGCCGACGAGCAGCCCGGTTGCCGGGAAGAATCCGATGGCGCGTTCGAGGGCAACGCCGTCCTGCCCGAGTGTTCCCGGAATGCGCAGGCGCGTGAAGAAACGCAATGCGCCGACGAACGATGCGAACAGGGACGGTGCGGACATCGCGCTTCGCTCTTAACGAATGCGCTGGCTGACGCCGGCCGACTCGAAGCTGGCCATCTGGTTCATGAAGGCGAGTGCCGAGCAGAGCAGCGGATAGGCGACCATGGCGCCGGTGCCTTCGCCCAAGCGCATGCCGATGTCGAGCAGCGGTTTGGCGTCGAGCGCGCGCAGCTGGACGAGGTGGCCGGCTTCGGCAGACTTGTGGCAGAAGACGACGTAGTCGCGCACGTGCGGCTCGATGCAGGTGGCGGCGAGCAGCGCTGAGGTGGCGATGACGCCGTCGCCGAGGATGGTGATGCCGGCTTCGGCAGCGGCGAGGTAGGCGCCGACCATCATCACGATCTCGAAACCGCCGAACTCGGTGAGGATGTCCATCACGTCGGCGTCCGCCGGCAGCTGCGCGCGATCGAGCGCCTGCTGCATCAGCGTGCGCTTGTGCGCGAGGCCGGCGTCGTCGAGCCCGGTGCCGCGGCCGACGCAATCGACCAGCGGTGCTCCGGTCAGGAGGTGCGTGATCAAGGAGGCCGAGCCGGTGTTACCGATGCCCTTCTCGCCCAGGCCGATCACGTTGCAGCCGCGTGCCACCGCGTCGCGGACAAAGCCGGCGCCGCGCGCCAGCGCCGTTTCGCACTGCTCGCGCGTCATCGCCGGTTCGACGAGATAGTTGCGCGTGCCGGTCGGCGCGATCTTGGCGTTGATCAGGCCGTCACGTTCGCCGAATTCGTGCGCAATACCGGCGTCGATGACAACCATCGTCATGCCGTTCTGGCTGGAAAACACGTTGGCCCCAGCGCCGCCTTGCAGGTAGTTCTCGACCATCTGCCAGCTCACGTCCTGCGGATAGGCCGAAATGCCGGCCGTCGCCGCGCCGTGATCGCCGGCAAAAATGAGCATGTGCGGGTTGCTGAAGGTTGGCGACAAGGTCTTTTGAATGCGCCCGACCTGAAGGGCGACGGTTTCGAGCAGACCGAGCGAACCGAGCGGCTTGGTCTTGTTGTCGATCTTGTGCTGCAGGGCGGGAATCAGTGCATCGTCGAGCGGCAAAACTGCGAACTGCATGGCGGAATTCTTTGCGCAGGCTTGGAAAGGGAGCCGAGATTATACGCTCCGCCCCCCGTGCTAAGCTGCGCGCCATGAAAGAACTGATCATTGGCGGAGCCCGTTCGGGCAAGAGCACGCTGGCGGAAAAACGGGCCATCGAGAGCGGGTTGCACGTGGTGTACGTGGCGACGGCGCAGGCGCTCGACGGCGAAATGGAACACCGCATCAAACTGCACCGCGAACGCCGGCCGGCGTCGTGGGGCCTCGTTGAATCGCCGCTCGGGCTGGCCGAGGTGCTGCGCCAGAACGCCGCGCCCGACGTCTGTCTGCTCGTCGATTGCCTGACGCTGTGGCTCTCGAACATGCTGTTCGCCGGCGAGGCGGCTAAACAGGCGGAGGCCGGTCAGCCGGTCGACTGCCCGCTGTTTTCCGGTGAGGTCGCGGCGTTGGTCGAGACGCTGCCCCGGTTGCCGGGGCGGGTGATCATGGTGTCCAACGAAGTCGGCTGGGGCATCGTGCCGATGGCGCGCGTTTCGCGCCTGTTTGCCGATGAGCAAGGACGGCTGAATCAGCGCGTTGCGGCGGTGTGCGATGCGGTGACGCTGGTCGCCGCCGGGCTGCCGGTCAGGCTCAAGTAGGCATCGTTACCAGGATTCCTGACTGCGGCGTAGGGTCCTTTGGGAGCGCAGCTTCGCTGCGCGATGACGGTTTCTCTTCGAAGAAAACGCCCAATCGCCCAGTGGAACTGGGCTCCGACGAATCTAGCAGCCTGTCGGACTTTCTCGTCGCGTGAGAGAATGACGTATGCGTAAAGACGGGGTGGGAAGATGTCGAATTTCATCGTAGCAGACCGCAAGACCGACTATTTACTTCCGCCCTCGGTCGACGACTGGCTGAACGAAGACCATCTGGCGCGCTACATCGTCGAAGTGGTTGATCAACTCGACCTGAGCCGGCTGACGCGTCAGTACGCGGGGCGCGGCTCGAAGGCCCATCACCCGGCAACGCTGTTATCGATCCTGATCTACGGCTATTGCACCGGCGTCTTCTCAAGCCGCAAGCTGGAACGGGCGACCTACGACTCGGTCGCCTTCCGCTACCTTGCCGCCGGCACGCACCCGGATCACGACACGCTGGCGACTTTCCGGCGCCGATTTCTCGGCGAGTTCTCCGAACTGTTTATTCAGGTGCTCGAACTGGCCCGGGAAATGAAACTGCTCAAGCTCGGCAACGTCTGTCTGGACGGCACCAAGGTGCACGCCAACGCCTCGCGTCACAGCGCCCTCTCACACGGCCATATCGAGAAACTGGAAACACAACTCCAGGCCGAAGTGCAGGAACTGCTCGCCCTGGCGGAGAAGACTGACCAAGCCGATGTCCCCGATGGCATCGATCTGCCGGCCGAGATCCGCCGCCGCGAAGACCGTCTCGCCACCATGGCTGAAGCCAAGGCCAAGATTGCCGCGCGGGCCGAAGAACGCTATCAACGGGAGAAGGCCGAGTACAACGCGAAACTGACCAAACGCGCCGAGAAAGAAAAGAGTACCGGCAAGAAGCCCGGCGGCAAGCCGCCCGCCGCCCCGATGTCCGGACCGAAAGACAGCGACCAGATCAATCTGACCGATGAAGAATCCCGGATCAT
>ERZ650312.811-NODE-811-length-17639-cov-5.216333_pt1 | contig 17639 bp, 15 predicted proteins | sample MGYA00376248_ERZ650312 | MGnify/ENA primary metagenome ERZ650312 (study PRJEB26733, sample SAMN07839316) | wastewater metagenome | biome: urban; feature: wastewater treatment plant; material: waste water | place: USA: North Carolina | collected 2016-07-28 ... | reverse complement strand
ACAGTTTATGCAACTGTAGCTGGAAGCGAACAGGGAGATGGTCATCTAAAATCCATTGAGCTAAGTCACGCGCCAAGGCGGGCAATCCGACAGCTCCTTTTTCGGTAGCAAAGGCTGGTGAAAACCATACTGTACTTACTTTATCGTGCAACTGAAATTGTTCAAGTTGCTGTTTTGACCACTCATAGTCAGCACGATTACAAATCACAAATTTAATCTGGTCATGTGGGGTGAGATGGTCAAGATTACTATATAGATTACGATGCTCTTCTTTTGACGTTGGTGTTTTTAAATCCAACACTTTGGAAACACGAGGGTCAACTTTCGATACATCTAAAGCACCGCTGGTTTCAAGTGAAACTTCAAATCCAAGATCACAAAGACGTTGTAATAAAATCAGACAGTTTGGTTGTGCAAGCGGTTCGCCACCTGTCACACAGATATAAGGTGTTTTATGTTGGCTTGCTGTTTCGATAATCTGTTCAAGGGATAAACGTTCACCACCTTCAAATGAATAAGTCGTATCACAATAACTACAACGTAAAGGACAACCCGTTAAACGAATAAAAACGGTCGGTAAACCAAAAGTATTCGCTTCGCCTTGCAAAGAATAGAAGATCTCGGTAATACGTAAACCAGCCGCAGGATCAGATACAGGAATTGCAGAAGAACGTAAGGAAGCCATAAATAGTTACCACAAACAGTTGCTACATAAGCAGCAAGTACATAAAAAACAAAATCTCTACGACCATAGCTGATCGTAGAGACGAGGAGCGATGAAACTCCGAGAAACGTTATAAATTAGTCTGCACGTAATAAATCGTTCAAGCTAGTTTTTGCACGTGTTTTCGCATCTACTTTTTTCACAATAATTGCAGCATAAAGGCTGTAAGTACCACATTTCGATGGAAGGCTACCTGCAACAACGACTGAACCTGCTGGTACGCGACCATAGTGAATCTCACCTGTTTCACGATCAAAGATTTTAGTTGATTGACCAATGAATACACCCATTGAAATCACTGAACCTTCTTCAACAATCACGCCTTCAACGATTTCTGAACGAGCACCGATGAAGCAGTTGTCTTCAATAATCGTTGGATTTGCTTGTAATGGTTCGAGTACACCACCGATACCAACACCACCAGATAAATGAACGTTTTTACCGATTTGAGCACATGAACCCACAGTTGCCCATGTATCAACCATGGTACCTTCATCTACATAAGCACCAATATTGACATACGATGGCATCAATACGACATTTTTCGCTTGGAAGCTACCACGACGAGCAACAGCAGGTGGTACAACACGGACACCAGCAGCTTTAAATTGTTCTTCAGTCCAACCTGAATATTTTGTTGCAACCTTGTCATAAAACTGTAGATCACATGCTTCGATTGGCTGGTTGTCATTCAGTTTGAATGAAAGTAAAACGGCTTTTTTTAACCATTGGTGAACAACCCACTCACCATCGATTTTTTCAGCGACACGAAGTGTACCATTGTCTAAACCTGTTAGCGCCTCTTCAACAGCTTGACGAATTTCTGTAGGGCAATCTGCTGCACTGTAGTTTGCACGGTCTTCAAAGGCTTGTTCAATGATTGTAGAAAGCTGAGACATGATCTTCATTCTTCCAAAAATAAATTTCCGAGATTTTACACTAATTTGATACAAGAATCTTTGAAAAAAGTCGTTACAATAAAGTGTTTTAAAATTAAGCAATAAAATTGTACTAAATTCGGATTTAATTGTTTTTTATCCATTATTTTGAAATATACAATTATTTTGAATTTGTATCAAAAAATAACAAAAAGTAATCAGTTTCTGTATAAAAAGATATCAATCATTCTTTTAAGATTTTACTACAGTAACAACTATACCTTAGATAAAAGTATTTTTTGAGGAGACTTCAATGAAAGCTTTGCGCGTTATTTTAGCTGCAGGTGCATTAACAGCGATTGCAGGTTCTGCTTTAGCAGCAGATGAACAAGTTGTGAAGGAATCAGGTTCTACGTTTCCTTCATACTTAGATCCAGTTTCAGTTCGTGCTGAAGTGGGTACTACAGGTTATGGTGGTGCAATTTCTTATCGTGTTAATCCATATGTAGGTTTAAGCCTTGGTTACAATGGTGGCGATATTTCATGGTCTGATGATGTCAAAATTGATGGCACCAAATATGATCTTGATATGGAGAATAACAACACATATTTAAATGCTGAACTTTATCCATGGGGTGCGAGTCAAAATGCGTTCGCTCGTTCACTTTATGTAGCTGCTGGTGTTGCTTACTTGGATAATGAATATGGTTTGACTAAAAATGTTGGTAGCAATAGTTTAGTAAAAGTGAATGGTGAACGATTCACTACAACTTCTACTCAAAGCGCCAAAATTGATGGTACGATGAACTACGATAATAATATCTCACCATATTTAGGCTTTGGTTTAAATGCACCAGTATATAAAAATATTGGTTTATTTGGTGAGGTAGGTGCTTATTATACAGGCAATCCAACAGTTAGCTTAAAAACATCTGGTGATGATCAAATCATTGGTAGCAATGGTAATACATTAGAAAGTGCTGTTGAAAAAGAGCAACGTAATATTGAAAACAAAAGTAAGTATGAGTGGATGCCAGTGGCTAAAGTGGGTGTGAGCTTTAAGTTCTAATCCCCCAACTCTTCATAAAAAACGAGCTTTGAGCTCGTTTTTTATGCTCATATTTTAGGTAAAAATAAATGGCTAATAGTAGTAAAGTCATTCATTTTGTTTGATTTATTCTTCGGGATAAGCCACTTTTTTAAGTTCTTTGATGTTTGTTTTTGGAGAACATAAAGAAATAAATTCATAACCATAGCCACGTAAAAGATGCCCTTTACGCACAGCAATCCATGTTGTATTCACTCCAAAAACATCAGTTTTTAATTGTTCTAAGCGATAATCTTTGTCTGTGTCATAAGCGACATCATTGACAATACCCACCCCCATATTGAGTTCAACATAGGTTTTAATGACGTCGGCATCTAAGGCGGACATCACGATATCGGCATGTATATGAGCATCTTCAAATGCCTTATCGATTTTAGAGCGTCCAGTAAAGCCGCCATGATATGTAATCAATGGATATTCGGCCAAGACATCTAAACTAATTTTATCTAATTTAGTCAACGGGTGGTCTTTAGGTGTAATGATACTATGATGCCATTCGTAATAAGGTACGCTAGCTAAGTTCTCTTCCGTCGTCAAAGATTCAGTTGCGATACCAATATCTGCTTCACCTTGGAGTAGCATTTCTGCGATTTCAACAGGACTCGCTTGTTGTAAAACCAAATGTACTTTTGGGAATAATTTTTTAAACTGATTCACAATCGGTGGAAGAACATACCGTGCTTGGGTATGCGTTGTTGCAATCGTTAATGTCCCCTCATCAACTTTATTAAAATCATCTGCGAGACGTTTAATATTGTCAGCATCAACTAACATACGCTCCACAATGCTTAATAACGATTGACCTGGTTCAGTCAAACCAAGTAAACGTTTACCTTTACGTACAAAGAGTTGTACACCTAATTCATCTTCTAAATCTTTAATGTGCTTACTGACACCAGATTGGGAGGTATAAAGTGCCGCAGAAGCTTCAGTTAAATTAAAGTTTTGGCGAACAGTTTCTCGAATAATTCTGAGTTGTTGAAAGTTCATAATAATTTTTCCACATAAAAGATGAGGAACGATCAAACTTATTTAATCGCCCTCAAGATATTATTCTAAGCAACTTGAGTCGTTTGGTCTGCAAATAAATGAAGTTGAGCTGCACTAATCCAGACGGTTTGATTCGGTCTAAATTGATGTAAATTTGCTTCTTCCACACTAAGTAAAATCTCAATAGTACGTCCACTGCGATCTTGTAACTCCGCAATCACTTTGCCCGCAATCCAGACTTCACGTATAAACGTTGCCTCAATCGTATTCGCTTGGGGACGGGTATGAATATGTAATTCATTTGGTCGTGCAAATGCAATCACTTTTCCTTGCGGTGCTTCTAATGAGGTTGGCAGTTGGATTCGATCATCACCAATGCGGATGATACCGCTAGTATGTTCGCCTTCAAAACGATTTGCTTGACCTAAGAAATCAAAAACAAAGGGGGTTGCTGGTTTTTCATAAACTTCACGAGGTGAACCAATTTGTTCAACATCGCCTTTATTCATGACAATAATTTGGTCTGCGACTTCCAAAGCCTCTTCTTGGTCATGTGTAACAAAAATAGATGTGATATGTAGTTCATCATGTAAGGTTCGTAACCAACGGCGTAATTCTTTACGAACTTTGGCATCTAGTGCGCCAAAAGGCTCATCAAGTAATAAAACACGTGGTTCTACCGCAAGGGCGCGTGCTAGAGCAATACGTTGACGTTGTCCACCTGAAAGTTGAGCAGGGTAACGATCAGCTAAGAATCCAAGTTGAACCAAATCTAATAAGCGCGTGACACGTTTTTTAATTTCGGCTTCTGATGGACGAGTTGCACGTGGGCGAACGCGTAAACCAAAAGCAATATTATCAAACACAGTCATATGGCGGAATAAGGCATAGTGCTGAAATACAAAACCGACTTGACGTTCACGAACATGGATATTGGTCGCATCTTCGCCTTCAAGTAAAACTTGACCATGATCAGCAGATTCTAAACCCGCAATGATGCGTAATAATGTTGTTTTTCCACAGCCTGAAGGACCAAGCAAAGCGACTAATTCACCTTCAGGAAAGTCTAAAGAGATATTTTTGAGTGCATGGAATGCACCGAAGTGTTTTTCAATATTTTTAACTTGAATACTCATGTGTTCATTCCTTAGTGATTCGGTTGATGTTCATTTGCTTGGTCTTGGCGTATTTCTAACCAAGTTTTCAAGATCAATGTGATAATCGCTAAAAATGCCAGTAACGAAGACACAGCAAATGCAGCACTAAAGGTATATTCGTTATAAAGAATCTCGACGTGTAACGGCAGGGTATTGGTTTCACCGCGGATGTGTCCTGAAACCACAGACACCGCACCAAATTCTCCCATTGCACGGGCATTACACAGAATCACACCGTAAATCAAACCCCATTTAATATTTGGTAGGGTCACTTTCCAAAAGGTTTGCCAACCTGAAGCACCGAGTACAATCGCAGCTTCTTCTTCTTCGGTCCCTTGTGCTTCCATGAGTGGAATTAATTCACGAGCAACAAAAGGAACTGTAATAAAAATTGTGGCTAAAACAATGGCAGGTACGGCATACAGGATTTTAATATCGTGATCCATTAACCAACCGCCAACCCAACCTTGTGAACCAAAAATCAGAACCAACATTAAACCTGCAATTACAGGGGAGACTGAAAATGGCATATCAATAATGGTGGTTAGGATCGCTTTGCCACGGAATTGGAATTTAGCCACAGCCCAAGCAGCCGCGACACCAAAAACTACATTAATCGGTACAGCAATCGCTGCTGTCAATAAGGTTAGTTTGACTGCCGACAGGGTGTCAGAATCAGTTAAGGCATTGATGTAAACTGAAAGACCTTGTTTAAATGCTTCAACAAAAACCAAAATGAGCGGTAGTATCAAGCAACTTAAGAAGAAAATCAGTGCAATACTAATTAATGTATAACGGACCCATGTTGGTTCACGGGTTGAATCACGAGATTGCAACTTTATGGCTAAAGCATTGCTATTGGTATTTAAACTCATTGCGCAGTTCTCCCTGTACGACGGCTTGCCCATGCTTGAACTAAATTAATTAAAAATAAGATGACAAAAGAGAGAACAAGCATCACGACAGCAATCGTAGTCGCTCCAGCATAATCATATTCCTCTAAACGAGAGATGATCATGAGGGGGGCAATTTCGGTCTTATAGGGTTGATTCCCTGCAATAAAAATAACTGAGCCATATTCACCGACACCACGAGCAAATGCCAAAGCAAAGCCTGTTAATAGTGCAGGGAATAGGATCGGTAAAATGATTTTAGTAATGGTTTGCCAGCGATTTGCACCGAGTGCAGAAGCTGCTTCTTCAAGTTCAGTTTCAATATCACTCAAAACAGGTTGTACGGTACGTACCACAAACGGTAAACCAATAAAAATTAATGCAAGGGTAATACCAATCGGGGTGTACGCCACTTGAATTCCTAGAGGTTCAAGATATTGACCAATCCAACCTGTAGGTGCATATAACGAGGTTAATGCAATCCCAGCCACTGCGGTAGGCAAAGCAAAAGGTAAATCGACCAAAGCATCGACGACTCTTTTACCTGGGAAATTATAACGAACCAAGCACCAAGCCAGCAGTATGCCAAAGATTACATTGACTAAAGAAGCGATCAATGCAGCACTAAAGCTGAGTTGTAACGATTTTAAAATTCTTTCTGAAGTAAGAATTTCCCATAATCCATCCCATCCAATCCCTAAAGATTTGATAAATACAGCTGATAAAGGAATAAGTACGATAAAAGATACATAAGCGAGGGTGAAGCCCAAAGACAGACCAAACCCAGGCAGCACTCGGGAACGCTGCGACATGATATTTCCTCAAAGAGAAATATTTGCTAAAACCAGCAAATAAATAACACTAAAACCAAAAATACTGAGAGCGGAATCTAGGCAAATTTCAAATTAAAATTTGCCTGACTCATTCGAGTTACAGGTTGCAGTTTTTTTTCAGGCAACATGTAATTAAGGATGTCTGGAAAAGGGCCAAATCCAGATGCCACATTGATGTGACCTACTTGCCCCAAATTGATTGGTGTCAGTTTCCAAGCTTGAGCCAGTTGTAAAGCATCGAAATAACCTAACCAAGGATCATTTTCACTGATTAATAAAGTGGTTGGCACATCAATATTAAGCTGATGGAAATACTGTTTGTAATCAGTCAAGCTGTGACGAGCAAAGCCCGCTTCGCCAAACCGTGCAGGATTTGCAGGTGCAACCAAAATTAATTTTTTTACTTTTGTTTGTAACTCTGGATGTTCAGCTAAAGCAGCAACACTGGTTAAACAGCCAAAGCTATGAGCAACAATTTGTATTGGTGCTTCTATAGTTGCAACGGTTTTAACAAATTGAGCAACCCATTCGTTTAAAACGGGTCGGTCCCAATGTTTCTGTTGAACGCGAGAGCTAGACACGAGTTGTTGTTGTAACCAAGATTGCCAATGTTGAGCTTCGCTACCACCAACACCAGGAACAATTACGGTATGAATCATGTCCGCTCTCCTTATTTACCTAATTAGTAAATTATTTTGTGGTGCTGTTGATCTTGACGATTTGATCGAAAATACCGCCATTATCAAAATGAGTTTTTTGTACTTTTGTCCAACCACCAAACTCTTTATCGATCGTGACAAGCTTCAGAGGTTTAAAAGTGGCGCTATATTTCTTTAAAACAGCTGCATTGCGAGGACGATAGAAGTTACGTGCTGCAATTTCCTGACCCGCTGGAGAATATAAGTAGTTCAAATAGCCACGAGCGATTTGTAAATTACCTTTTTTCTCAGCATTTTTTTCTACAACCGCCACTGGAGGCTCAGCCAAAATTGAAAGTGACGGTGTAACGATCTCAAATTTACCTGGTTGTTCACGTACTGCTAGGAATGCTTCATTTTCCCAAGCCAGTAAAACATCACCGATGCCGCGTTCAGCAAATGTAGTGGTTGCGCCACGTGCACCTGAATCAAGTACTTTGGTTTGTTTGTAAATTTGGCGAACAAATTCTTGTGCCTTAGCATCGTTACCACCTTTTTGGTGTTTTGCCCATGCCCAAGCACCTAAATAGTTCCAACGTGCGCCACCTGATGTTTTTGGATTTGGTGTAATAATTTCTACACCTGGTTTAACCAGATCACCCCAATCTTTAATTTGTTTTGGGTTGCCTTTACGCACAAGGAAAACAATCGTTGAGGTGTAAGGCGTGGAGTTATTTGGTAGTTTCTTCTGCCAATCAGCTGGAAGTAATTTTGCATTTTCAGCGATTTCATCAATATCCGCAGCAAGTGCTAGTGTTACGACATCAGCATTTAGACCATCAATAACGGCACGCGCTTGTTTACCTGAACCACCATGAGATTGCTTAAATTCAATATCTTGTCCTGTACGCTGTTTCCAGAATGTACCGAATTGCTTATTAAAATCTGTATATAGCTCACGAGTTGGGTCATAAGACACATTTAAAAATTCTTGTGCCGCAAATGAAGAAACTGAAAGTAATGCGGCAATAACACCGACTTTAACTTGAGAAAAACGCATAAAAACCCCTTAAATCGATCTGTTATCAGCAGACCTTCAATCATTGTTTGGAATATGGATGCAGCATAGCGCCAGTTTTTTTGCAAAAAAAATAATTAAAATCGAATTTGATATGAATAAAAAAGAAATATAAAAAAGAGATAACTTATGCTGAATTTCTGATAATTGTTTTGTATATAGCTATAAAACAAAATGTTGAATTTGATTCATATTGAATGTTTATTTAAAAATGAGTTTCGGTAGATTAAGCCTGAATATATTTAGAGAGTCCGTGCTAATTCGAGTTGTTAATAAACGATTGGATTCTAGATCATGATGAATGAGTCATGGATTGTGTACATGCTTTTGCCAAACTTAGGTTTCAGGGTATGATGACGATGTGTTGGAGACTGAATTTTTGATCATGCAGTGTTATAAAAATGGACAATTGATTGATTCGATTCCGTTGTTAGATCGAGCCTTTCATTATGGAGATGGTTGCTTTACCACTGCGCGAATTTTTCAAGATACGTTTGAACTAAAACAATTACACTTTGCTCGTTTGGCATTGGCTTGCCAAAGATTAAGTCTTGATGTGGATTTATCGGTCGTAGATAGAACCTTAGCACAACTACAACAACAGCATTTTACCTTGAATGGCACTTTAAAAATTGTGATTAGTCGAGGCGAGGGAGATCGAGGATATAGCTTACCTTTACATGCTGCTGATGTTTATGTTTGGTATTACCCTAAAGTCATGCAAGTTTTTCAACCAGAGTGGATTGAGAGTGGAGTACTCAATCATGCTCTAGGTTTGAATATGCCGCATTTAGTGGGTTTAAAAACATTAAACCGTTTAGAACAAGTGTTATTAAAGCAGGAAGCTGACCATCAGGGGTGGCTTGAAGCATTGGTAACTGATGTACAAGGTTATATTGTAGAAGGGGTGAGCAGTAATTGTTTTATTCGTATAAATGACCGATGGATTACACCAGAACTTCGTTATAATGGCGTTCACGGCGTCATGCGAGCCAAGATTCTATCTCGTATGAAGCAACAGAATATTGAATGTGAGCAAGGTTGTGTAGAGATTAATGATATTGAACGTATTCAAAGTCTATTTTTCTGCAACGCTTTACATCCGATGAAAGCAGTTATTCGATTTAATGGTCGGGCTTTTGAGCAGCAACCCTACCTTGATTTATTTGAAACATTGAAACTTAGCCAGATTGATTAATATGCCAAAGCCACCAACAACCCCAGCCAAAACAAAGAAAAAGCCAAAAGCTCAACCGAAGTCTAAGTTTTCTATCAAAGCCTTATTGATTGTAATCGTCGTCTTTCTTTTGCTCGTATTCGGTGTGCTTTGGGCAAGCTTATTTAAGAACTATCCAGTCGAAGGGAAAAAGCAGGTTCTAGTCATTTCTTCGGGAGATACTTACTCAAAATTTATTGATCATCTAGCCAAAGAAAATAAAGTTAATTTCCCTATTATTTTAAAGATTTATCAAAAATTTATGATTCATGACAGTTTGAAAGCTGGTGTGTATGAAATCAATAAAGGGATGAGTGTTCGTCAAGTACTTGATATGCTATCTGATGCTGAAAATGCACAAATGAATCGTATTTTGGTGATTGAAGGGACAACTTTTAAACAATTGCTACAGAATTTAAAGAAAGATCCGAATGTTAGCAAGACTATTTTAGATCTACCTCAAGACCAATTATTAAAAGCTTTAGATATTCCTTATTCACACCCTGAAGGTTTATTTGCACCAGATACTTATTTCTTTGCCAAGGGCGAAACAGATAAGAAAATCTTAACGGATTTATATCGCCGTCAAATGAAATCATTAGATGAAGCTTGGGCAAAAAAAGCACCGAACTTACCCTATAATGATAAATATCAAGCTCTAATTATGGCTTCGATTATTGAAAAAGAAACCAGTTTAGACAGTGAACTAGAACAAGTTTCAGGTGTATTTGTACGTCGTTTAAAAATCGGTATGCGTCTACAAACTGATCCAACCGTAATTTATGGTATGGGGGATAATTATAAGGGTAATATCACTCGCAATGATTTACGGACAGCAACGCCTTATAATACATACACGATCAATGGTTTGCCGCCAACTCCGATTGCATTGCCAAGTAAAAAAGCGATTGAAGCAGCAATGCATCCAGACGATGCTAAAAATATTTACTTTGTTGCTACAGGTAATGGTGGGCATAAATTTACAGCTTCTTTAGAAGATCATAATCGTGCAGTTCAAGAATATTTAACTGCGTTACGTGCAAAGCAAAAGTAGGATGAATGATGTTTATTAGTTTTGAAGGTACGGAAGGTGTAGGTAAGACGACACTCATCCGTAAAATTCATCAGTACTTTGAACAGCAAGGTAAAGAAGTCGTTTTGACGCGTGAACCGGGTGGAACGCCGTTAGCTGAACAGATTCGCTCTTTATTATTAGCGGTGAATCACGAAGAGCAAATGAGTCATGATACTGAGTTGTTATTGATTTATGCAGCACGTGCGCAACATTTACAACAAGTCATTATCCCTGCTTTAAATGCAGGTAAGATCGTTTTAACTGATCGTTTTACTGATGCCAGCTTTGCTTATCAATGTTCTGGACGTGGTTTAAGTCAGGAAAAGTTGCAATTACTAAATCAAACTTTTGTGGCGAAAATGCCGAATATTACCTTTTGGTTGGATGCGCCGATTGAGTTGGGGATGACTCGTGCGCGAGAGCGTGGTGCACTGGATCGTTTTGAGCAAGAGAAGTTGAGTTTCTTTGCTAAAGTGCGTGCAGGTTATGAGACCTTGTGGCAAGCAGAGCCTGAACGGATCAAGCGTTTGGATGCAACACAGAATGCGGATGTTGTGTTTGAAGACGCCCTAAATTATGTAAAACAGCTTGCTTAGAAGCTGTTTTACATCGAATAAATATAATTACTCATTCACCAACGGCTGTTCCACTGCAAAATTTGGTGGTGTCAGAACAGTTTTACGAATTTCACTGGAGAGTTCAGGATAATCCAGCGTGTAATGCAGGCCACGCGATTCCTTGCGTTGCATGGCACAGCGAACAATCATCTCAGAAACAAGCACCAGATTACGCAATTCAATCAGATTCTTGCTGACACGATAGTCCTGATAATACTCCGTGATTTCACGTTTCAACATTTCTATACGATGTAAAGCACGTTGCAAACGTTTGGTGGTACGCACAATTCCCACATAGTTCCACATGGTTGAACGCAATTCATCCCAGTTTTGTAGAATCACCACATCTTCATCCGCATCGGTGACCTGTGATTCATCCCACGCAAGAACCTCAGGGAATTTAAAGCCAGCATCAAATTTCTGTTCAATATCTTCCGCCGCGCTCATGCCATACACAAAGCACTCCAGTAAGGAGTTGCTCGCCATACGGTTTGCACCGTGTAGACCTGTGTAGGAGGTTTCACCAATGGCATACAAACCTGTCAAATCGGTCTGGCTGCTGGAATCTACCATCACACCACCACAGGTATAGTGGGCAGCAGGTACAACAGGAATCATGTCCTTGGTAATGTCAATACCAAGCTCTAGCAGGCGTGCATAGAGTGTAGGGAAGTGTTCGGTAATAAATTCTGGTGATTTATGGGTAATGTCCAGCCATACATGGCGGATACCCAACCGCTTGATCTCGTAGTCAATGGCACGGGCCACAATATCACGGGGGGCAAGTTCGGCACGTTCATCAAAACGCAGCATAAAACGTTCACCATCAGGTAAACGCAGATAAGCTCCTTCACCACGCATTGCTTCAGTAATCAGGAACGAACGTGCTTTGGGATGATATAAGCAGGTTGGGTGGAACTGGTTGAATTCCATATTGGCAACACGGCAACCCGCACGATAGGCCATTGCAATACCATCACCCGTTGCGATGTCAGGGTTTGAGGTATATAGATAGGCTTTCATTGCACCGCCACAAGCCAAAGCGGTGAAAGGGGCCAGAAACGTATGAACCTGTTCAGCACTTTCATCCAGGGCATATAAGCCAATTGCACGGTTAGGCTGGTTCTGGTGGCCAAGTTTATGCAAGGTGATCAGGTCAATTGCAATGTAATTTTCAAAAATGGTGATGTTGTCGCGTTCTTTGGCGCGTTCAACCAATGTGGTTGAAATTGCTTTGCCTGTTGCATCCGCTGAATGGATGATACGGCGTTGCGAGTGCCCCCCTTCACGGGTAAGGTGTAATTGCTCGTCATCATCCAGTGTGAACTGCACACCTTGTTTCAGCAGGAAGTCAACAGAGGGTTTACCACCCTCAACGGTATGTTTGACTGCATCCATTTCACATAAATGTGCGCCTGCAATCATCGTGTCACTAATGTGTTGTTGAATGGAATCAGTCTCGTCCAGTACCGCAGCAACACCGCCCTGAGCATAAAAGGTACTGGCTTCCGTGAGCGCCGCCTTTGCCAAAATTGCAATGTTGTAATGACTTGGTAAAGAGAGTGCGAGGCTTAGGCCCGCACCACCACTGCCTACAATAATCACATCAAAATGGTGAATTGTTTCTAAATCAGGCATGACGATCTGCTTCATTTTCAAACGTTCGCTAATGACAACGCTTTTTAATGAAAAAGGCAAGTGCCAATCTGCCTGGAATTGAATGAAATTTTAGCGAATAAGTTTATTTTAATTGCTTGCCATAATTTAGCAGATCTATATAAATATAGGTCAATTACGATTTGGAACACTGTTTTAATCTTTTTTTAAGGCTTCCCATGGTAAAACATGGCTGAGAGTGAAGATTGAGGTGGAACTCCACAATTTATTCACATTCTGCCATTCTATTTCGTTGTATACCTTGAAAATATAAACATATTTTTACGAAAAGAATGCTAGGGTTGTGATAAAAACATAATCTTGAATTTTATTTGATCATCAGTATGTAGGTTCTTGCTTCATGAAAAGTCGCTATTTACAACAAGGAATGTATGCTGCGGTATTTACGGTGGCAGCTGCTCAAGTCAATGCTGCATCGCCAGTAGATTTTTCAAGTCTCGTTGAGCAGGTTAGCCCTGCTGTGGTGAGTGTGAATGTTGTGAAGAAAATGACTCAGGAAGAGTTGTTGCAGCAACAGGTTCCCGAAATTTTACGCCGTTTTTTTGGTAATCAGGTGATTATTCCCCAACAGCAGGGGCCACAGGAAAAAACCGCTTACGGCAGTGCGTTCTTTATCAGTAAGGATGGCTATCTGTTAACCAATCGTCATGTCATTGACGATGCCTCACGTATTACCATTACCTTAAATGACCGTCGTGAGCTTGATGCAACCTTAGTTGGAAGTGATGAGCGTACTGATATTGCCTTGCTAAAAGTGAATGGCGCGAGTTTCCCTGAACTGAAAATTGGTGATTCAAATCAGCTAAAAGTGGGTGAACCTGTGTTGGCGATAGGTTCTCCTTTTGGCTTTGATTACTCAGCATCGGCAGGCATCGTCAGCGCAAAGTCACGTAATATGAGTGGTGAAACGTCAGTTCCATTTATTCAGACCGATGCAGCCTTAAACCCAGGCAACTCTGGTGGCCCATTGTTTAACCAGCGTGGTGAGGTAGTGGGTGTAAACTCGCGTATCTTTAGTGGTACGGGTGGTTATATGGGCTTGTCTTTCTCTATCCCAATTGATGTGGCGATGGATGTTGTGCAGCAGCTGAAAACTAATGGCAAGGTAACGCGTTCTTATCTGGGCGTGATGTTGCAGGATATTGACCGCAACTTAGCCGATGCCTATAAACTGCCAAAACCAGAAGGTTCATTGATTAATCAGGTTTCGCCAAAATCTCCTGCTGAAAAAGCAGGCCTAAAACCAGGTGATGTCATTTTAAAACTGGATGGCAATAGCATTAGCCGTACCAGCGACCTGATTTATCGCTTAAACCGTATTGCACCAAACCAGACCATCCAACTGGAAGTTCTGAGAGATGACAAGATCCGTACAATTTCTGCGACTTTAAGTGTGGCGCCAGATGATACACCTGCGGCTGAGGATAAAAATAATCCAACCAATGGCTTGGGTATGAATATCCGTGACTTGACGGAAGCTGAACAAAGCCGTTTAAATGTTAATGGTGGTGCTTTGGTCCGTGAGGTTAAACGTGGTGGTTTGGCTTCATTGTCGAATCTGGTTGCGGGGGATGTGATTGTACAAGTCAACAGCACACCTGTTGCCAATAGTCAGGCATTTGCTAAGGCAATTGCAGCATTGCCAAAAAATAGTGTGGCCCGTATTGTGATTATCCGTCAGGGGCAACGTGCAATTGTTGGTTTGCGTCTTCAGTAATTCATCTTGATTTTTAAAACCACTCCTCATTGGAGTGGTTTTTATTTTGTAATGACGATGGGTTTAGACTAGTGTATGCAACGAAACTTTGACGAATGAAATATCAGACCAATGAGTACCATTTTTGATTTAAAAATACAGGTTCAGCCAGCACATATTGATGTACTTGGGCATGTCAACAATGTGATGTATATCCAGTGGATGCAAGATGTTGCTGAGGCGCATATCGAAGCATTGGGTTTGGGGCTGGCACAATATCTGGAACTCAAGCATGCGATGGTCGCGGTTGAACACCATGTGCAATATCGTAAAGCTGCATTTGAGGGGGAGGAAGTCATCTTAAGGACGTGGCTTAATGATATTAATGCATTATATTCTTTTCGCCAGTATGCATTTTACCGTCCCAAGGATCAAAGTATCCTGTTTGTTGGTAACACTAAATGGGCCTGTATTGAAATTGCCACAGGTCGTCCCAAACGCATGTCACCCAGTTTTATCCATGCCTACCAGCCCATTCCAGTTGACCTGAATCCGATGGATTTTTCAATTTCCTATGCTGCTATGGAATGAATGAAGGTGTTGCGTGAACCATGAAGCCTTTAAATGAAACTCATTATTTTGGATACTTTGAAAAGCTGTTCTGTTATAATCGGCAACAATTTTGTTAAACCGCTTTGGCCTATTGCTTTTTTAAAGTATCAGGCGTTCTATTTTCTCAAGGTAACCCATGGCGCAAGCTAAAAAATCCGTAGATATCAAAAATATACGAAATTTCTCGATTATTGCTCACATTGACCACGGTAAGTCAACACTGGCTGACCGTTTCATTCAAATGTGTGGCGGCTTACAGGATCGTGAGATGCAGGCTCAGGTGCTAGACTCCATGGAGCTTGAGCGTGAACGTGGGATTACCATTAAGGCTGCGTCGGTCACGTTGTACTATACGCATCCGAATGGTCAGGAATATCAACTCAACTTTATTGATACGCCAGGGCACGTTGACTTTTCTTATGAAGTGTCACGTTCCTTGGCTGCATGTGAAGGTGCGTTGCTAGTCGTGGATGCGGCACAGGGAGTTGAGGCTCAATCTGTTGCAAACTGTTATACCGCAATTGAGCAAGGCTTGGAAGTATTGCCCATCCTGAACAAGATTGACCTGCCTCAGGCTGAACCTGAGCGTGTCATCCATGAGATTGAAGAAATTATCGGGATTGAGGCAACAGATGCGCCAACCTGTTCTGCAAAAACAGGTTTAGGGGTTGAGGGTGTTTTAGAGCGTCTGGTCGATGTGATTCCAGCACCAGAAGGTGACCGTGATGCGCCGTTGCAGGCGTTGATCATTGACTCATGGTTTGATAACTATTTGGGTGTTGTCTCGCTTGTCCGCATTAAACAGGGTCGTATCCGTAAGGGCGACAAGATGCTGGTGAAATCAACTGGACAAACGCATCCTGTGACATCGGTAGGTGTGTTTAATCCAAAACATACTGAAACTGATTTGCTTGAGGCAGGTGAGGTTGGTTTTGTCATTGCGGGTATCAAGGATATTTTTGGTGCACCAGTCGGCGATACCATCACGCTTTCATCTACTCCCGATGTTGCAATACTTCCAGGCTTTAAGAAAGTGAAGCCACAGGTGTATGCTGGGCTTTTCCCAATTGATGCCAGTGATTTTGAACCATTCCGCGAAGCGCTACAAAAATTACAAATCAATGATTCGGCTTTATTCTTTGAGCCAGAAAGCTCTGATGCTTTAGGTTTTGGTTTCCGTTGTGGCTTTCTGGGAATGCTGCATATGGAAATTGTGCAGGAACGTTTGGAACGTGAATATGATCTTGACTTGATCAGTTCAGCACCAACTGTAATTTATGAGGCACTCACCAAAAAAGGTGAAACCATCTATATTGATAGCCCGTCAAAAATGCCAGATGGTTCAACAGTAGAAGATTTGCGTGAACCGATTGCCGAGTGTCATATCCTTGTGCCACAGGAATATCTGGGTAATGTCATGACGCTATGTATTGAGCGCCGTGGTGTGCAAAAAGATATGAAATTCCTCGGTAATCAAGTCTCTATTACCTTTGAAATTCCAATGGCAGAAGTGGTCATGGATTTCTTTGATAAGTTGAAATCTTGTTCACGTGGTTTTGCATCTTTAGATTACAACTTCGTGCGTTTTGAGAGTTCAGCTTTAGTTAAGGTTGACGTGTTAATTAATAGCGAAAAGGTGGATGCTCTGGCAATGATTTGCCACCGTCAAGATGCGCGTCATCGCGGTATTGCGTTGGTTGAGAAGATGAAAGATTTGATTCCACGCCAAATGTATGATGTTGCAATTCAAGCAGCAATTGGTGCACAAATCATTGCACGCTCTACCGTAAAAGCCATGCGTAAGAATGTATTGGCAAAATGTTATGGTGGTGACGTTTCACGTAAGAAGAAACTTCTTGCGAAACAAAAGGAAGGTAAGAAACGTATGAAACAAGTAGGAAGTGTTGAAATTCCTCAAGAAGCGTTCTTAGCCGTATTGAAAGTGGATAGATAAAGAAAAGATGAGCGAGGTGGTTTTTCAAACCTCGCTACAAGACGAGCAGCTGTGCTGTGAGAGAGGGCGTGTGGATTTTGATTTTAATTTGATTCTGGTACCAGTTACACTAATTTTTTTTCTAGTGTGGCTACTCGATAAATTTGTACTAAAACAACGTGCAAATAAAGGGCGTGATCAGGAAAATTTTGTTATAACATGGGCATATGATTTTTGGCCTGTGTTAGCAGTAGTCTTAATCCTTCGTTCTTTCTTATATGAACCATTTAATATTCCATCTGATTCTATGGTACCTACCTTAGAAACAGGTGATTTTATTTTAGTAAATAAATTTGATTATGGTGTGCGTTTACCGATTGTAAATGCAAAAGTAATTGATGTAGGTGAGCCAAAACGTGGTGAAGTGATCGTATTTCGTTATCCACCACAACCAACGATTAGCTATATCAAGCGTGTGGTGGGTTTGCCAGGCGACCATATTCAGTTTAAGGCT
>ERZ650312.810-NODE-810-length-17644-cov-13.201660_pt1 | contig 17644 bp, 14 predicted proteins | sample MGYA00376248_ERZ650312 | MGnify/ENA primary metagenome ERZ650312 (study PRJEB26733, sample SAMN07839316) | wastewater metagenome | biome: urban; feature: wastewater treatment plant; material: waste water | place: USA: North Carolina | collected 2016-07-28 ... | reverse complement strand
CATTTAACGCAGGAACAGTGTGCTCAAGGTTGATGATGTGAATTTTGTTACGCGCACCAAAGATGTATTGACGCATCTTTGGGTTCCAGAAACGTGTTTGGTGACCGAAGTGTGCGCCTGCTTGAAGAAGGTCGCGCATGCTTACGTTGTAATCTGCCATTTTCTTTACCTTAAAGTTTGGGTTAGGCCTCCATATATCCGCATTCTCCACCCCAAAGGGCACCCAGAGTAATGTGACGATATATGTGCGGATTTTTAATTCCCTTTTTACCTTGCCTTATGAAACATATTCATAAAAAGCATTTGATAAAATGGGCGGCTATTTATACCATAGTCACATACAAATTTCCAAAAGTTTTTAGAGATCATGAACAGTACTTATCAAGCGCCTCGTCGACTCATCAAAACCGCAGAAGATATTGAGAAAATGCGCGTGGCAGGACGACTAGCAGCAGAAGTTTTGGAGATGATCAAAGCATACGTTAAACCAGGTGTTACCACGCTCGAACTAGATACGATTTGCCATGACTATATTGTCAATCAACAGCAAGCCATTCCTGCCTGCTTAGGTTATGGTGCTGCTCCAGGACGTCCAGCCTTCCAACATACCATTTGCACCTCGGTTAACCATGTGGTCTGTCACGGCATTCCATCGGAAAATAAAGTGCTGAAAAAAGGTGATATTTTAAATATTGATGTCACGGTCATTAAAGATGGCTTCCACGGCGATACCAATATGATGTATATCGTGGGTGGCGAAACTTCCATTTTGGCCAATCGTTTATGTAAAGTTGCTCAAGAAGCCATGTACCGTGGTATGGCGACTGTAAAACCAGGTTCTACCATTGGTGATATTGGTCATGCCATTCAAAAGTATGTCGAATCAGAGCGCTTTAGCGTGGTACGTGAATATTGTGGTCATGGTATTGGCACAACCTTCCATGATGAACCGCAAGTATTGCACTATGGTCAAGCCAATACAGGTATGGTTTTAGAAGAAGGCATGACGTTTACCATTGAACCTATGGTTAACGCAGGCGTATGGCAAACGAAATTACTGGGTGATAAATGGACGGTCGTAACTAAAGACCATAAATTATCGGCACAGTTTGAACACACCATTTTAGTCACCAAAGATGGCTTAGAAGTGCTGACTGCACGCCCTGATGAAGATTTATCTCGCTTTCAAGCCTAAGCTTTAGCTAAAATTAGCTAAAATCTGTCATTGGCTAGAAATTGAAGCAGTCTGTCAAAAAGATCAGTTTTAAACTGGTCTTTTTTTAATTTACTTGCTTTAAAGGTCCTGAGATAACTTTTAAAATTCAAAAGATTATATAAAAACTCAACAATAAATAATTGATTCACTGCATTTCATCTACCCGCTATAGAGTTAACAAAAACTCAATACAACTTTCAGATCACAAACAAACAATTAAAAAAACATGCTGTAAAAACAACAGTTTTATTTTCCTCCACCATTTCATAATGCCTCACATAACAAAATCGCAAATAACAACAAGCACAATGGACATGGAGTTCCGTTATGAAAAAAACCTTATGCTGCCTTGCAGTCAGCAGCTTACCAATTGTGAGTTATGCCAATTCACCCTACTTTAGCTTACAGGATGGTGATGGTTTTAAACGCTTTTCTGTTTCAGTAGGTGCACTGCATGTGATGCCGCAAGGCAAAGCACAACCTTTTCGGGTTAATACAGCCATTCACAACGGCTACACAGCCGATGTCGGTGATGTTCAATCGCAAACTGTAAAAGATAACTTACGTGACGGATTTGAGCCTCCCTTATTATTAAATGGAGCATTGAATTTGCTGCCTACCATTCCTGCCAACATGAGTGGACAGGCCACAATTTCAGGTTTGGAGCAATGGGATAATCCTGGCACAGGTTTAGAAGCAGATGATGTCACCACACTCGGTATTATCAGCAACTATTACTTTACCGATAATATTTCCTTTGAAGTCAAAGGCGGCATTCCACCCAAAGTTGATTTGCAAGGCAAAGGGAAAATTTATGCTCCTTTCTCCGCCATTGCACGTCCATTAGGCGGTGCGCTGGGTGAGTTAGAATTACAAAATGATATTTTGATTACCGATTTAGCAGCACATGGCCCTGCTGCTTCTGCCCGTGCTTGGACACCAGCATTTGAGTTTCAATACCATTTTGGCAAAACAGGTGTAAATAAATTCCGTCCTTATGTCGGTGTCGGTTTAATGTACGCTTATTTTAATGAATTAGAAATTAACCCACGCACTGAACAAGACCTGATCGCCGCTGGTCACATGATTGCCAATATTAAAGAAGGGAAAGCGGGCGCATCTTTAGAAGGCACACCAAGTGCAGCCAACCCTAAAGTTGAATTAGACGCCACCGATGCCTTTGCGCCCGTTGCCAGTGTGGGTTTTACCTATGACTTTAATGAAAAATGGTTTGCAGTTGGCTCACTGTCTTATGCACATCTTAAAAACAAAACCACCATTACTGTGACCGATGCTAAACACGGCGAACTCATTCACTCCAAAGCCGATATTGAAGTGAATCCGATCATTGCATACGCAGGTTTTGGGATGCGCTTTTAAGCTATAATTTTACTCTTCCCACTTTCAACTAAAAATAAGACGGCTACGGTCGTCTTATTTTTTCTTGTACTTTTTAATTAAAGTAATCGCTTCAATCTTGATAACTCAATTTTATCATTTGATGAATTTTATTTTATCGCGATCCTGCGCTGAATCGACTACCATAGCAGTCTGTTTGCTGTTGTTGGATGCCTTATGTCGAATGCTCAATTTTCCAAACCTCTGATTTACATGTTAATTGGAAGTGCCGTTATTTTGGCATTATCACTTGGCGTTCGGCATGCCTTTGGCTTGTATTTGGTGCCTATGAGCCACGAATTTGGCTGGGGTCATAATGTCTTTAGTTTAGCCATTGCCATGCAAAACCTGATTTGGGGTGCAGTCCAACCCATCACAGGTGCTTTTGCAGACAAATATGGCAGTAAAATTGTGGTTGCAGTTGGTGGCGCACTGTATGCGCTCGGTTTACTGCTCATGGCAGTCAGTTCGACAGGGTTATTGCTAAATTTAAGTGTGGGTTTAATTTTAGGTTTGGCACTTTCTGCGACCTCATTCCCTGTACTACTTTCTGCTGTGGGCCGTGCAGCACCACCCGAAAAGCGCAGCCTTGCGATGGGCATTGCCAGTGCCGCAGGCTCGTTTGGGCAGTTTATTATGTTGCCATCAACCTTATTATTATTACAAAGTGTGGGCTGGTCAGGCGCTTTAATTGTCAGTGCAATTTTAATTACGTTAATTATTCCTTTGGCATGGATGCTCAAAGCACCTATGTACCAAAACCCCAATACAATCTCAACCAGTCAACCCGCTTTAGGCTTTAAACAAGTTTTGGTGATTGCCAAAAACCACAAACCCTTTTGGTTTTTAGCTTTAGGTTTTTTTGTCTGTGGCTTTCAAGTGGTCTTTATCGGGATTCACCTCCCTAGCTACTTAATTGATCATGGCTTTAATGCAACCACAGGCACAGTTTTTCTAGCACTCGTGGGTTTATTTAATATTGTGGGCACCTATACAGCGGGTTGGTTAGGTGGCCGCTATTCCAAACCGCACTTGCTGATGTGGCTTTACGGACTACGCGGGATTGCCATTATCGCCTTTTTAATCCTGCCTTTAAGCATCTGGACAATTTATGCATTCGGAATCATTATGGGTTTATTGTGGTTATCTACAGTTCCTTTGACCAATGGTATTGTGGCAAATATGTTTGGGATTAAATACCTGACCATGCTCAGTGGCATTGTGTTTTTCACACACCAAGTCGGCTCTTTTTTTGGTGGATGGCTTGGCGGTTTAAATCACGATCTAACAGGTAACTATAATGCAATCTGGATTGTTTCTATTGCTTTAAGTGCGTTTGCGGTCTTGGTACATTTTTGGGTAGATGAGGAGCACGTCATTCATGATTAATTCTTTATTTAATTTTAAATTATGGCTCACACTTGCCATCACTGCCCTTTTTGGTTTGTCGATTTTTTTATGGGCGCAAACACCACAGCTATTTGAATATTTTAATCAGGCGTTTTGTGCGCATTAAAGCGCAACATTACGCCATATCGCTAAAATCTCAAGCAATAAAATACCCCCTCAAGAATAATCTTATGGGGTATTTTATAATACGCTAAACCTAACTAATTCAACATTAAAACAAACGATTCATCCCATTTAAGGTCGCGACGCGGTAAGCTTCTGCCATAGTTGGATAATTGAATGTGGTTTCCACAAAATACTTAATAGTATTGTTCGGGCTGTTCATCACCGCCTGACCAATGTGGATAATTTCCGCAGCATTATTACCAAAGCAATGCACGCCCAGCACTTCTAAAGTGTCACGGTGGAATAAAATCTTCAATTCACCCACTGTATCACCCGTAATTTGCGCACGAGCCAAATGACGGAAAGATGCCTGACCAACTTCATAAGGGATTTTTTCTTCTGTCAACTCCTGCTCAGTTTTACCAATCGAAGAAATTTCTGGAATGGTATAAATACCTGTTGGAATATCGGTTACAGGCGCAACATTTTCTTCGCCACTCATATTTGCACCCGCGCAACGACCTTGGTCATAGGCAGCTGATGCCAATGATGGCCAACCAATCACATCACCCGCAGCATAGATATTATCTACTTCGGTTTGATATTGATCATTGACTGTTAATTGACCACGGCTGTTTGGTTTAAGTTCTACGTTTTCTAAACCTAAACCATCAGTATTACCTGAACGTCCGTTACACCATAAAATCGCATCGGCTTTAATTTTCTTGCCACTTTGCAAATATAAAACCACGTGATCATCAAAAGTTTCTAAATGATCAATTTGCTCATTGTGGCGAATCAGAACCCCTTGCGCACGTAAGTGATATGACAAAGCATCTGAAATTTCATCATCCAAATAGCTGAGCAATTTATGCTGAGTATTAATCAAATCAACTTTATGATCTAAACCAATGAAGATGGATGCATATTCGCAACCAATCACACCCGCGCCATAAATGATGATTTTTTGAATCGAGAAATCCAAATCCAAAATTTTGTCTGAATCAAATACACGCGGATGGTTGAAATCTAACATTTCTGGACGATATGGACGGCTACCTGTCGCAATCACAATTTGATGACACATAATGGTCTCTTTAATGCCATCTGCACCAAATACCAAGACCGTGTTTTTATCTTGGATATAAGCACGACCATGATAAATCGCAATTTCGTTACGGTCATAAAAGCGAGAGTGCGTTTCAACTTGCTGCTGAATAACTTTATGTGCACTTTGCAACACTTGTTTCATGGTGAACTGACGCCAATCACCCATTTTTTTAAACATTGGGTCACGGCGATAACGGATAATATTCGACACTGTCTGACGCAATGCTTTACTTGGAATGGTGCCCACATGAGTACAGTTACCGCCAAGCTGCTCACGAACATCTACAATCGCAACACGCTTACCTGATTTGGCAAGTTTCATTGCCGCGCCTTCACCCGCTGGGCCTGAACCGAGAACAACCGCATCATACTTCACGAAAGTTCCACTAACGACCTCTTTTTTACGTGGCATTCAACGCTCCTTTTATTTAAATCTGTCTTTTCAATGGGCTATATTATGACGTAAATCTTTTGAATTTTCTGTATTTACTGTGCATATATTACGTGATAACCACATTTTTTATATGAATATCGTTTTTACCCAATTTAAGCACAATTTCGTTATAATAATCATCTTATGATGATGTTAAGGTGACATTTTACTTTTGCCTTTAGATTCGATTTAATCGGACTCTATTTTACGTAAAATCTACCCTACACTAAATCTCTCCCCTTTCAAAAACAGTGGAAAAGTTGAATATGTCTGCAAACCGTAAACCAGAACAGGGTGTCAAACTTCGTGGTGCTGAAAAAGTCGCACGTATTCCTGTAAAAGTTATTCCTACGGTTGAAACGCCTCGTAAGCCTGACTGGATTCGGGTCAAAATGACGGCACCAGAAGAGGTTCAACGCATTAAAACCACTTTGCGTCAGCAAAAATTGCACACCGTTTGTGAAGAAGCTGCTTGTCCAAACCTGCCAGAATGTTTTGGCGGTGGTACAGCAACCTTTATGATCATGGGTGATATTTGTACGCGTCGCTGCCCGTTTTGTGATGTTGCACATGGTCGTCCAAATGCACTAGATCCTGATGAGCCGCGTCACATGGCAGAAACTATTGCTAACTTAGGCTTAAAATATGCTGTGATCACCTCTGTAGACCGTGATGACTTGTTAGATGGTGGCGCACAACATTTTGTCGATTGCATTAAAGAAACCCGTTCTGTAAGCCCAAATACGTTGTTGGAAATTTTGGTGCCAGACTTCCGTGGCCGTATGGATATTGCACTACGCATTATGACCGAATGTCCGCCAGATGTTTTTAACCATAATATTGAAACTGTACCGCGTTTATATAAAGCCATGCGACCAGGTTCAGACTATCAGCACTCTTTGAACTTGCTGAAAATGTTTAAAGAATATTGCCCAGATATTCCAACCAAATGCGGTTTGATGGTGGGTATTGGCGAAACTGAATCAGAAGTCATTGCACTGTTAGATGACCTTAAAGCGCACGATGTAGATTATGTGACCATTGGTCAATATTTACAGCCATCTAAAGAACATGCACCGATTGACCGCTTTGTAACACCTGAAGAATTTGAGCGTTATACAGCGCATGGTCAAAAGTTAGGTTTTAAAAATATTTGGGCTGCGCCAATGGTGCGTTCAAGTTATTTTGCAGACCGTCAATATTATGGTGAACCTGTACCAACAGTACGTCGCAAAGCTGACCCTGCTAAAAAAATTACGGTGCAAACCATTGAAGCTTAACACTCGCTTATTTCAAAATTTGTGATAAAACTAAAAAGCCTCGACTTTATGTTTGGGGCTTTTTTTATGCCTTGTGGATATATTTAAAATAGCTGGTTGTGAGCATTTTTTATTGTCTACGACCAACTGCGCATGCTATTGCAGCCATAAATTGTTAATCTATGCTTCAAGTTCAAACAATAAAATAGGGATAGTAAACATGTCACAACAAGACTATGACAATGGCTTAAAAGTTCGTACTGAAGTCATGGGCGAAAGCTTTGTAAAACGCGCACAGGACAACACTGTACCATTTACCCAACCTTTGCAAGACTGGATTAATGAACATGCATGGGGTTCAACTTGGCAACGTGAAGGTGTGTTGCCGCGCAAATACCGCTCCTTAATTACGATCGCATTTTTAACTGCATTAAAGAGCCCGACAGAGCTTAAAGGGCATATTCGTGGTGCACTAAATAACGGTGCAAGTGTCGAAGAAATTCAGGAAGTCTTGTTACACAGTTTGCCCTATTGTGGCGCACCTGCAACACAGGAAGCTTTTCGCGCAGCGTTGGAAGTTTTGGCAGAACACACTACAAATACTTAAACACAATCCAAACAAGAAATATAAACCTATGACATTCCACTAAAATTATTCCGTGTAATGTCGTAGGATTGAATTTAAATCCAATACACATTAAAACTATAAAAGAACTCATTTAACTCAAAGCGCACCTGATAACCTAAATCAGTCAATTGCGCCGATAAACTCCGAATGTCTTCTAAAGGTAAATGTTTTGGCAGCACGGTAAAAACTGCAGTATTGCCGTGCTTGGCATTTTCTTCGATTAAAGCCGCCAAACGCTGTTTATACAATTCAATATCTAATTTAGCATAATCTGAATAAACTTTTGCTTGTTCAGCGGTTAGAAAATTTACCATTTTATTGTTCTCATCATGTCATTATTTAGATTCAGCATATTGAAAGTTGATGATAACGCTCAAGTGATTTTTTGTTATTATCTGCATAAGTGAATGATCAACAAACCCTAATTTTAAACAATAAAATCACATCGAAGATGGCTTTTTCCTAGCAGACCTTTTAGGCTATCGCACAATAATATGTTGTAATTTTGCTGGATACCATTATGTCAGAATCTGTTTCGATCTCCCCTGTGCTAATGAACCGCGCTATTGCAGGACAAGCCGAAGCCCAATTTGAAGTGGCGGTGCTGTATATGCAAAGCGATTTTAATGAAGATATTGAACTTGCTGAACAATGGGCACTCAAAGCTGCCGCAAATGGACATATCGAAGCGATGTATTGGCTTGGTGAAGGCTATACCGTATATGCCAAAGACGTTCAGCAAGATGACCCTGAAGATGCCAAACAACACTTTAAAGATGCTTTTGTCTGGCTCAAAAAAGCCAGTGATGCACAACATCCTGCCGCCATTTTAGAATTGGCAGGCTATTACCGTCGTGGTGATGTGGTTGAACAAGATGTCACTCGCTCTGTGGCATTGGTTCAGCAAGCAGCAGAATTAGGCGAAGTTCAAGCCATGCGTGATCTTGCTTTTATTTATGCAAATGCTTTGGGTGTAGATGCTGACGAAAACAAAGCTGAATATTGGACACAAAAAGCAGACGCAGCGGAGTAATTCATTTCTCTAGCCGATCAATTGATGGGCTAGATAATTTTTGCATAACTCGAACCGTCATTGAATCAAGCTTAGACTTTTAATAATGCTTAAACTTCGACCACAATTACTTGTCTGCAAATGCCCTCTTGCTGACGCTGTTGTTCAAACACAGCCGCAGGCATCGGCTCAAAACTGTCAAAGAAACAAATTTCAGCATCATCAATTGAATATAGCAATGAGTGATTGCCCACGCCTTCTAAAGTGTCGTAATAGACAATTATAAATTTATTTTCATCAAATGCGTGCTGAATTTGCTGATAGCCGATTGCCGCCAATAGAGGCAATTTAAGCTGTTTAGCTTCGGCATAACTTAACTTTTCTGCATCTTGTAAATCTGGGTCAGGGTCAGTATAAAACTGCACATTAAAGCCAAACTTTTTCAGTCCAACAGCCAAGCCAATTGTGGTTGTGCCCTGCTCTGGCGTATAACCACACACTTCAATCAATTGTTGAATATCGGCGTCAATGCCTAAGTGTCGTAGCAGCATCCATACTGCATAAATCCCGCCGTTGGCTTCTAAATTTGCCAACTCTTGAGGAAGCTCTAAAGCCATCATTCAATCTCAAAAATATGTTTGTGGTGATAATAAACAAAACATGATTGGAACTGAATCAATTTCCAAGTACAATATCGCGCTAGTCGAGGGATGCTGCGACGTTTTACAGGCACGAAATGTAAAATCGCCAGGCTCGACCAGCATAGCAATGCGTTTGCTATACAAGAAACGGCATCCGCGAACTGAATGATCAATTGTTTTTTATAAGGAGATCGTGATGAACGCGGTTAATGCTTCATTTACAGATTATAAAGTTGCCGATATCACACTAGCTGATTTTGGTCGCAAAGAAATCAAACTTGCAGAAGCAGAAATGCCAGCCCTGATGGGTTTGCGTAAACGCTACTCAGCTGCAAAACCTCTTGCAGGCGCGAAAATTCTCGGCTGTATCCACATGACCATTCAAACTGCTGTTTTAATTGAAACTTTGGTTGAATTGGGTGCAGAAGTTCGTTGGACTTCTTGTAACATCTTCTCTACTCAAGATCACGCTGCTGCCGCAATTGCTGCTTCTGGTGTACCTGTTTTTGCCTGGAAAGGCGAAACAGAAGAAGAATATGTATGGTGTCTTGAGCAACAAATTAATGTGAATGGCACACCTTGGGATGCCAACATGATTTTGGACGATGGCGGTGACTTAACTGCACTTGTTCACGAGAAATATCCTGCATTATTAGAGCGCATTCACGGCATTACTGAAGAAACCACCACAGGCGTACAACGTCTAATTGAAATGTGGAAAGATGGTTCTTTAAAAGTGCCTGCAATTAACGTCAACGATTCTGTGACTAAATCTAAAAACGACAATAAATACGGTTGCCGTCACTCACTCAACGATGCGATTAAACGTGGTACAGACATGTTATTGTCTGGTCGTCGTGCATTGGTTATTGGTTATGGTGATGTAGGTAAAGGTTCTGCACAATCTTTACGTCAAGAAGGCATGATTGTTCGTGTTTCTGAAATTGACCCAATTTGTGCAATGCAAGCATGTATGGATGGTTACGAAGTTGTATCTCCGTACAAGAATGGCGTACAAACAGGCAATAAAGCAGACGTGAACCTAGAGCTTTTAGAAAATACTGACTTGATTGTGACTACAACAGGTAACTATCACGTGTGTGACGCGGCAATGCTAGATACACTTAAAGCAGGCGCTGTCGTATGTAACATTGGTCACTTCGATACAGAAATCGACACCAATTACTTACGTGGTTATAAGTGGGTTGAAGTGAAGCCACAAGTACACCAAGTGTATCGCTCAGAAAATGAAAACGATTATTTAATCTTGCTTTCTGAAGGTCGTTTAGTGAACTTAGGTAACGCAACAGGTCACCCATCACGTATTATGGATGGTTCTTTTGCCAACCAAGTATTGGCACAAATGCACTTATTTGCTGAGAAATTTGCCGATCTTCCTGCCGATCAAAAACAAGCGGCAATTCGTGTTGAAATCTTACCAAAAAAACTAGACGAAGAAGTTGCTGCTGCAATGGTTGCTGGTTTTGGTGGTGTGTTAACACAATTGACTCAAGTACAAGCGGACTACTTAGGTGTAGCTGTTGATGGTCCGTTTAAATCGGATGCTTATAAATACTAAGCGTTTAATCCCTCTGCATAACCCTCTCCTGAGCGTACTTCCAGCACTGCTTTGAAGTTCAGCCCAAGAGAGGATTTAGCAGAGGTGCAAATACAAATAAGTATTTATAACAAGGATTAAATCATGACCAAACAAATTCCGATTTCATTTGAATTTTTCCCATCTAAAACCGATGTAGGTGCGGAAAAACTCAAAGTTGTGCATCAAGAATTACAACTTTTAAATCCAGAGTTTTTTTCTATTACTTATGGTGCAGGTGGTTCTACTCGTGAACGCACTTTATCCACCATTAGTGACTTCAATGGCAAAGGTACACCTGTAGCACCACACCTATCATGTATTGGTGATGACAAAGCGCGTATTGCTGAATTACTTGATATTTATAAAGCACAAGGTATTGACCGCATTGTGGCTTTACGTGGTGATTTACCTTCAGGTCAAGTGGGTTTAGGCGAATTGCCATATGCCTCCGACTTGGTGCGTTTTATTCGTGAACATTCAGGTGATCATTTTCACATTGAAGTTGCGGCTTATCCTGAAATGCATCCACAAGCAGATCACTTTGATCAAGACATTAAAAACTTTGTCACCAAGGTAAATGCAGGTGCCAATGCGGCCATCACACAGTTCTTTTTCAATCCAGATGCGTACTTCTACTTTGTAGAAGGTATTCAAAAACAAGGTGTGAATATTCCTGTTGCACCCGGCATTATGCCGATTACTAATGCCAGCAATTTAATTCGCTTTGCAGATGGTACAGGTGCAGAAATTCCACGTTGGATTCGCAAGCAATTGGCAAGCTATGGTGATGATACAGCTTCAATCAAAGCTTTTGGTCATGAAGTGATTATTAAACTGTGCGAACGCCTGATTGCTGGTGGTGCGCCAAGTTTGCATTTTTACACCATGAACAACACCGACCCGACCCGCCAGTTGGTCACAGATCTTGGTTTGGCTTAAGCTATATTTTTCATATTTTATTGACTTGAACGAGTAATCCCTATGCCCCGTTTTTATATTGAAACTGAATTAGCAGTAGATACGCAAGTTGAACTGACTGAAACAGTATTTCATCACTGGGTCAAAGTACTACGCGCACAAGTCGGAGAAACTGCCACCTTGTTCAATGGACAAGGTGGTGAATACGAAGCGGAACTGATTGAAGTTAACAAAAAAACAGCGCAAGTGCAGATTAAAAGTTTTAATCCAGACAATCGCACCCCAAGCTTCAACGCCTTATTAGGACAAGTAATGAGCAAAGGTGATCGGATGGATTATGCGATTCAAAAAGCGGTAGAGCTTGGCGTGACTGACATTCAATTGCTCACCTCGGAACGCTGTGAAATGCGCTTAAAGTATGACCGTGATCAAAAGAAATTAGATCATTGGCAAGGCATTGCTATTGCAGCTTGCGAACAGTGTGGCATGAATATCGTACCGAAAATTTTAGCTCCACTCCGTTTAGAGGACTGGTTCAATAGCAACCTTCCTGCCACCAAATTAGTGTTAGCACCGAATAAAGATCAAGTCGATGTGTTAAACAACGCCAGCAAAGATTTGGCTTTATTAATTGGGCCTGAAGGTGGTTTAAGCGAAGCTGAAATTAACGCTGCCAATGCTGTTGGCTTTGAAAACTGGTGTATTGGTTCTCGGGTATTACGCACTGAAACCGCACCTGTGGTTGCTTTAGCGATCTTAAATTATCGCTTAGCTGAGTAATTTATCCACTTTTGAAGAAATCGATAGCCAATAACATTGCAATTTACAAAGCACAGGATTATTCTCGAAGAAGATCTTAAAGATTTTGCATAGAATTTAAACACAAAACCGCAATAGTTTATGCATCAACGTAATGTTATTTAAAAATATAAATGATGGAATCATTTAACTAGATTTTGGGGAAGTATGTCAGACGCTCAAGATGAATTGTTGCAGCAATACTTAGATGCTGCGCAAATCACCAATACCATTCGGCTTATTCGATTCTTTTTGGTCAGCATCCTGATTGTTTGTCTGTATGTGTTTTTTATTTATCAAATTTCTTTCTCACAATCATCACCCTACCTCAATATCTGGTTTATTCTCACTGAACTGACCATTGGTTCGTGTTTACTGCTCACTGCAATTCACTTTAAAGCAGGACAATATCAACTCCAACATGCAGATCGCTGGTTAAAATTGGTATGTTTCTTAATTGGAACTGCAATCGCAGTTGGGGTAACTTTGCTGTATTACTTTTTACCCCATCAAAACCCTGAACTGAACATCCATGAAGCCATTATTTTAGCCGCCTTATTAATTATTGTGAGTCAAATCTTTGCACTCACCTTTTTAACGCAACGCTTGAGTTATTTTTGTTGGGTATTCATTCCAGTCATTACGCCCTATATTGCCGCGCAGTTTTTAATTCGCTCTGAAACTTCTGCTTTCTTTTTTCTGGCAACAAATTTTGCCTTAATTACTCTAATCATTTGTGCCAATACTTCAATGCATATGCATCGTCGCTTATCGAGCGTCTATTTTAAGAACGACCAACTCAAAAAAGCCGCAGAGCAACAAGTTGGCTGGACAGATCAACTCTGCCAACAATTGCAAGTTGCAATCAACAAATCTAAAGATATTGAATTACAACTGCAATTTAACAATCAAATGCTAGAACAAAAAGTTAGAGAACGTACCTTTGACTTAGAGCAAACCCATCAAGACTTAATCAATCAACAACATAGTTTAATTTTGGCACATGAAGCCGCAGGTATTAAAGCGTGGGACTGGAATATCCGAGAAAGAAGCATTGTCTTTGGCACTGGCTCACAGCAAACTCGTTTAAAAAATTCCAAAAAGCATCTGAATAAATTACAGCAATTAATTCACCGTGATGATATTGCACACCTTCATCAAACCATGAAAGAGCATTTACGTGGTCAGACAGAACGCTATCAAGCCACTTATCGCATTCAACATAATTCAGGTCAATGGTATTGGGTGCAAGATATTGGGCGGGTAATTGAGCGTGATCCTGTCACCAATAAACCTTTACGCATGGTCGGGGTTCGCCGTGACATTCACCAAGAACGAATTGCACAAGAACGCTTAAAACTCACTGCTAGCGTACTTGAACAAGCAGCTGAAGGTATTTTTATTTTAGATGAAAACCTGCGCTATATTGAAAGCAATCCATTTTATGCACAAATGAGTGGATTTCAACGTGACCATATTATAGGTAAATATCTGTTTGATCTAGTCAAATCCAACAAAGCAAATCCACGCATGACACAAGAGGAAATTGTTCAACAATTACTCAGCAAGGGTGAATATCATACTGAAAAGAGTATAAAATTCCGCTCAGGAAAAGAATTAGAAGTTCGTTTGCATATCATTGCAGTCAAAGATGAGCAAAACCGTATTATTAATTATATTGGAATTTTGTCTGATTTAACCGAACATAAACTAAAAGAACGGCGTTTATCCTATTTAGAAAATTATGATCCGCTGACCGATCTCCCCAATCGTTTTTATTATAATTATCAACTACATCAATATCTTATTTCACAGCAGGATTCATTGCAGCAATTGGCGGTCATTCGACTCAATATTGACCGTTTCAGACCTTTAAACGAATATTTAAGCAATAATGGTGGTGATGAATTACTCCGTCAAGTGGCGCAGCGTTTACGTATCACCAATGCCGAAGCGCTATTTGTTGCGCACTTAAATGGCGATGATTTTGCAATTGTGTATGAAATATCTCATATTCGCCCTTCAATCCAACAGCACTGTGAACGCATCACCAAAGCCTTTAATGTGCCGTTTAATGTGCAGGGACAAGAACATATTATTACCCTGTCGATGGGGGTTTCCCTCTATCCTGAACATGGACGCCAGTTGGATTATCTGAATAATTGTGCTGAACAAGCCTTGTCTGAAGCCAAGCGTTTGGGGGGCAATACCGTTAAATATTACGATTTAGATAATTCCAAACTGCTAGAACAAGATGTGCATTTAGAGCGCGACTTACGCCAAGCCATTAAAAATGATGAATTAATTGTATATTATCAACCTAAAATTGATTTTCATAATTATCAGGTGGTTGGGTTTGAAGCATTGGTGCGCTGGAAACACCCAACCAAAGGTGTTCTTCCACCTAACCTATTTATTCCTATTGCAGAACAAACCAGTTTAATTTCCGATATTGGTCGAGTTGTGATTCAACAAACAGCCAAACAAATTCGTGAATGGAACCTGTTAGGTTTTGATCATATTCGAGTATCAGTCAATGTGGTTGCACAACAACTGCAACGTGGTCAATTGCTGCAAGATTTGGATGATGCGATTAATACCTATCAAATTTCAGGTGCAAGCTTAGAATTAGAAATTACCGAATCCTCTTTAGTGGAAAATTCCACAACCGTGAAGTCTTTATTAGATGAAATTAAACAACGTGATATTCATATCGCCTTAGATGATTTTGGTACAGGCTATTCTTCACTTTCTTACTTAACTGACTTCCCAATAGACATTTTAAAAATTGACCGTAGTTTTATTTCTAAAATTGGAAATACCAAACAAGAAGCCATTGTTAGTGCCATGATTGCCATGGGCAAAGCCATGGACATGACTGTAGTGGCTGAAGGAATTGAAACTGAACAACAACTCGAATATTTGAAGAATTTAAATTGTGATATTGCGCAGGGATATTTATTCTCTAGGCCTTTGCCTGAAAGTGAAGCGACTCAATTTCTAAAAGCCAATTTAGTATCGCGCGCTTATCGCTCCTTAATCTGATACCAGACCTAAAAGCTCTAAGTTTGTTCTAAAAATAAACAGTGACGTCTGTGCTAAGGGGGCAAGTAATGGTATATTCGATAAGATTCATAAAAATCCACCAGCATCGCTGGCCAACTTGTCACATAAGAGATTCAGATGGACGATCAATCATTAAAACAGCAGGCACTTTACTATCACGAATTTCCAACACCAGGAAAAATCAGCGTTACTCCAAGTAAGCAGCTGGTCAACCAACGTGACTTAGCGCTCGCTTACTCACCAGGTGTCGCAGCACCATGTTTAGAGATTGAACGTGATCCTTCAACAGCTGCACTTTATACCGCACGCGGTAACTTGGTTGCTGTCGTGAGTAACGGTACAGCAGTGTTAGGTTTAGGTAATATCGGTCCTTTGGCGTCTAAACCTGTGATGGAAGGTAAAGGCGTACTCTTTAAAAAGTTTGCTGGTGTCGATGTATTTGACATCGAAATTGCTGAAAATGATCCAGACAAAATTGTAGATATTGTTGCAGCATTAGAACCGACTTTTGGTGGTATCAACCTTGAAGACATCAAGGCGCCAGAATGTTTCTACATTGAGCAAAAACTTCGTGAACGCATGAATATTCCTGTGTTCCATGATGACCAACACGGTACGTCAATCATTGTCGGTTCAGCCCTACTCAATGCTTTGTTGCTCAATGGCAAGAAAATTGAAGAAATCAAAATCGTTGCATCAGGTGCAGGTGCCGCCGCATTATCTTGTTTAGACCTATTATGTGCATTGGGCGCGAAAAAAGAAAATATCATTGTTGCGGACTCACGTGGTCTAATCACCACCAAACGTGAAGGTTTGGATGACTCGAAAAAACGTTATATGCAAGACATTGAAGCTACGCAACTTGCCGATGTAATTGGCGGTGCAGATATGTTCCTCGGTCTTTCTGCAGCGGGTATCTTGACCAAAGCTATGGTTAAAGAAATGGCTGAAAATCCAATTATCTTTGCTTTGGCTAACCCAGACCCAGAAATCTTGCCTGAACATGCGCACGAAGTACGTCCTGACGTGATTATGGCAACTGGTCGTTCGGATTATCCGAATCAAGTCAACAACGCACTTTGCTTCCCATATATTTTCCGTGGTGCACTAGACGTTGGCGCAACCACCATCAACGAAGAAATGAAAATTGCTTGCGTACATGCAATTGCTCGTATGGCACACATTGAAGCAGATGCTGCAACTTATGGTGAAAAATCTGCATCATTCGGCCGTGACTATTTAATTCCGCGTCCACTTGATCAGCGCTTAATTCTTGAAATTGCACCTGCAGTTGCTCAAGCAGCTATGGATTCAGGTGTAGCCATTCGTCCAATTCAAGACTTCTCTGCATATCGTCAGCGTTTGTCTGAGTTTGTTTACAACTCAGCATTTATGATGAAGCCAATTTTTGCTCAGGCAAAAACTGATCCTAAGCGTATTGCTTATGCAGAAGGCGAAGACCTACGCGTACTTCGCGCGGTACAAATTGCAGTTGATGAAGGCTTGGCAAAACCAATCCTTGTCGGTCGTACGGCAGTGATTGAAGCAAACATTAAAAAGCTAGGTTTACGTCTTGAACATGGCGTGAATATGGAAATTGTAGATCAGGAAAACAACCCGAACTACGAAAAATTTGCAGATGATTACTACACCATCATGCAGCGTAAAGGCGTGACACCTGAATACGCGCATCGTGAAGCACGTCGTCGTTCCACTCTCATTGCAGCAATGTTAGTCAAGCATGGTTTAGCCGATGGTATGTTGTGTGGCACTTATTCAAGCTACGACATTCACCTTGATTTCGTAAAAAATGTGATTGGTCTAAAAGAAGGTCGTACTAACTTCTTTACCCTTAATGCATTGATGCTTGAAGATCGTAACTTGTTCATTGCCGACACTTACGTTAATACCAACCCAACTGCTGAACAGTTAGCTGAAATGACGCTTTTAGCGGCTGAAGAAGTACGTCGTTTTGGTATGACACCACGTATTGCACTACTTTCTCACTCAAGCTTTGGTTCTGACCAACAAGACGCTAGCGCACAAAAAA